>JACCDW010486697.1_pt1 | contig 77570 bp, 69 predicted proteins | sample 7449781 | NCBI WGS metagenome assembly JACCDW01 (sample SAMN15323449, study PRJNA562643) | freshwater metagenome | isolation source: river surface water | place: USA:Blue River Watershed | collected 2017-08-18
GCGTCTACCCGAACCCGGTGCCGTTTGCAGATGTGGTCACCTCGACCACGCACAAGAGCCTGCGCGGCCCGCGCGGCGGCATCATCCTGATGAACGACGAAGAGATCGCGAAGAAGATCAACAGCGCGATCTTCCCCGGCTTGCAGGGCGGCCCGCTGATGCACGTCATTGCCGGCAAGGCCACCGCCTTCCATGAAGCCCTGCAGCCTGCATTCAAGGCCTACCAGCAGCAAGTGCTGCGCAATGCGCAGGTGATGGCTGAGACCCTGGTCGAGCGTGGCCTGCGCATCGTGTCCGGCCGTACCGAATCGCATGTGATGCTGGTGGATCTGCGCGCCAAGGGCATCACCGGCAAGGCTGCCGAGGCGGCGCTCGGCAAGGCACATATCACCTGCAACAAGAACGGCATCCCGAACGATCCCGAGAAGCCGATGATCACCAGCGGCATTCGCCTGGGCAGCCCGGCGATGACGACGCGCGGTTTCGGCGAGGCCGAGGCACGCGCGACGGCGCACCTGATTGCCGATGTGCTGGATGCGCCGAACGACGAGGCGCGCATTGCCGAAGTACGGGCGAAGGTCGAGGCATTGGTCGCGCCATTCCCGGTGTATGGCGCGAAGGCTTGAAGTAACACAGCACTCAATACAGCGAACACAGTAGAGAAACCAGAGGAGACGATCATGGCTGGACGCAATTTCCTGTTTGTACCGGGCCCGACCAATGTGCCGGACCGCGTGATGCGCGCGATGATGGTATCGATGGAAGACCATCGCTCGCCGGCCTTTCCGCAACTGACACGCACCATCCTGCCCGGCCTGAAGCGGGTATTCCGTACCGAGCGCGGCACGCCTTTCGTGTTCCCGTCTTCCGGCACCGGCTGCTGGGAAGCGGCGATCACCAATACGCTGTCGCCCGGCGATACGGTGCTGGCAGCACGTTTCGGTCAGTTCAGCCATCTGTGGATCGCGATGTGCGAGAAGCATGGCCTGAACGTGCAGATCGTCGATTGCGACTGGGGCACCGGCGTACCGGCCGAGCAGTATGCGCAGATCCTGAAGAGCGATACCGGCCACAAGATCAAGGCGGTGCTGGCCTGCCACAACGAGACCGCGACCGGCGTCACGTCCGACATCGCCGCCGTGCGCCGTGCGCTGGACGACGCGAAGCATCCGGCGCTGCTGTTCGTCGATGCGGTGTCGTCGCTGGGCTCGATCGATTTCCGTTTCGATGACTGGGGCGTGGACATGGCGGTGTCCGGCTCGCAGAAGGGCCTGATGCTGCCGGCCGGCCTCGGCATCCTGTGCGCCAGCCAGAAGGCGCTGGACATGGGCAAGGATGCGAAGCTCGCGCGCGCCTACTTCGACCTGCAGGACATGCTGGCGTCGAACGCCACCGGCTACTTCCCGTACACGCCGGCGCTGTCGCTGATGTACGGCCTGGTCGAGTCGCTGAAGATGATCGAAGAAGAAGGCCTGGACAACATCATCGCGCGCCACGCCTACCTGGCCGAAGGCGCGCGTGCTGCGGTACTGGATGGCTGGGGCCTGAAGCTGTGCGCGAAGGACAAGCGCTGGTACTCGAACACGGTGTCGGCCGTGATGGTGCCGGAGGGCGTGAATGGCGCCGACGTGATCGCGCGAGCGTACAACCGCTACAACGTGTCGCTCGGTGCCGGACTGTCCAAGGTGGCAGGCAAGCTGTTCCGCATCGGTCACCTCGGCGACCTGAATGAAGTGCACCTGATGGCAGCGATTGCCGGCGCCGAAATGGCGATGCTCGATTGCGGCATCAAGGTGCAGCCGGGCAGCGGCGTCGCCGCTGCAAGCAAATACTGGCGCGAGCATCGCGCGCCGGTGGGTCTGGATACCAGCGCTGCCGAGGCGCTGGTGTTGCCGAAGGCGGCCTGACAAGACCGCCCGGTAGCGATCAGGTCGCAGTACAGACTGCGACAGACGCCAACGGTTCTCTCTCGTTCGGGGTGCGCAACAGCCACAAGCTGTTGTCACCCCGTTTTTTTGCATCGGAAGTCGTTGGCCTGGGTTCGCAGCGATTCGAGACCCCGACAGGCACCTCCGCCTGGGCGCTGGCCGGGCGCGATGCCCGGCGGGTCACCCGGCCCGCCACGACGACTTACTTCTTGCTGTCGTCAGCCTTCATTTCATTCTTCTCGCCTTTGTGCTTGCCCTTGGTGTCACCCCTGTGTTTTCCCTTGGTGTCGCCCAGGTGCTTGCCCTGGTTGTCGGCATCCTTCTTGTGCGCTGCTTGGGCGGCGTCGGACTGTGTCTTGCCGTCCATGTTACCGGCCTTGGCCGTGCCTGCGGTGGACTGGCCGAAGCTGCTATTGGCATTGTCCGGTGCGCCGGCTGCGCCATGACCACCGCCCGCTCCGCCCGGTTTGGCATGGGCGGCACCGGTGAAGGCGAGTGCGAGGGCCGAGAGGATCACTAGCTTTTTCATGTTTCGTCCTTTCTGGAATCGGTCTCTTTGGATAAGCTTTTCCGATCGATCGACCGGTGACCACAACATATCGCTCGGCAAGATTGATTTGCTGCACGCTTACACTCTGCAATCTGTTTCTCCACCGCAAAAACCAATGGCAGGTCTGACTTGTCCAATACGGTGGGAGGTGGCTGGTTCGCTGGCCGCTCCGCTTATTAACTTGAGGACGGGAGACAGTCATGACACGCAAGTATGTGGATTGCCGGGATGTGCCGAGCGAGATGAACTGTACGGTTGCCATCAGCGCCGACAGCGAGAATGAACTGCTCGAGGCGGCGGTACAGCATGCCGTCGCGGTGCATCATCATCAGGACTCGCAAGCGTTGCGCGGGCAGATCAGCAAGGCGATGAAGGAGGGCATGCCGCCGGCACAAGTCTGACGGCAGCAAGCTACGGAAGCTGCAATGGACAGGGGAGGCTCAGCGCCGGCAGGCCGCCGTGCCTGGCCGGGGCGTTTGCTGCGCATCGCCGGCATCGGCATGGGCATGCTGGCGGTGCTGCTGGTGGTGCTGGTGATTGCCGTCGCCAGCTTCGACTGGAACCGTGCCCGGCCCTGGCTGGCCGCCAAGGTGGCGGAGGCGACCGGACGGCAGGTCGAATTGCGCGGTGATCTGTCGGTAGCCTGGCAGCGCCCGCCGGAAGCGCGGGGCGGGTGGCGCTTTGTGCCCTGGCCTCATTGGCGGGCACATGACGTTGTGCTTGGCAATCCGGACTGGGCCGACAGTGGGCCGTGGATGGCGACGGTGCCGCAGCTGGATTTTTCGTTGAACCTGCCGGCGCTGGCTCGGCATGAGATCCGTATCGAACAGGCGCGGCTGGCCGGGCCGGTCATTGTGTTCGAGAAGGCGGGCGCCGAGCGCAGGAATTGGGTCTTCGAGCCGATGCAGACGAAGCCCGATGAAGCCCGGCGCTGGCGCTTCGTCATCGCCAGCCTCGCGATCGCCAGTGGCAAGCTGCGTTACCTCGACAAGGGCAAGGCGACCGATCTCACGCTATTGCTGGACACCGCCGCCGATGGCAGCGTGCGCTGGCAAGCAGGCGGTCGCTACAACGACGAGTCCTTGCGCGGACATGGTCTGGCCGGTGCGCTGCTGGCTTTGCGCACCAGCGATATTCGTTATCCGGTCGAGGCTGATGTCACGGTGGGCGACACGCATGTGGTGGCGCGCGGCACGGTGACCGATCCTTCTGACCCTAGCGCGCTCGACATCAAGCTTGAGATCAGGGGCGCCAGCATGGCGGACTTGTACCCGATCAGCGGGCTGCTGCTGCCTAAGACGCCCAAGTTCTCCACCGCCGGTCGTGTCGTCGGCCGCGTGGTGCCGGGCGATCTTGACCTGCGCTATGAGCAGTTCAGCGGCAAGGTGGGGCAGAGCGACATCGCCGGCACGCTGCGCTACCGACAGCAGCCGCGCGCGCTGCTGTCGGGGGCCGTGGTGTCGCATCACCTGCGGCTGGTCGATCTGGGTCGCCTCATCGGCGCGGGCGATGCGGGTGACGACGGCAAGCCCAAGCCGGGCGAGATTGTGCAGCCCAAAGGCCGCGTGCTGCCGGTGTCGCCGTTCAAGACCGAGCACTGGCACAAGATGGATGTCGACGTGCGATTCACGGGCCGGCAAATCATCCGGCGCGAAGCGCTGCCCGTCGAAGACCTCGACACGCGGCTGACGATGAAGGCCGGCGTGCTGACGCTCGACCCGCTGCGCTTCGGGATTGCCGGCGGTCGCTTGCAAGGTTCGGTGCGCATCGACGGGCTGGTCGAGCCGGCGCGAGGCCGTATGCAATGGCACGCGCAGGGGCTGGAACTGAAGCAGCTGTTCCCGAAGGTAGGCAATGCGCCAGCCAGCGTCGGTCGTCTGGCAGCGCGCGCCGACCTGAAAGGGCGCGGCAATTCGGTGGCGGCCTTGCTGGGCACGGCCAATGGCGAAGTCAGCGCCGTCATCAGCGAGGGTTCGGTCAGCAAGTTCGTGCTCGAAGCGGCGGGCCTGAATATCGCGTCGGCTGCGCTCACGAAATTCTTCGGCGACCGACAGGTGCCGATCAATTGCCTGGTGGCCGACCTTGCGGTCGACGACGGCATCGCGAAGGCACGCACCTTCCTGCTCGACACGCGCGATGCGTCGATAGGCGTGACCGGTACCATCAGCCTGAAGGGCGAACGCTACGACCTGACGCTGCACCCGGACAGCAAGGGGCTGCGCATCATCTCGCTGCGCTCGCCGCTGTATATCCGAGGAAGCTTCGAAAAGCCCGAGGTCGGCCTCGACCGCCGTACCGTCGCGCTGAAGGCAGGAGCGGCCACGGTGATCGGCGCATTGGCAGCTCCGGTAGCGGGCTTGATTGCGCTGATCAGTCCGGGGGAGGAGCCAGGCAGTCCATGCCTGGCGCTGCAACAAAAAGGCAAATAAGGCGAGGGGAGCTCAGGGGTGCCAGAAGCCATGGTGAGGAACGCGCGCCTCCTCTTCCATGACCGGGCCGATGACGTCAACTGCGCGCTGTCCGCGTGCGAACACCTCACGGCAAGGGAGCGACAAGGTCGGGTTTTCCGGGTCGCTGCCGGTCAATGCCAGCAGGCTTTCCTCGGCCAGCGCATACACCACGCGGCCCACGCCTGCCCAGTAGGCGCCGCCCGAGCACATCGCGCAGGGTTCGGCGCTGGTGTACAGCGTCGCGCCTGACAACTCTGCCGGACTGAAACGGGAAGAAGCCTCGCGCAGTGCATTCATTTCCGCATGCGCGGTGCGATCCTTGCTGGACGCATTCATCGCGGTCGAGATCACCTTGCCATCCGCGCCGACGACCATCGCTGCAAACGGATGATGTCCTTCGTCGCGCGAGCGCTGCGACAACGCGATCACCTGCTTCACGAAGTACGCATCGCGCTCGTCGAGTTCGCGCATCATGCAACCACCCCGGCCTTCTTCATCATCTCCAGGCTGATTTCGTTGTGGCGTTCGATGAGGCGCGGCAGGTCGATGCCTGTCAGCTTGCCGCCGTCGACCACGACCTTGCCATTGATGACCGACAGCCAGGCCGGTGCCGGAGCGCAGGTCAGCAGTGCCGCCACCGGGTCGCCCTGCGCGCCCGCATGGGCGAGGCCATCAATGCGGAAGGCAACGAAGTCCGCCGCCATGCCCGGTTCCAGGCTGCCGATGTCGTCGCGCCCCAGGGTCCTCGCACCGCCCGTCGTTGCCAGCGCCAGCGCTTCGCGCGCCGAGAAGCGATCGGCATTCGATTCGAAGCCGGGCCAGCCCACGCGCTGCAGCAGCATCGCCTGTCGCGCTTCGCCCAACATGTGGTTGCCGTCATTGCTGGCCGAACCGTCGACGCCGAGACCGACGCGCACACCGGCGTCCACCATCTGACGCACCGGCGCAATGCCTGATGCGAGGATCATGTTGCTGCTCGGGCAGTGACAGACGCCGGAGCAGGTATGGGCCATCTTGCCGATCTCTTCCGTGCTCGGGTGCACCATGTGCGCGAACCACACGTCAGGGCCCAGCCATTCGACCGATTCCGCATAATCCAGCGGACGCATGCCGAACAGTTCGAGGCAGTAACGCTCTTCATCGAGCGTCTCTGCAAGGTGCGTATGCAGGCCGACATGGAAGTATGAGCGCGCCAGCCGAGCAGACTCACGCATCAAGTCGCCGCTGACCGAGAACGGCGAGCAGGGCGCGAGGCCGATGCGCAGCATCGACAGCGGTTCCGAGTCGTGATGCAGCTCGATCAGCCGTTGCGAATCAGCAAGGATGGCGTCTTCCTTTTCCACCAGGCTGTCCGGCGGCAGGCCACCGGCCGATTCGCCGACGCTCATGCTGCCGCGCGTCGGGTGGAAGCGCACGCCCATGATTTTCGCGGCATGAATCGCGTCATCCAGCATGCAACCATTCGGGTACAGGTACAGGTGGTCGGCGACAGTCGTCGCGCCTGACAGCATCAGCTCGGCCAGCGCAATCTGTGTGCTGACATGGACGGCTTCGGGCGTCAGGTGACTCCAGACCCGGTACAGCATCTTCAGCCAGTCGAACAGCTTCAGGCCTTTGGCGGTGCCGATGCTGCGCGTCAGCGTCTGGTACATGTGATGGTGGCAGTTCACCATACCCGGTACGATCACGCAGCCGCTGGCGTCGATTGTCCTGGTCGGCGCCTTGTCCGGGCGGGCGGCGATCCATGCATCGACATCGGCCGTGGTGCCGACCATCAGGATGCGATTGTCTTCGGTCAGCAGCGCGCCGTCTCGAAATTCAGTCTGCGCGGCATCGACGGTGGCGATGGCCCGCGCATGGCGGAGAAGGAGTCGTTCAGTCATCCGGCGATTTTATCCGAGCGGTATAGCCGCGGCATTCATGCAGCCGGGACCACGCCGTAGCGCAGTCCGGATTCACGAAGGTACTTGCGGTATGCCAGCGACATGCGGTCGCAGGCAACCGACATCTCTGCCGCGGGATCCAGCGGCAGCCGCAGCGGGCGCTGGTTTTCGACGATGGGCTTGTCCTGCAAGAAGATGGTGTCCTGGAAGCTGCGCAATTCGTCGTCGCTGGATTCGAAATTGGTCATCGCGAGGATGATCCAGACACGTGTCGTGGTCTCCGTCATCGGCTGCAGGTGCAGGCTGATCGCTTCGCGGAAGCCTTCCTGCGCGGCCGGCTCCTTGGTCAGGATCGCGGTGAACGGACGCACCACGCGGTAGGTATATTCAACATGGCTGCCGCCTTCTGACAGCTTGTTCGATTGCGGTTGCCATGCATGGCATTGCTTGGCCCACACGCCCTGGCCGTATTCGGCATCGTCGAAGGTTTCCACGGTGTAGTCGCGGATCGCCGTCATGGCCTTGTCGCCGAGTATGCCCTCGTGCACGAACGCGAAGTGTGCCATGTCGAGGAAGTTTTCGACGATGCGCGGCGCGCTGCTGGCCACGTCATACGGGCCGCAGATCACCTTGCGCAGGTGCGTGTCGTGATATTCCGGGAAGGGCAGCACGTTGCGCGCCGGCGTGCCCAGGCAGGCCCAGACCAGGCCATAGGCTTCCTTGACGGCATGGACCTTGACCTGCCCTTTCAGGTTGCCTTCTTTCAGGTCGGGCAGCGCCGGGATGCGGTTGCAGCGGCCTTCCTTGCCGAAGCGCCAGCCGTGGTAGGGGCAGGTCAGCGTGTCGGCTTCCAGCACGCCCATCGACAGCTTCATGCCGCGGTGCGGGCAACGGTCTTCCCACGCATGCAGCTCGCCGGCGCTGTCGCGCCAGATCACGAGCTGGGTGTCGAGCAGCGGCGCGGCCTGCATGCTGCCGGGCGCAAGGCTGGCCGCGACGGCAACCGGGTGCCAGTCGTTCAGCGCGACGGGGTCGCACGGGGAGTCGGGATGCAGGGGAATGGTGTTCATATTCGCAATGATACCGGGCATGTCGGACAATCCGACGGGCAAAAAAAGTCCCGGGCTGACCGGGACTTTCGACAAACTTTTACAGCGTCCTCAAGGAGGAGATACCGGTCTTTGTCCGGACCGGCACGGAATCAGGCAAGACGGCTACTTAGAAGGACTTGCGGATGCCAACGCCAAATGCATCGCCCGACTTGGTCGTGGTGGTCTTCTCGGTGCCATACAGGTAGTTTGCATACACGTCGGTCGACTTCGACAGCGGCATCAGGTAACCGATCGCAGTCTGGCCGAACGAAATCTTGGTTGCATTCTTGGTCGACGTATCTGCATACGACACGAGGACCTTGCCCGGACCTGCCGGGATCTGCGCCGAAATATGGTAGGTGCTCGACTCGGTCGTAGTGGTCGCGCTCTGCTTGCCGGTCTGGTAGGTGGCGAAGACCTTGGCAACGCCGAAGTCATACGAACCGCCGACGAAATACACATCCGACGCCTTGTTCGAACCGTAGATGTCGGTGTCCAGCGAACCGATCGAACGGGTCTTGGTGCTCATGTAGTACGCCGACAGGCCGACCGGGCCATTGAAGTACATCGCATTGGCACCGAAGTTGTCGCCGGTGCTGTTGGCCGCATAGTTGACGTCTGCGACCACGCCGCCGATCGACGGGGTGGTGTAGCGCACCTGGTTGCTCCACGCCGTGTCATCGTACAGGCCGCGTGCCTGAGCAGTGATGCCGAAGGTGCCGTTCGCTGCAGTCGTGCCCAGCACGGTGTCGAAGTAGGTTGCATGCCACAGCGGGCTGTAGGTGGTCGAGTCACCGTAGGCATTGAACAGGATGGTCGGAAGGAACGACGGGTTGATGTCGCGGCCGAGGGTGAACGAGCCCATGTCCTTGGTGGACAGGCCAACCCACGATTCGCGGGTAAACAGGTAGTTACCGCCGCCGGTACCGGTCAGGAAGGAACCGTTGGCCAGATCGATGAACGCGGACAGGCCGAAGTTGGCCTTCATGCCGTCGCCCAGGTCTTCCGATCCCTTGACGCCAAAGGCGGAGGTCGTCATACCGCCGCTGTTGAACTTGGTGGCACGGGTGCCGCCCGGCGCTTTGTAATTCATGACGCCGGCATCCAGAATGCCGAACACGGTCACGTCGGCCATGGCATTGCCAGTGGCCAGCGCGCCGACGACGGCCGCCGCCAGCGAGAGTTTAACGAGGTGCTGCTTCTTCATGCTTTCTCCTTGGGTCACGGTTAATACAGATTTTTATTACGGCTTTTTCTGGGGATGCCAAAAACCTTCACGCAGCGAGCAGGGTGCCAGCCCCGCTCGCCTGCATCAGCGCATTACTTCGGAATCGAACCTTCGACGCCCTTGACGTAGAAGTCCATCGACAGCAGCTTGTCGAGCGGCATGACCGAACCTGCGGCGACCTTGGTCGCGCCGGACTGGTCCACCACCGGGCCCTGGAACGGATGGAACTTGCCTTCGGCGATGGCCTTCTTCTTCTCTTCGAAGACCTTCTTCGCATCGGCCGGGACGACCGAATTCAGCGGCGACATCACGACCATGCCTTCCTTCAGGCCGCCGCGCACTTCGCTCGGCTTCCAGGTGCCGGCCATCACGGCTTTCACGGTGTCGATGTAGTACGGCGCCCAGTTGTTGGTGTTGGCGGTCAGGTGGGCCTTCGGCGCGAACTTGACCATGTCCGAATCCCAGCCGAATGCGTACTTGCCCTTTTCCTGCGCGACTTGCAGGGTGGCCGGCGAATCGGTGTTCTGGCACAGCACGTCGGCGCCTTGCGCGATCAGGGTCTCGGCAGCCTGGCGCTCTTTCGCCGGGTCATACCAGCTGTTCACCCAGACCACCTTGGTCTTGATGTTCGGATTCACGCTCTGCGCGCCGAGGGTGAAGGCGTTGATGTTGCGGATGACTTCCGGGATCGGGAACGAACCGACGAAGCCCAGCGTGTTCGACTTGGCCATCTTGCCGGCGATGGTGCCCAGCAGGTACGCGCCTTCGTAGAACTTGGTCTCGTAGGTGCCCAGGTTCTTGCCGGTCTTGTAGCCGGTGGCGTGCGCGAAGATGACGTTCGGGAAGGCCTTGGCGACTTTCTCGGTCGGGTTCATGTAGCCGAACGAGGTGGTGAAGATCACCTTGTTGCCTTCGGTGGCCAGCTTGCGGATCACGCGTTCTGCATCAGCACCTTCGGGCACGTTTTCGACGAAAGTCGTTTTCACCTTGGCGCCGAATTCCTTTTCCAGTGCCAGGCGACCCTGGTCATGGGCGTAGGTCCAGCCGGCGTCGCCAACGGGGCCGACGTAGACGAAGCCGACTTTCAGCGGCTCGTCCGCAGCCTGGGCCGGGGAGGTGAAGGCGAACACCGAGGTCGCGGCCAGCACGGCCAGCGCGGTGAATTTGCGACGATTGATCATGTGGATTCCTGTATGGGTTAGTCGTGGTAGCAACCTGCGCGAACTCGGGCCGCCGACGGCCGGCGACCTGCGTAACGAGCACGGGAATGGCGATTGAACATCGGCCACGATGCACGTTATACGCACAAATTCCGGAGTTTCCTAATGCAAATAACATTCCAGCATTGCATGTCTGGAAAAAGCTCTTTTGGCTATACCGATCGGCGATTAAAAAACCCCAGAAAAATCAAGGATTAATCGCTGCTGCGACGCTTGCTGTAAGTCTCGTGAAAGCAAAATGAAGGGGAAGTGCAGGGAAAGCGCAGGGCATGTGCGGCTGCGTAAGCACCGTGACGGGGCAGCGGTGCGCCCGCGGAATGAGGCGACGAATTTTTTTAGTGCGGATTATTTTTCGGGTGAATGTCTGGTAGTCATTCACCCCCATGACCCTCTGCGTGTCGGCCTCTCGCCGTCCCGCCTCAGGCCACAGGCGGATGATGCGCGACCCAGTGCCGCGCAATCGCCTCGCGCGTACAGACCCAGACGCCGGCATGCGACTGGATGTGGTCGAGGAAGCGCGCCAGGCCGGCGATGCGTCCCGGGCGGCCGACCAGTCGGCAGTGCAGGCCGATCGACATCATCTTCGGGTGGGTTTCGCCTTCGGCATACAGGACGTCGAACGCATCCTTCAGGTAGGTGAAGAACTGCTCGCCATTGTGGAAGCCCTGCGCCTGCACGAAGCGCATGTCATTATTGTCGAGCGTATAGGGCACGATCAGCTGCTGCTTGCCGTTCACGTTCTCCCAGTAGGGCAGATCGTCGGCATAGGAATCGGCGTCGTACAGGAAGTCCTGCTCGGCCACCAGCTTGCGCGTGTTGACGCTGGTGCGGCCGGTATACCAGCCAACCGGCTTCTTGCCGGTTAACTGTACGATGGCCTCGATTGCCAGCCGCATGTGCTCGCGCTCTTCGTCTTCGCCCATGTTGCGGTAGTCGATCCAGCGCCAGCCATGCGATGCGATCTCGTGCCCCAGTTCGACGAAAGCGGCGGTCACGTCCGGATGCCGCTGCAATGCCATGCCGACGCCGAAAATCGTCATCGGCAGCTTGCGGTCTTCGAACAGCTTCAGCAGTCGCCAGACGCCGGCGCGGCTGCCATATTCATAGAGCGATTCCATGCTCATGTGACGCTGGCCGGGGAACGGTACGGCGCTGACCATCTCCGACAGGAAGGCCTCGGACGCCGCGTCGCCATGCAGAATGCTGTTCTCGCCGCCTTCCTCGTAGTTCAGCACGAACTGCACGGCAATCCTCGCCTTGCCCGGCCAACTCACGACGGGCGGCGTGCGGCCATAGCCGATCAGGTCGCGGGGATAGTCCGAGGCAGGGTCGGGAGAGGAAGGATGCATGGTCGGAGCAAGATTGGCTTGATAATCGAGTCAGTTAGCGGCACAGTTGATGGCATGCAACTTGCCTGATTCTAAAGCAGCCACGTCGCGCAGTGCGATGAAAAACCTGTGCGGCGCAGTTTTCGTGCGCAAGCGGGTCAGGCGTGTCGCTGCTTTGATCGCAAGCGCAGCGCATGGCGCCTTGCTTTGGTGCGCGCTCACCCATTCCGGGGCGCGGGCCGGAGCGGAACGAGAAGAAATATAGTCGGAACACCGGGACAGGATGCAGGAAAGCGATGCAAGGACACGATGACAAGCTGATCCGTTTCGTGCTCGACGGCGAGCCGGTGGAAGTGACGCATGCATCGCCCACCGAAACCCTGCTCGACTGGCTGCGTGCGCACGGACGTTGCGGCGTGAAGGAAGGTTGTGCCGAGGGCGATTGCGGCGCCTGCACCGTCGCCATCGGCGAGCTCGATGGCGAACGCATCCGCACCGGCGCCGTCAATGCCTGCCTCCGCTTCCTGCCGACCATCGACGGCAAGGAGGTGACGACCGTGCACGGCCTGCGCAATGACGATGGTTCGTTGCATCCTGCGCAGCAGGCGATGGTCGATTGCCACGGCTCGCAATGCGGCTTCTGCACGCCGGGTTTCGTGATGTCGCTGTTCACGCATTACCTCGAGCATGATGGTCAGCCGGCCACACGCGATGGCGTTGTCCATGCATTGACGGGCAACCTGTGCCGCTGCACGGGATATCGGCCCATCATCGATGCGGGTCTCACGATGCATCGTTATCCGCGGGCGTCTTTCAGTGGCAGGACAGCTGAACGCGTTGCCCGCCTGAAGGCCTTGCAGCGTTCGGCCTCGCTGGTGCTGCCCGGTTTTGCCGCGCCGCGCACGGCCGATGAATTTGCCGCGGCCTATGAAGCGAACCCGCAAGCGCTGGTACTGGCCGGCGGTACCGATGTCGGGCTTTGGGTCACCAAGCAGATGCGCGAGCTGCCCACCCTGCTTTACCTCGGTGAAGTGGCCGAGTTCGGCCGCATCGAAAACACCGGCACCCATTTGCGCATAGGCGCCGCCGTCACGCTGGAAAAAGCTTTTGCTGCGCTGGTCACCGAATACCCTTCGCTGCAGGAATTGCACCAGCGCTTCGCATCGCGCCCGGTACGCAATTCGGGCACGCTCTGCGGCAACGTCGCCAACGGCTCTCCGATCGGCGATGCGATGCCGGCCTTGATTGCGCTCGGCGCTACCGCCTGCCTGCGCAAGGGTCATACCACGCGCGAGATCGCACTCGAAGACCTGTACCTCGGCTACCAGAAGAAAGACCTCGCGCCCGGCGAATTCGTTGAGGCCGTCAAACTTCCGTTGCCTCCGCATGCAAAGCTCGGGCATGCGCAAGCCGATGGTCAGAAGTTCGCGTTGTACAAGATCTCCAAGCGTTTCGACCAGGATATCTCGGCCGTCTGTGCAGGGATTGCGGTGACGCTGGAGGCTGGCAGGGTACGTGCCGCGCGCATCGCCTTCGGCGGCATGGCTGCGACACCCAAACGTGCGCTGGCAGCCGAAGCGGCATTGAACGGCAAAGTCTGGTCGGCCGAGACCATCGAAGCAGCGGCGCAGGCCATCGCCGAGGATTTCCAACCGCTGACGGACATGCGCGCCAGCGATGGGTACCGACTCACGGTTGCCGCCAACTTGCTGCGCCGCTTCTGGCACGAGGTCGCCGGCGATGCCGTCAACGTGAACGCGATGGCGTCGCTGTCCGCGCTCCCCGTTGCGGAGGGCCACTGACATGGACCGCACCCTGCCCACCGGCGAAGGCGTCAGCGGCAGGCCCATGCCGCACGAGAGCGCCGAGTTGCATGTCAGCGGCGATGCGCGCTATATCGATGACCTGCCGTTGCCGGCCGATACGCTGCACGCCGCGCTCGGACTATCGCCGGTCGCCCACGGCCGGATACGCTCGCTGGACCTGTCGGCCGTGCGCGCCGCGCCCGGCGTGGTGGCGGTGCTCACGGCAGCCGACATCCCCGGTGACAACAATTACGGTCCGATCCGCAAGGATGACCCTATCTTTGCATCCGACCTGGTGGAGTGCGTCGGCCAGCCCATGTTTGCCGTGATCGCCACCTCGCTGCAGGCGGCACGCCGCGCGGCGCGGCTGTTCAAGGCCGATATCGAAGAACTGCCGGCCATCTTCGGCATCCGCGAAGCGATTGACCGGCAAAGCTTCGTGCTGCCGACCGTGACGGTACAGCGCGGCGATCCGGACAAGGCCCTGCGGCAGGCGCCGCACATGATTGCAGGCAGCTTCTCGCATGGCGGGCAGGAGCATTTCTATCTCGAAGGGCAGGTGGCCGCGGCATTGCCGCTGGAGGACGGCGGCGTGCTGGTGCACAGCTCGACCCAGCATCCGACCGAGGTGCAGCATCTGGTCGCGCATGCGCTGAACCTGCATTCGCATCAGGTCAACGTGCAGTGCCGGCGCCTGGGCGGCGGCTTTGGCGGCAAGGAAAGCCAGCCGGCCTTGTTCGCAGCGGTTGCAGCCATTGCCGCGCTGAAGCTCAAGCGCCCGGTCAAGCTGCGCATCGACCGCGATGTGGACATGAGCATCACCGGCAAGCGACATGACTTCCTCATCGACTATGTGGTCGGCTTCGATGACGACGGCCGCATCCTGGCCTTCGACGTGATGCTGGCTTCGCGCTGCGGCTATTCGGCCGACCTGTCAGGCCCGGTGAATGATCGCGCGATCTGCCACGTCGACAATTGCTACTTCCTCGAGAACGTGCGCATCGTCTCGCACCGCTGCAAGACGAACACGGTTTCCAACACCGCATTCCGCGGTTTCGGCGGCCCGCAGGGCATGCTGGCGATTGAAGCCGCGATCGACGCGGTCGCGCGCAAGCTCGGCAAGGATCCGCTGGACGTGCGACGCATCAATTTCTACGGTACGGGCGAGCGCAATGTCACGCACTACCAGATGACGGTCGAGGACAACATCATCGCCGGGCTGGTCGCCGAGCTGGAAAAGTCCAGCGACTACCATGCACGCCGCGCAGCGATTGCGAAGGCCAATGCCGGCAGCAGCGTGCTCAAGCGCGGCATCGCGCTGGTGCCGCTGAAGTTCGGCATCTCTTTCAATGCCACGCACTACAACCAGGCCGGCGCACTGGTCCACGTATACAACGATGGCAGCGTGCTGGTGAACCACGGCGGCCTCGAGATGGGGCAGGGCCTGCACACCAAGGTCGCGCAAGTCGTTGCCGATGAGTTCGGCTTGCCGCTGTCGGCGATACGCCTGTCGGGCACCGATACGGCCAAAGTGCCGAATACCTCGGCCACCGCTGCTTCAACCGGCGCCGACCTCAATGGCAAGGCCGCGCAGGATGCCGCGCAAAAGATACGCGCGCGCATGGCCGAGTTTCTCGCCGGTCGCTACGGCGTCGATGCGCAGCAGATCCGGTTTGCGAATGGCATGGTGCAGCTGGGTGAGCAGGCCATCAGCTTTGCCGAGGCAGCCAACCAGACCTGGTTTGCGCGTATCTCGCTGTCGTCGACCGGCTTCTACGCAACGCCCAAGATTCATTTCGATCCGAAGACCATGCAGGGTCGTCCTTTCTTCTACTTCGCGTATGGCGCTGCGGTGTCCGAAGTCGCGATCGATACGCTGACCGGAGAGCACAAGCTACTGCGGGTCGACATCCTGCATGATGCGGGCCGCTCGCTGAACCCGGCGATCGACCTCGGCCAGGTCGAGGGGGCCTTCCTGCAGGGCACCGGCTGGCTGACCAGCGAAGAGCTGTGGTGGGATGCGAAGGGCAACCTGAAGACCCATGCGCCGTCGACCTACAAGATACCGGCCGTCAGCGACTGGCCGAAGATTGCCAACGTGAGGCTGCTGGAGCGCGCCGACAATCGCGAGGACACTATTTTCCGTTCCAAGGCCGTCGGTGAACCGCCGCTGATGCTGGGCATGTCGGTGTTCCATGCCTTGCGCGATGCAGTCGCGGCCGCTGCGGGTGCGAAGGGCGCAGCGCGCCTGATGGCGCCGGCAACCCCCGAGAGCGTACTGCGCGCGCTGGGCGGGCTGGATGCCTTCGACCGGCCGCGGGACTGAGCGCGAAGGCGGATGCAGGATGAGGCCATCATGACGAACCACTGGACCGCGACGCTACGCAACCTGCTGCTGCAGGGCTTGCCGGTCGTGCGCATGGCGGTCGCCACGGTGCGCGGCTCCGCGCCGCGCGAGCCGGGTGCGACGCTGTTGTACTGGAAGGATGCGGACGGCCAGCTTCAAAGTTCGGGATCGATAGGCGGCGGCCATCTGGAATGGCGCGCCATGGAAATCGCTGGCCACCTGCTGGACGATGCGCAGCCCTCGCCGCACACCGAACGCTTCACCTTGGGCGCGACGCTGGGTCAGTGCTGCGGCGGCGTGGTCGAACTTTTCTGGGAGCGCTTCGACCGCGTCGAACAAGTCGATGCGATCCCGATGCCCGGCTGGCGCTGGTCGCCGCTGGATGACATCGCGTCCGTCAATGCGGGCAATGCCGACGATGCAGACAATGCTGGTGATCCCGGAACCGGTATCGATGCCGCCATCGTCAATCATGCAGGTCGCCGCTATTTCGTCGAATACGTCGCCGACGATGCGACCATGCTTTACCTGTACGGCGCCGGCCATGTCGGCAAGGCGCTGGTGCACGTATTGTCCGGGCTGCCTTTCCGCATCCGCTGGATCGACAGCCGTCCCGGCATGGGCGAGGGCATGATCGTTCCCGTGGAAGAGAATGAAGCGCCGGAAGACGTCGCCGCACGCGCGCCCGATCATGCATGGCATCTGGTGATGACGCACAGCCATGACGAAGACTTCCGCATCTGCGAGGCGCTGGTCGCGAAAAACCGTTTCGGCTTCCTCGGCGTGATAGGCTCAGGCACCAAGCAGGCGCGTTTCCGCAGCCGGTTGCTGCAGCGCGGCCACGACGCTGTTGCCGTCGAGCGTATGCAGAGCCCGATCGGCGTCGATGGCATTGCGTCGAAATTGCCGGCCGCAATTGCCGTTGCCGTTGCAGCGCAATTGCTGCAGTTGCGCGAGTCGATGGCGCGGCAGGATGCGTCAGGCGACCTCCAATCGCATCCGGCACAAGCCCTGCGGACAGCACAGGCAGAACAGACAGCAAAGACAACAAAGACAGCACATTCATTACAGACTGCAGAGACAGCAAAGTCAGCAATGTCAGCACAATTCGACAAGGCCCCGGCGGCCCGCAACGCATGAGCGCAATTTCCGACAGCGGCGAACCCGGCCACCGCGTCGCCGGTCATGAGCTTCCCCGGCTGCAGATGCTGGGTGTGTCCAAGATCTATCCGTCGGTCGTCGCCAATGACCGCGTCGACCTGAGCGTGATGCCGGGCGAGATCCATGCCGTGCTCGGCGAGAATGGCGCCGGCAAGAGCACGCTGATGAAGATGATCTACGGCGTGACCCATCCCGACGCCGGTACCATGCTGTGGGAAGGGCGCGAGGTGAAGGTGGCATCGCCGTCGGATGCGCGCAAGCTCGGCATCGGCATGGTGTTCCAGCATTTCGCGCTGTTCGAGACGCTGACCGTGGCCGAGAACATTTCGCTCGCGCTCGACGACAAGATTGCACCGGACGTACTCGCGCCGCGCATCAAGGCCGTGTCCGAAGAATACGGACTGCCGGTTGATCCGCACCGGCACATTCACAGCATGTCGGTCGGCGAGCGCCAGCGCGTCGAGATCGTGCGCTGCCTGCTGCAGTCGCCGCGCCTGCTGATCATGGATGAGCCGACCTCGGTGCTGACCCCGCAAGCGGTGCAGAAGCTGTTCGGTTCGCTGCGCCGGCTGGCCAGCGAAGGTTGCAGCATCCTCTACATCAGCCACAAGCTCGATGAAATCCAGCAGCTGTGCGATACCGCGACCGTGCTTCGCGGTGGCAAGGTCACCGGCAATGCGAATCCGAAAGAAGAGACCGCGAAGTCGCTGGCCGAAATGATGATCGGCAAGGAGCTGCCGACCTGCACGCTGACGCCGCGCACGCCGGGCGAGGTGCGCCTCGATGTACGCCAGCTGAGCCTGGCGACCGCCGACCCGTTCGGCACTGACCTCAAGGGCATTGATTTGTCGGTGCGTAGCGGCGAGATCGTCGGCATTGCCGGCGTGTCCGGCAATGGCCAGCAGGAATTGATGAAAGCCTTGTCCGGCGAAACCCTGATCGGTGATGCCGTTGCGGTAACGCTGATGGGCACGCCGGCGGCATGCATGAATGCTGCCGAGCGCCGCGCACTGGGCCTGTGCTTCGTGCCGGAAGAACGACTGGGACGTGGTGCCGTGCCGGAAATGTCGCTGGCCGACAATGCGCTGCTGACGGGCTATGTCACGAACTACCGGCAAGACATGGTGCGCTCCGGCCTGATCAACCGACCGTCGATACGCGCCTTCGCGCAAAAGGTGATTGAACGCTTCGGCGTCAAGTGCGGCGGCGACCAGTCGCTGGCCGGCAGCCTGTCGGGCGGCAACCTGCAGAAATTCATCGTTGGCCGCGAAACCAGCCTCGCGCCGAAGGTGATGGTGCTGGCGCAGCCGACCTGGGGCGTCGATGTCGGCGCGGCCATGCTGATCCGGCAGGCCATCATCGACTTGCGCGACCAGGGCGTCGCCGTATTGGTGGTATCCGAAGAACTCGATGAATTGTTCATGATGTGCGACCGCATTGCGGTGATGGCCGAAGGACGCCTGACGCCGGCCGTGCCGGTGGCGTCGACCAGCGTCGACCAGATCGGCGCCTGGATGAGCGGCAATTTCGACGGCATCGCAGCGCCGTCATCCCCTGTCCAGCAAGGAGAGCAGCCCCATGCCACGGCTTGAAGCCCGTCCCGAACCTTCGCGCGCGATGATGTTCGCGTCGCCGCTGCTGGCAGCGGTCGCGATGCTCATCACCGGCTCGCTGCTGTTCAAGCTGCTCGGCCATGACCCGGTGCATGCGTTCTATGTGTACTTCATCAAGCCCGCATCGACGGCGTATGGCGTCGGCGAACTGCTGCTGAAGGCAACGCCATTGACGCTGTGCGGCGTCGGTTTGGCGCTCGGCTTCCGCGCCAGCGTGTTCAACATCGGCGCCGATGGTCAGCTGACGATGGGCGCGATTGCGGCCGGCTGCGTCGCGCTTTACTTCCGCGAGATCGAGGCCTGGTGGATCCTGCCGCTGATGCTGGCGGCGGGCGCGCTGGCCGGCATGGCCTGGGCTGCGGTGCCGGCAGTCCTGCGCACCCGCTTCAATACCAACGAGATCCTGACCAGCCTGATGCTGGTGTATGTGTCGCACCTGTTCCTCGGTTATCTGGTGCATGGCCCGCTGCGCGACCCGGAGGGTTTCAACTTCCCGCAATCGCGCATGTTCCATGACTCGGCAATGCTGCCCTTGCTGATGGAAGGCTTGCGCACCAATGCCGCGCTGATCCTGTCCCTGATCTCGGTGGCGGGCGCGTGGTTCTTCTGCCGCCATACTTTCGCGGGTTATCGCATGCTGGTCAGCGGTTCGGCACCGCATGCGGCGGCCTATGCCGGCTTCAGCGAGAAGAAGAACGTGTGGCTGGCATTCCTGCTCAGTGGCGCGCTGGCGGGTCTTGCCGGCGTTGGCGAAGTGGCCGGACCGATCGGCCAGCTGCAGCCGTCGGTATCGCCGGGCTATGGCTTTGCGGCCATCATCGTCGCCTATGTCGGCCGCCTGCAACCGTTGGGCGTGCTGCTGTCGGCGCTGCTGATGTCGCTGCTGTACATCGGCGGCGAGTCCGCGCAAATGGAAATGCAGCTGCCGTCTGCGATCACGGGCCTGTTCCAGGGCTTGCTGCTGTTCTATCTGCTGGCGGCCGACCTGTTCATTCACTACCGATTCAAACCGACGGTGCGCACGGCAGCAGGCGCGACGACCGCTGCCGGCGCTGGAGCCTGACATGGCGCTTGATCATCTGATTCCGCATCTGATTCCTTTCCTTGCAAGCACCGCTGGCGCGGCCACGCCGCTGATGCTGGCTGCGCTCGGCGAACTCGTCACCGAGCGCTCGGGCGTGCTTAACCTCGGCCTCGAAGGCATGATGCTGGTCGGTGCCGTCGCCGGCTTTGCGACCACGCTGCACACGGGTAGCCTGACACTGGGCCTGCTCGCAGCGCTGTTGGCCGGCATGGCGATGGCGCTGGTGTTCGGCGTGCTGGTGCTGTCGCTGCAGACCAACCAGGTCGCCACCGGCCTCGCACTGACTTTGTTCGGCGTCGGCCTGTCGGCCTTTGCCGGACGCGGCCTCGTTGGCCAGACCGTCGCGCCGCTGCCCAAGCTGGCTTTTGCGCCGCTGTCGGACCTGCCTTTCGTCGGCCCCTTGCTGTTCCGGTTCGATGCGATGGTCTACCTGTCGCTGCTGCTGGTGCCGGCGACAGGCTGGATGCTGGCACGCTCGCGGGTGGGCCTCATCATCCGCGCGATCGGCGAATCTCCGCGCAGCGCGCACTCGGTGGGCTATCCGGTCATTGCATGGCGCTATGCGGCAGTGCTGTTTGGCGGCGCGTTTTCTGGACTGGCCGGCGCCTACCTGTCGCTGGCGCTGACGCCGATGTGGGTCGAAGGCATGACGGCCGGTCGCGGCTGGATTGCGCTCGCGCTGGTGGTGTTCGCCACCTGGAAGCCGCGCGGCGTGCTGCTGGGCGCTTATCTGTTCGGTGCGGTCACGGTGCTGCAATTCCACGGTCAGGGATTCGGCCTCGCCATTCCGTCGGAATTCCTGTCGATGCTGCCGTACCTGGCCACCGTCGTGGTGCTGGTGCTGATCTCGCGTGACCGGCAGGGCATCCTGCTGAACAAGCCGATGTCGCTGGGCCAGAGCTTCCGGGCCGATCAATGACGGCGCGCTCATTGAAGCTTGTGCGCGGCGAGATCCTGCACTTCCTGTCGGATCCGGGGGAAGAGACCGGCACGCACGCGTCGGTGCGCAGCCACCAGTATGTCGAGGACGGCGGGCTGCTGGTCGAGGATGGCTGTATCGCCTTCTGCGGCGGCTGGGACGATGCGCTGGCGCTTGCGCCCGAGGGCACGCCGGTCGACGACCACAGCGGCCGGCTGGTGATGCCGGGCTTCGTGGACACCCACGTGCATTACCCGCAGACCGATGTGATCGCCTCGCCCGGCAAGGGCTTGCTCGACTGGCTGGATCGCTACACCTTCCCGACCGAGCGTCATTTCGACGACCCCGAGGTCGCGACCGAGACTGCCGAATTCTTTTGCGAAGAACTGCTGCGCAACGGCACCACGACGGCGATGGTCTTCGCGACCGTGCATCCGGGTTCGGTCGATGCGTTCTTCTCGGTCGCCCGGCAGCGCGAGCTCCGCATGGTGGCCGGCAAGGTGATGATGGACCGGCACTGCCCGGCCTTCCTGCGCGACACCGCGCAGTCCTCGTATGACGACAGCAAGCGCCTGATCGAAAAATGGCATGGCGTCGATCGCCTGACTTACGCAATCACGCCGCGTTTCGCGGTCACGTCGACCGAGGCGCAGATGCAGATGGCCGGCGCGCTGGCGAAGGAATTCCCGACCATCGCCCTGCATTCGCATGTGGCCGAGAGCGAGGCCGAGGTCGCGTGGGTGCATGAGCTGTATCCGTGGTCGCGCAGCTATCTCGATGTGTATGACCATTACGGCTTGCTGCGCCAGCCGGCCGTTTATGCGCACTGCATCTGGCTGGATCCCGAAGACCGCAAGCGCATGGCCGAATGCGGCACGGCGGCGGCTTTCAGCCCGACCTCGAACCTGTTCCTCGGCAGTGGTCTGTTCGACTTGCGCGAGGCGCTCGACGATGGCGTGCGCGTCGGCATTGCCAGCGACGTCGGTGGCGGCACCAGCTTCTCGATGCTGCGCACGCTGGCCGCGGCTTACCAGGTGTCGCACCTGAATGGCTATGTGCTGCCGGCCCTGCGCGCGTTTTACCTCGCGACGCTGTCGGGCGCGATCGCGCTCGGACTGGAGGACAGCATCGGCAATTTCGTGCGCGGCAAGGAAGCTGATTTCATCGTGCTGGACCCGAGCGCAACCCCGCTGCTGGCGCGCCGCATGGCGCGCGCCGAGACACTGGAAGAAAAACTGTTCATCTGGCTGACGCTGGGCGACGACCGTGCAGTGAAGGCGACCTATGTGAAAGGCCTCGCGCAGTGGTCGGCGACCTGAGCAGGGCGACTGTGCTGGCGGCTGGCGCGTTCGACGCCACCAGTGTAAGGCGCGAAATCAGCGCGTGGCGGCACGCAGTTGATAGTTCGCGATTTTCATGACGCGTGCCGGGCGGCTCAGCTGACTTTGTCGGCCAGCCGGAATCCCGCGATGCGGTGAATCTGCGCCAGCGCTTCGGCGAATTCGGTGGCGTGGTCGTGCGCGATCCGGCGCTGCATGGCCGCGATGATGTCGGCACGGCCCAGGCCCTTGACGGCGATGATGAAGGGGAAGCCGAAGCGCTGCTGGTAGTCGGCATTGAGCTGGCGGATCAGCGCGAACTCTTCCGGGCTGCACTGGTCGAGGCCGGCGCCGGATTGCTCGCGTTTCGAGTCGTCGGTCAGTTCGCCGCGCACCGCGGCCTTGCTGGCCAGTTCGGGGTGGGCGCGTATCAGTTGCAGTTGTTCGGCTTCTGTCGATGTGGCGAGCGTCGCAGCCAACGCCGCATGCAATGCATCGCGGCTGGCGAACGGGCGCTGCGCCCAGGTGCGCGCGGGGATCCACGGCGAGTGCTCGTAGATGGCGGCGAGATAGTCGGTGAAGGATGCCTGGTCGAGCGTGCTGAGTTCGGCGGCGGACAGGGTCGTCATGCTGGCTTCGCTGGGTGTTGTTTGCCTGCAAGGATAACGGAACACGCGTACGCTGCCAGCGTTGGCGACGGGCGCAACGAATAAAAATTTTTTGAAGCTTCAGGAATTGACGATGGCAAAACTGAGCACGCATGTCCTCGACACCGCCGCAGGCATCCCGGCTGCCGGCATGATGTACCGGCTCGACCGCATCGACCCGCAGGTCGCGGGTGGCCGCAGCACGCTGGCGCAGGGCATCACCAACCATGACGGCCGCACCGATGCGCCCTTGCTTGCCGGCGACGCGCTGCAGGTCGGTACCTACGAGCTGCATTTCGACGTCGCTGCCTACTTCAACGCGCGCGGCACCGTCACGCCGCAGCCGCCGTTCCTTGATGTGGTAACGCTGCGCTTCGGCGTCGCCGATGCGAACGGCAATTACCACGTGCCGCTGCTGGTCTCGCCGTGGAGCTACAGCACCTACCGAGGCAGCTGACATGGACGCCTATGTGATCGAATGGTCGACGCTGCTGCTGCGCTGGCTGCACCTGATCGTCGGCATTGCGTGGATCGGTTCGTCGTTCTACTTCGTCTGGCTCGACAACAGCCTCCAGCCGCCCGAGGACCCGGCGCTGAAAGAGAAGGGCGTCGCCGGCGAGTTGTGGGCCGTGCATGGCGGCGGCTTCTACAACCCGCAGAAATACCTGGTGGCGCCAAAGACGCTGCCGCGCGACCTGCACTGGTTCAAGTGGGAATCCTATTCGACCTGGCTGACCGGCTTTGCGCTGCTGTGCGTGCTGTACTACACGCAGGCGGCCAGCTACATGGTCGACCCGGCAAAGCTGCCCTTGTCGCCGGCAGCGTCGGTCGCCATCGGTATCGGTGCGCTGGTATTGGGCTGGCTGGTGTACGACGCGATGTGCCGGCTGTTGATCGACAAGAGCGCGCTGCTGTTCGCGGCGATCTTCTATGTGTACGTGGTCGGCGTTGCGTGGTGCCTTACGCACTGGCTGTCGGGCCGCGCAGCCTTCCTGCATGTGGGCGCGATGATCGCGACCATCATGTCGGCCAATGTGTTCTTCTGGATTATCCCGGGACAGAAGAAGACCATCGCGCAAATGGCGCGCGGCGAGACACCCGATCCCATCCACGGCAAGCGGGCCAAGCAGCGCAGCCTGCACAACAACTACCTGACGCTGCCGGTGCTGTTCTGCATGATCAGCAATCACTATGCGTTCACCTACAGCCACCCGCAGGCATGGGCAGTGCTGGTGCTGATCCTGCTCGCGGCGGCACTGATCCGGCATTTTTTCAACCAGCGGCACAAGGGTATGCAGCAGTGGCGCTATCCGATCGCGGGCATGCTGATCTTGCTGGGCGTGGCGATATGGCTCAAGCCCGCAGGCATAGCGGCGACGGCAGACGCGGGCGATGCGGCTGCGCCGGTGGCGATCGCCGACGTGCAAGCGGTACTCGCCGCGCGCTGCGCTGGCTGCCACGCCGAACATCCGACGCTGGTGGCGTCCGCGCCGGCCGGCCTGATGTTCGATACGCCGGAGCGCATGGCAGCGGCGCGCGCGCGCATCGTGCAGCAAGCGGTGCAACTGAAGGCGATGCCGCCGGCGAACCTGACGCATATGACCGATGACGAGCGCGCGCTGCTGGGCCGCTGGGGCAGCCAGTAGTGCAGGCCGGGGCTTCAGGCCATCAGCCCGTCACCCCATGAGCCCATGAGCCCATTAGCCCATTAGCCCAGCTGCCGATTAGCCCAGCTGCCGATTAGCCCACTACAATCCGAAACAATCCGAACCGATACGGAGACCCGTACCCATGCAAACCATCCTGACCGCGCCCGACGCCGAACTGCCTGACTGGGCCCGGCGCAGCGTCAACCTGGCCGATCCGCGCATCGGTGGCGAAGCCATCGCCTGCTCGGACGATTTCTTTGCGCCGATGGCGCGCATGCTGCAGCCGGGTGCCGCGACCTTCGTGCCCGGCAAATATGATGACCATGGCAAGTGGATGGATGGCTGGGAGAGCCGTCGCAAGCGTGTCGTCGGCCACGATTGGTGCGTGGTGAAGCTCGGGCGTCCGGGCAGTATCGCCGGCTTCGATATCGATACCAGCTTCTTTACCGGGAATTTTCCGCCGGGCGCGAGCATCGATGGCTGCCCTGAAGGTGCCGATCCCGAGCGCGAAGGCAGTTGGGAGCGCTTGCTGCCGGCCGTCACCCTCAAGGGCAACAGCCATCATCTGCTGGCCGTCGAAGGCGCGGGCCGCATCTACTCGCACGTGCGCATCAACATCTTCCCGGATGGCGGCGTGGCGCGCCTGCGCGTCTATGGCCAGCCGGCCGCGACTACCGTACAAGCGGGGCCGGACGGCCTCATCGACCTGTTGGCGATGGTGCATGGTGGCCGTGCGATCGCATGGAACGATGCGCACTTCGGCGCCTGCAGCAACCTGCTGCTGCCCGGTCGCGGGGTGAACATGGGCGAGGGCTGGGAGACGCGCCGCCGGCGCGAGCCCGGCCATGACTGGTGCATCCTGGCACTCGGCATCCCCGGCATCGTCAAGCGCATCGAAGTCGATACGGCCCATTTCAAGGGCAACTTCCCCGACCGCTGCTCGCTGCAGGCCGCGCATGTGCCGAACGTGGCCGAGGCCTCGCTGCCCACGGTGTCGCAGTTCTGGCCGACGCTGCTGCCCGAGGTGAAGCTGGCGGCGGACAACATCGCTCAATTCGACAAGGAGTGCGCATCGCTCGGGGCCATTACCCACGTGCGCTTCAACCTGCATCCCGATGGCGGTGTGTCGCGGCTGCGCCTGTGGGGAGTGCCGGCATGAAGACCCTTCAGATCAAGCCGCTGACGCGCGAAGCCTTTGCGCCTTTTGGCGATGTGATCGAGACCGACGGCGCGCAGCATTTCCCGATCAACGAAGGCACGACCGAGCGTTATCATGACCTCGCGAACCTGAACATGCGCGAAGGCGGGCGAGCGATCGTCAGCATCTTCCGCGGACAGCCACGCAGCTACCCGATGGAGATCCGCGCGCTGGAGCGCCATCCGCTCGGCAGCCAGGCCTTCATCCCGATGCAGCGGCGGCCCTACCTGGTCGTGGTCGCCGAATCGCAACTGATCAGCCGCGAGCCGGGTACCGTGCATGCGTTCATTGCGCGCGGCGACCAGGGCGTCAATTACGCGGCGGGCACCTGGCATCACCCGCTGCTGGCGATGGGCGAGGTCAGCGATTTTGTCGTCATCGATCGCAAGGGCGAAGGCCACAACTGCGACGAGTTCATGCTCGCCGAGCCACTGCTGCTGCCGGCCGGCTGATCAGCTACCGCTGTCCGGCACAGCAAGTACGTAGAGCATCACCTGCCGGCATCATCAGCCTTCATCAACATCAGCCTTCATCAACAGCAGGCATCAACAGCAGGCATCAACAGCAGGCATCAACAGCAGGAATCGCCAGCCGATCGCAACTTTCCCTGCTGCGTACGGTGCGCGCAGCAGGAACAGGACAAGAATAGTTGCTTTGGATCAAATAATGCGGTCATGAATAGCGAGCGAAATGCAGTTCCTTTTGGTAACATTTCGGTCTAATAACTACAACGGTTCAGCCAGCCCCTTCATCGGCACGGGCGGCAGGCCTCCTGCGAATGGATCGTGTTTTCGAGCCAGATGAGCTGGTCATCCGTGATACGAGGACCATCGTCCTGTTCTGGATTGGCGGTTGCCTGGTGTTCTTGCTGCTGTTGTGGGGCGCGGTCTTCGCCAAGCTCAGCAACGACCGCGAGCAGCTGCACCAGCGAGCTGCCGAGCTGGCGCGATCGCGTGCGCATGTCTATGCCGAGCAGCTGAACCGTACCGCGAAGGAGATCGACCAGATCTCGCTCACCGTGTCCTACCAGTGGCAACACGTGAAGATGCCGCTTGATCTGGTGGACCAGTACCAGAAGGCCATGCATCACACGCCGACCTATCCGGCAGTGATAGGCACGGACGGCCGCATCATCAGCTCCTGGCGCCAGGCATCGATCGGGCTCGACCTGAGCGGCATGCCGTTCTTCCGGCGGGCGCGCGATGAACCCGATACCGGGCTGCGCATCAATCCACGTTCGCCCGGCGTCGGTGGCATGGCGGGCAAGTACACCATTCGTTTCACACGCCGCGTGAATGACGCCACCGGGCGGTTCGCGGGTGTAGTGCTGGTATCGGTCGAGCCCAGCTACCTGGCCAGCCTGAGCGCCGACGATATGCTCAACGAAGGCGACTTCGTGTCGGTAGGCCTGGTCGACAGCGGCGAGCTGCTGGTAGCCAAGACCGTCAACAACCGCGAAACCGCCTTCTTCACGCACATCCCCGATCTGCAGGGTGCCGAGGGCATCAGCCACGAACCGGGCGAGCGTTTCATCGATGGCAAACCCCGCTATGTGGCGTGGAAGAAGCTGAAGGACTACCCGTTGGTCGCGCTGGCCGGCATCACGGACGACAGTGCTGTGGCTGCCTATGGTTCCACCCAATCGACCTATGCGGGCATCGGCGGATTCATCACCTTGCTCGTGGTGCTGGTGGGCGCGATCGGCTGCATCGCCCAGGTCAGCAATGCGAACCGCCGCCGTAATGCAGAGCGCATCCGCGCCACTTTCCGGCTGGCTGTCGACGGCGCGCGGGAAGCCTTCTACATGCTGCAGCCGCTGCGCGACGCCAGCGGGCAGGTGACGGATTACCGGATCGAAGACTGCAACGAGCGCGCCGTGGAGATGTGGTCACGCACCCGCGAGGAAATCATCGGCAAGACCTTCGTCGACATCTACGCGCCACGCGTACGCCGCAAGCTCAAGCGCTTCTATGACCAGGCACTCGAGCAAGGCTTCATGGAAGACGAGGTCTATATCGATGCCGATACCGGCCACATCGCTGGCTGGTTCCATCGACAGGCGATCCGTTCGGGCGAGGGGATTGCACTGATTGTGCGCGACGTGACCGAAGCCAGGCAGCATGAAGAGACGCTCGCCCGCCTTGTCAACACCGACACCCTGACCGGGTTGCCGAATCGCCGCTGGCTGACCAGCTACCTGCCGGGCGCGCTGCAGCGAGCGCGGGCGGCACGCAAGCGCCTCGCGCTGTTGTTCATCGACCTCGACAACTTCAAGAAGATCAATGACACCCTTGGCCATGCGGCCGGCGATGAGCTGCTGTGCTCGGCGGCGATCGCGCTCAAGGGCGCAGTACGCTCCATCGATCATGTGGTGCGCCTCGGTGGCGATGAATTCACGGTGCTGATCGAGAATCTCGATCGCGACGCCGATGCCGAGCGCATCGCGACGCAAGTCGTCAGGGCGCTGTCGGGCGGCAGCAGCGAATTCGCGCCGTGGTCGGAAAAGAACGTGCACGGCTCGGTCGGCGTGGCGCTCTATCCGGCGCATGCAGCCGATGCCGATGGCCTGCTGCACTGCGCGGATGCCGCGATGTACGAAGCCAAGTCGGCCGGCAAGGCTTGCTATCGCCTGTACACGCCGCCCGACGCCGATGCCGACGACCGGGGCGAGAGCGTCAGCCTCAGCACCTGATACACCGGCAGCGCGACCAGCGCCGCCAGCGCGCAAGCCAGCCACTGCGCTGCGGGCAGCACGGCGAAGCCGAAGGCGCGCGCCACCGGCGCCACCGCCGTCACCAGCAACAGGCCCCCCAGCGTGGCAGCCATCACCCAAGCGCTGATCGCCGGCAGCCCTGATCCCAGCTTGCGCCAGCCTGCGTCCGGCGAGCGCAGCGGCAGGATCAGCAGCGCATTCGCGCACACCAGCAGGATGAAGGCCGCGGTCGCGGCCGCCGCCGGCGCCATGCCCTGCCGCTGCAACAGTGCATAGGCCGAAAATGCAATGGCCGTGGTCATCAGCCCGCAGGCAATGGCCAATAGCGCATTGGCTGTCTGCAGCAAGGGCTCGTCCACCGGGCGGGGCGGTACCTGCATCAGCTGGCTGTCTTCCGCTTCGGCTTCGAATACCACCGAGCAGGCCGGGTCGATCACCAGTTCGAGGAAGGCGATGTGCAGTGGCGCCAGCAGCAGCGGCAATCCGAACAGCACCGGCAGCAAGGCCAGCCCCGCGATCGGTATGTGCACGGCCAGCGTATAGACCATCGCCTGCCGCATGTTGCGGAAGGTGCGACGGCCCATGCGTATGGCTTCGACGATGGACGTGAAGTCATCCCTGAGCAGCACCAGCGATGCCGCTTCGCGCGCCACGTCGGTACCGCGCTGGCCCATCGCGATACCGATGTGCGCAGCCTTCAGTGCCGGCGCATCGTTGACGCCATCGCCCGTCATCGCCACCACCGCCCCTTGCGCCTTCATGGCTTCGACCAGCGCCAGCTTCTGCCAGGGCTTGACGCGGGCGAATACGTTTACGCTGGCAGCAGCGCGCCGCAGCTCGGCTTCGCCCATGGCGGCCAGCTGCGCACCGGTCAGTACGCTGCCGTGGGCGATGCCGGCCTCGCTTGCAATGGCGGCGGCCGTGCTCGCATGGTCGCCGGTAATCATGACGACGCGTATGCCCGCCCCGCGACACAGGGCGACCGCGTCCGGCACCTCCGGCCGCAACGGGTCGGCCAGCGCGACCAGCCCGATCCAATGGAAGTGAAATCCGGTCTGCGAGGCCGGCCAGTCGATGCCGCAAGGATGGCTGGCGCGCGCCACGCCCAGCACGCGCAGACCGCGCGCCGCCAGCGCTTCGGCATCGGCCATCACGCGCTCGCGTTCCGCATCCGTCAGCCGGCACAGCAGGGCGACCGCTTCGGGGGCGCCCTTGGCTGCCACGATGTCGGGCGCACCATCCGCGCTGCGCCAGACATGCGACATCGCGAGCAATTCCGGCGACAGCTCGTATTCACGCGCAAGCTGCCTGTTGCCGGCGGCAGCATCCGAGTTGAAGACGTTGGAGACGCCCGCATTGCCATGCACGCCATCAGTCCCGACGATGCCGGCCGCCGCGCCGCAGTCCAGGATCGCCTTTTCCATCGGGTCGTGCGGCACCACTTCGCAGGCCAGCATTGCGGTCGACAACAGCGCATGCACCTCGTCGGGCAGGTCGCCGGTATTGCCGCCTGCGCCCGCTGCATGCTCGAAAGTCGGCGTGCGCAGCACGGCCACCTGCATCTGGTTGCGGGTCAGCGTACCTGTCTTGTCGACGCACAGCACGGAGGTCTGCCCCAGTGTCTCGATGGCGCCGAGGCGGCGCGTCAGCACCTGCAGCTTGCCCAGCCGGCGCGCGGCAAAGGCAAAGAAGATGATCATGATGACCGGGAACTCCTGCGGCAGCAGCGACATCGCCAGCGCAATGCCTGCCAGCAGCGCCTGCGCCGGGTCGTGCCGGACCATCCAGAAAGTCGCAGCCAGACCGAGCGACAGCAGCAGGCCGATCGCTGCAAAGCGCCGCGTGAGCCGGTCCATCTGCCGACGCAAGGGCGAGGCCTCAAGATCGAGCTCACCGAGCGAGGTGCCGATACGGCCCATTTCGGTATGACGGCCAATCGCGCTGACTTGCGCCAGTCCCTGGCCGCTGACGGCGAGCGTTCCCGCGTACACCGGATCGCCGGCTGCTTTCGTGACGGGCAGCGATTCGCCGGTCAGCATCGATTCGTCGACGGCCAGTTCGTGCGCTTCCATCAACACGCCATCGGCAGCAATACGGTCGCCCTCGGCCAGCACCAGCAGGTCCTCGCGCACCACATCGCTGCCGGCAATCCGCACTGGGACGCCGTCGCGCACCACGCGCGCGCGCGGGCTCGACAGGTCGCGCAAGGCTTCCAGCGCATTGTCGGTACGGCGTTCCTGCGCAATCGTGATGCCCATGATCGCCAGCACGAACCCAAGCAGCACCAGCGCCTCGCCGGCATCGCCCATCAGCAGGTAGACCAGGCCGGCGGCGATCAGCAGCAGGAACATTGGCTCCGTGCCGACCTCGATCACGATCGCGCGCAGGCTGCGCTGCTGGGAAAGGCCGATATCGTTCGGTCCCTCTTCCCGCAAGCGACGTGCGGCGGTCGCGGTATCCAGCCCGCGCCGGCGGTTGTCCGCGCCGTTCGGCTTGCCGGGTCCGGTTTGTATGTGCATGGCCGTCTTCATGCCAAATTCTGGCATGATCGGAGGCATCGACACCAGACAAAAGGACACGGCGTGAAGCTGATGTTTCTGGGCGGTGCAGGCACCGTCACCGGCTCCAAGTACCTGATCGAACATCAAGGCGCGCGTATCCTGATCGATTGCGGGCTGTTCCAGGGCTACAAGAACCTGCGCCTGATGAACTGGGAGCCTTTCCCATTCGATCCTGCGCGGCTTGACGCCGTCATCCTGACCCATGCGCACCTCGATCATTCCGGCGCGTTGCCGCTGCTGGTGCGCAATGGCTTCAAGGGCAGCATCCATGCATCGCCTTCGACGATCGCCTTGTGCGGGCTGCTGCTGCCGGATAGCGGCCACCTGCAGGAAGAGGACGCGAACTTCGCCAACCGCCACAAGTCGTCGAGGCACGATCCGGCACTGCCGCTGTACACCGAGGAAGATGCGCGCCATGCGCTGCGCCATCTGCGGCCGCTGGAATTCGACCATGCCATCGATATCGCCGGCCTGAAAGTACGCCTGCGCCCGGCTGGCCACATCCTGGGTGCGGCCTCGGTCGAGTTGCGCACTGCCCGGGGCAGCCTGCTCTTCTCGGGCGACATCGGTCGTCCCGATGATTTGCTGATGAAGCCGCCGGCCGCCATCGAGATGGGCGATACGCTGGTCGTCGAGTCGACCTATGGCGACCGCAGCCACGGCAATGAAGACAGCGCGACCCTGTTGGCCGACGTGATCGCGCGCACCGCCGCGCGCGGCGGCAAGGTCGTGATTCCCGCGTTCGCGGTCGGCCGCGCGCAGTCGCTGCTGTACCAGATCCATTTGCTCAAGCGCGCCTCGCGCATCCCTGACCTGCCGGTCTTTCTCGACAGCCCGATGGCCATCGATTCCACCGACATCTACCGCCGCCATCGCAGCGAGCACCGGCTGTCGGAGCAGGAGTGCAGCGGGATGTCGCATGTCGCGAAGTTCTGCCGCACGGTGGAAGAGTCGCGCGAACTGTCGGGGCTGGCTTTCCCGGCGATCATCATTTCGGCCAGCGGCATGGCGACCGGTGGCCGTATCCTGCATCACCTGCGCAACTTCGGCCCCGACCACCGGACCAGCATCGTGCTGGCCGGCTTTCAGGCCGGCGGCACGCGCGGCGCGCGGCTGGCTGCCGGCGAGCGCGAGTTGCGCATCTTCGGCGAGGACGTGCGCATCAATGCCGAGGTGGTGTCCCTGCCGGGCATGTCGGCGCATGCGGATGCGTCCCAGATCATCGACTGGCTGCGCACGCTGAAGAAGGCGCCGCGCCATGTCTACGTGACCCATGGCGAGCCGGCCGCAGCCGATGCGCTGCGCTGCCGCATCGAGCGCGAGCTGCGCTGGCACGCCAGCGTGCCCATGCTGGGCGATACCGTGGCCATACCCAATCTGTAAAAGTACAAATATTGAAACAGTCTTCCGGCGGTAAATTGCCGGAAAGAATCTTTTCTGCTACGTTGAGTCTCGCTGGTTGGTCTGCACGGAGACGCAGGCTGCCGCCAGTGCGTGATCGCTATATTCACTAAAACCAATAGCCGATAGCGAGGCTCGACATGAGCAATACCGAAAGGAAGATGGCGGCCATCCTGGCGATGGACGTTGTGTCGTATTCCGAGAAGATGGGGCGCGACGAAGAAGGTACGCTGCGTCACTTGCGGGCCTGCCGCGAGATCATCGAGAACGTGGTTGCCGAGAACCGCGGACGCATCTTCAACACCGCCGGCGATGCGTTCATGATCGAGTTCTCGAGCGCGGTATCGGCGATATCGGCCGCGGTCGATATCCAGAAGCTCATCAAGTCCCGCAATGATTCGCTGGCGCCCGAGGAGCAGATGATGTTCCGCATCGGCGTCAACGTCGGGGACATCATCATCGAGGGCAACAACCTGTACGGCGAAGGCGTGAACATCGCCGCTCGCCTCGAGAGCATTGCGCTGCCCGGTGGCATATCGGTATCGGACAAGGTCTATGCGGAGGTGCGGCGCAAGTTCAACTTCGCGTTCGAAGACCGTGGGCCACAGTCGCTGAAGAACATCGAAGACCCGGTGCATGTGTACCAGTTGAATGTTGCTGTGCCAGTGGGCGCGGGCATGCCGGCGGCGCCGAAAAGTACGGCGGCTGCCAAGCCATCGGCGCCAACGTCATCCTCGGCAATGCGCTGGGTGGCGATCGTCGCATTGCTCGTGATTGTCGCTGCCGGTGGGCTGTGGTTCGCGAAAGGCGGCCTCAAGGGCGGGACACAGCCGATGGCGGCAAATACGCTGGTCGTGCTGCCCATCGAAAGCCCCGGACAGGATGCGTCACAGCGCAACTTCTCTGCGGGTATCACGCAAGATCTTGCAAACGGCCTGTCGGCCGCCTCGAAGATGCTCAATGTCGTGCGTCTTTCCAAGCGGCCCGATGACATGAGCTCCATAAGCGCGCAGACCGGTGCCCAATACCTGATCGACGGCAGCCTGCGCCAGGCGGGCGACCGCTTCAGGCTGTCGATCAGCCTGATCAATACGTCGAACATGTCCACGGTCTGGAGCAAGGTCTACGACAAGGCAGTAGCGGCCGGCGACATCTTCGCGATCCAGGACGAGATTGTGGCCAGCGTCGTCAATGAGCTGGTGGGCACCTATGGGTCGGCGCTGTCGAAGGACATCGTCCAGCGGGTCAAGCAGCGCGGCACCGAAAACCTGAGCGCGTATGACTGCGTGAACTTCGTGCGCGGCACCTTCTATGTGACGATGCAGCCCACCGACTTTCCGAAGGGGCTGAAGTGCCTGCAGGAGGCGGTTGCCGCTGATCCCAACTATGTCGATGCGCGGCTGGATCTGGCGACGATGCTGCGCTTTGGTTATACCTTCGGCGTCATCAAGGACCAGCAAGTGCTCACCGAGGCGCTGTCGCATATCGATCGTGCCATCGCCATCGAGCCCGACCGGGCGCTGCTGCATTCGGGCCGTGCCGCGCTGCTGTTCGTACAGAAGGACTGGCCTGCAATGTTCAAGACGCTGGACAAGGCGTATGAACTGGCGCCCAACAACATCATGGTGCTCAACGACATCGGCATGTATGGCATGTGGGGTGGTGATTGTGACGAGCAGCAGATCAAGGATGCCAAGGCGCCGAAGGGGAAGTATGTGTCCGGTACTTGCCAGTGGCAGAAGGCGTTGGACATCCTGCAGCGGGCAGATGCGCTCGACAAATCCAATGCCGTCCCGGCAAAGAACTTCCCGCTAGCCTCGATCTACGCCGCCTGGGGCGACTATGAGCTGGGCTTGAAACGCATCCAGCTGGTGCCGTCACCCGGTTTCATCTGGTACGAGATTCACTCCGGGTTCTTGCATGCGAAGCTGGGAAACAAGGCAGCGGCAAAGTCCCACCTCGACGTGGTCCGGAAGTTGATCGGCTCATCGAAACTGCAGGACGTCGAGCCACATTTCCATTTCTGGAATGTCCACAAGACGCACTGGAACATTTACCGCCCGGTCTTCGAGGAATTCGGCTACAGCTGACGGGCGGCCTTGCCCGCCCCTGTCGGGCATACCGTGGTCAGCGCTTGACCGTCATCGGGAAATCCGCCAGCAGCTTGTTGCACAGCGCCTCCTTGCCCATCTTCGACGACAGACCGTCGAAGGTGGACGCGCCCTTGCCGAACAGGTCCTTCCATTGCTGCTGGCCTTTCTTCTCCCCGCAGACCTGTGACTGCTGCTGGAAGCGAAACGCGTAATAGCCGAACGGGCAAGTCTGCTTGGCCTTCGTCAGCAGGCCATCCATCTTGATGACTTCTTCGCATTCATCGGCGACGGCAATCGCAGGCGTCAGCAGCGCGAGGGCCAATGCAAAGACTGAGCACTGCAGGCGGGGCGTGATGGCGGGAAGGTACATGGTTTTCACAATGTCAAAGGTGTGAGTTGGCGGACGGGCAAATGCGGCCGTCGGGAATGCTAACCTTTTTGCAGCTTGTCGTATGAACAGGAAAACAGGGCCGGGAATCCGGCCCTTTTTGCGTGTTTTCGGTGCGTGGCATGGGTGCACGATAGCGGGCAGCAGGGAAGGACTCCCCTCGGGGCTGTCGCTTCCCGTCCATTCACCCACAGGGCCCGAGCCGACACTGCCATGCGCACCAATCTCCCCGTCACGAATACCGAAGTGGAACTCAGCTCCGAGAAGTCCATCGTCTCCAAGACTGACCTCAAAGGGCGCATCACTTACATCAACCCGTATTTCATCGAAGTCAGCGGCTTCACCGAAGAAGAGCTGATGGGCTCGCCGCACAACCTCGTGCGCCATCCCGACATGCCGCCCGAGGCCTTCGACGACTTGTGGCGTTCGCTGAAGGCGGGCTTGCCATGGACCGGCATGGTGAAGAACCGTTGCAAGAACGGCGACTACTACTGGGTGGTGGCCAATGTGACGCCCATCATCGAGCGCGGCCAGCCGGTCGGCTACATGTCGGTGCGCAGCAAGCCCACGCGCGAGCAGGTGGCGGCGACGGATGCGATCTATCGCAGATTCAGGGAAGGAAAGGCGACCGGCCTTGCGATCCGCAATGGCGCGGTGGTCCGTACCGGACTGGCAGCCAGGCTGGCGGCGATACGCGACATGCGCCTGTCACTGCGCATTGGCCTCGGCTTCGGCTTGCCGGCGTTGCTGGTCGCCGCGATGGCCGTCATGACGATGATCACGGGCGCAGCAGGCACGATGCTGGGCATGGAGCTGGCATCGCTGGCGCTGTTGCTGGCCGCATGGCTGGCGCTGCACAAGGCCGTGGTGTCGCCGCTGCATGCGGCCACGCGCGTGGCGCGCGCCATTGCCGGCGGCGACCTGACCCAACAGGTGAAGGTGGATCGCGGCGACGATACCGGGCAGCTGCTGCAGGCGCTGCAGCAGATGAGCGCCAACCTGGTGGCCGTGGTCGGCGATGTGCGCGCCAATGTGGAGGCGATCCACATCGGCAGCCGCGAGATCGCGCAGGGCAACATGGATTTGTCGGGCCGCACCGAAGCGCAGGCGTCCAGCCTCGAAGAGACGGCGGCCAGCATGGAGCAGTTTGCATCGACGGTGAAGCAGAACGCCGAAAATGCGCAGCAGGGCAATCACCTTGCGCATTCGGCCTCCGATGTCGCCCGCAAGGGCGGCGAGGCGGTGTCGGAAGTGGGCACGACGATGGCAGGCATCAGCGAATCGGCCAAGAAGATCGCCGAGATCATCAGCCTGATCGACGGCATCGCCTTCCAGACCAATATCCTCGCATTGAACGCCGCGGTGGAAGCCGCGCGTGCCGGCGAGCAGGGGCGGGGCTTTGCGGTGGTGGCCAGCGAGGTGCGCAGCCTCGCGCAGCGCAGCGCAGGCGCGGCGCGCGAGATTCGTCAGCTGATCCATGACTCGGTGCAGAAGGTGGATGCCGGTGGCCGTCTGGTCGCGCATGCGACCACCACCATGCAGGACATCGTGCAATCGGTGCGCCACGTGACCGACCTGATGTCGGAGATCAGTGCCGCCAGCCATGAACAGAGTCAGGGCATCGACCAGGTGAACCAGGCCGTCACCCAGATGGACCAGGTCACCCAGCAGAACGCGGCGCTGGTCGAAGAGGCGGCCGCTGCGGCGGCCAGTCTGGAAGATCAGGCCGCGCGGCTGGCGCAATCGGTGTCGGTGTTCAAGCTGCGTTGATCGCAGGCCTGCCTCCTGTGCGCCGCTGCGGCAGGAGCGTCAGGTCCGCTCAGGGACGCTTGGCGGGCGGCTCGGCGCCACCGGGCGCTTCCGTCGGTGGCGCCCGGAACGGCAAGGTATGGCCGAACTGGGCCTTGCAGCGTTCGGCCATCGTACGGAACTGCCTGTCGCTGTCCGAATTGCGCGACGCATGCAGCATGCAGTCGTCATAGGTCTTCGGGCCGGAGTCGCAGGCGGCCAGCGCCAGCAGCAGGGCGGCGGTTGCGATTCGACGGACAGTCGCGCAGGAAACAGGAATCATAGGGTGCGGCAAGGTCATCATCGGGCAGCTACGTTGCTGCCCGTTTGCCGCTGATTCTACTGCCTCAAAGCAATAAATTCTCGTCTTCAAGTGAAAATCGGCCGGGCAAGCCCCGTCACCCCTGCCAGAGGCTGAGGAATGCCCCCCGGTGCAGCGCTTCAGCGCCTTGAATCTATCCACACAATTCTTGGATAAGTCTGTGGATGACTTGCGCGGAATTGAAGTAAGTCCTTGTTTTGATTTGGCTTTGTACTGCTGAGGCAAATCAAGGCATGGCTTGCGCACCGGACGGTCAGGTGGGCGACGATCAGCTGCGTTTGCGCTGCAGGCTCACCGGCAGCGCGAAGGCGCGCCGGTATTCGGCCGATGAGAAGAACGGGTCGCCGGCGGCGCAGGCCAGCAGCATGTCGGTCGCATCGACGCCCCAGAACAGCGCGCCGCCGACCGCCGCGGTCGGCACCCCGAAAACGCCGGCCGCGATGGCCCGCTCTCCATGGGCTTTCAGGGTGGCCTTGACGGTGTCGGTGTCCAGTTGCGCCGGCGTGGCGCCGAGCTCATCCAGCAATCGCTGCCAGTCGGCGGCCGAGTCCGGCAGGAGACCGTCGCGCCAGACATAGGCAAACAGGCGGTCAATGACCTCGCTCGTATTGCCCAGCGCGATGGAGAGCCGCAGCAGCGGCAAGGGATTGAACGGATGGCCGGCCGGCAGTTGCATCGCAATCCCGTGGCGGCGCGCGATCCACAGGCAATGCGCATAAGTCCAGCCGCGCTTGGGCGGTATCTCTACCGGGCCCTTGTTGTCCCAATGCGCCAGCAGCGCCGCGAACAGCACCGGCACCGGCCGCAGCGCGAGCGACGGCGCCTCCTTCTTCAGGCGATGCCATTGCAGGTAGGCGAACGGGGAAATGAAATCGAAGTACCAGTCGACGGGCGCGTGATCGTTCGGCGGTTGATCCATGGGAGCCTGGGCAGTCCGGTTCGGTGTCGATCAGCGCGCCTCGGGCGGCAGACAGTAGGTGGGCATCTCGCAATCCGTGCAATTGCACTGGTTGCGCACGAAGGCCATGCACTTGCCAGGGCCGCGCGTCTCGATCATGCCCTGCGTGATCGGGTTGGTCGGGGCCTCGCATTCGGCCATGAGCCGGGCTTCGAGCGCGGTCTTCTGTGCCGCCGTCAGCTTGCCGCTGCGGATCGCGTGGATGAATTCCATGCGGCCGCCATTCTCGATGGCCATCGGCGGTTTGTCGTCGATAGCCAGTGCGGCGGCAGAAGCCGACAGCATCGCGACCGCAGCCAGTGCCGTCAGTGCCGACCGCAGTCGAGACCGCAGGTATGACCGCGGGTGTGACTGGAGGTGTGGCTGGAGGTTTGACCGCCGGTGTGACTGCGGCGGCATGCAGGACGCCAGCAGAGACAGCCAGCGATACACCCGGTGCTTCATCAGGGCTTACTCCAGCATGTCGGCCCAGATGGTGCGGGCCCAGTTATTCGCATACGAACCTTCCAGCTCGGTCGGACCGGTCGACACGCCGCCCGAACCCTGCACGACCTTGAAGGTGCGCTCGGTCGCCACGTATTCATGGACGCTGGCCACGTGCACCACGTTCTTGTCGTCGATGAAGCTGTAGCAGGTATTGGTCAGCATTGGTTGCGGGTTGGGGTCGAAGCCCGACAGCTGGGCCACGATGGCTGCCGCCGCGACCTTCGCATGGTTGTTGGCCATGTGGCCGCTCTTGGGCATCAGCTGCGCGACCTGGATCGCGTCGCCGATCACGAACACGTCCTTCGCGACCGCCGACTCGAAGGTCTGGTAGTTGACGCCGCACCAGCGGTTGTTGGCCATGTTGACCAGCCCGGTCTGCTGCGCGATCTTCCCGGCACGCATGGCGGGAAGGGCATTGATCACGTCGGCCTTCACATCGCCCTGCACGTCGAACTTGATCAGGCCCTCTTTGGGCGCGACGGCGATCGCCTTGTGCTGGTTGCGGTATTCGATGATGCCCGCGTACTGCTCGGCCCAGGCTTTCTTGAACAGGCCGGGCTTGGACACCACGTCCTGGTTGGCGTCCAGCACCAGCACCTTGCTCTTCGGCTTGAAGTTCTTGAAGTACCAGGCCACCTGGCAGGCGCGCTCGTACGGGCCGGGCGGGCAGCGGAAGGGCGCTTCCGGAATCGTGATCGCATACACGCCGCCGTCCGGCATGGATTCCAGCTGCTTGCGCAGACCGACGGTCTCGGCACCAGCCTTCCAGGCCTGCAGCACGCTGCCATCGGCATGCGCCTGTTCCAGACCTTCGATGCTCGCGAAATTGAGGTCGATACCGGGCGAGAGCACCAGCTTGTCGTAGCTGAGCGAGGTGCCGCCGGCCAGCTTCACGGTGCGGGCCGTGGTATCGATGCTGGCCGCCATGTCATGCACCACGCTGATGCCGTAGTTGCGGGTCAGGTTCGCATACGGCCGGCTGATATCGGCCAGCTTGCGGCTGCCGCCCACCACCAGGTTCGACAGCGGGCAGGAGATGAACTCCTTGTTCGGCTCGACCAGCGTGACGTCGATGGCGTTGTCCGACAACAGGCGGATGTACTTGGCGGCCGTCGCGCCGCCGTAACCGCCGCCGATCACGACGACTTTTGCGCCGCGCATCGCGTGCGCGGAAACGCCGGTGCCCAGCAGCGCCAGCGCTGCGCCGGCTTGCAGGAATGTTCTGCGGTCCATGTTCATCCCCTCATTTCTGGCTGGCGAAGTAATCCGCCAGCTGCCTGACCTGTTCATCGTTATAGCCCTTGGCGATCTGGTGCATGATCGTCGCTGCGCGTGCGCCGCTCTTGAAGGCCTGCATCTGTTCGACGATGTAGTCGGCCTTCAGGCCGGCCAGCCCGGGCACGGTCGCGTCCTTCTGGGCCTTGCCCAGCGTGCCGTGGCAGTTGGCGCAGGTCGCCGCCAGCACCTTGACATACAGAGCTTGCGCATCGGCCGCCCGCGAAGGCGAAGGGGCCAGCGCATACAGCGCGATGGTGGCGGCCATGGCCAGTGAAAGTCGGAAGCGAAGCACGGGTGCGGAAGGCGAAGTCGCCGCCAGCGTGGCGCGCGGGGAAGTGGGTCGCATAGCTTGTCTCCTGCAGCGCTTGCTGCAAGCGGTTTGTGGATTGTTCTGCCGGTTCGGCGAGCGCGAGGTGCTGCGTCTGGCTGTTCATGCGTGCCGTTCCGTGTTGTCGATTGTACAGGCAAAAAATTGCGCTGATATACTCCATCGGCGCATCTTTGCCTGCATTCGTCAGCGCGCAGGCCAACCGGAGCACCCTCATTCCATGAAGAAGATTTTCGCCACCGTGACCCTCGCCCTGCTGGCGACCCAGGCACATGCCGACTGGGTCCGTATCGACCATCCGTCCGACCAGCTGGCCGTCTACATCGATCGCGACTCGCTCAAGAGCGTAGGCGTCGGCATTGTCCAGATGTGGCACCTGTATGACTACAAGGCTGCACAGGACCTGAGCGGCCAAGCTTACATGTCGGTCAAGGGTCAGGACGAGTACGAGTGCGACAAGGGCGCGCGACGCGACATGCTGAGCTTCTATCACACGGGCGGCATGGGCAATAACAAGATGGTGCAGGCCGTGTACAAGCCGGGGCCCTGGGTCAAGCCCGAGGCTGGCAGCGTCGACGAGGCGCTGGTTCGCATCGCCTGCGCCAAATAAGGGCGCACGGGAAGACTGCCATGAGCAAGCAGAGGTTCGGCCGCCTGCTGCCCGCGCCCGAAAACTATGTGCCAGACGCGCTGGCGGAAGACATCGCCAGCAAGGGCCTCGACGCGACGCGGCGCGACTTCCTGCGCAAGAGCTTCGTCACGGCCAGCGCCGCGCTGGCCGGCGGCAGCGCGCTGGCGATCGACCATCCGACACCCGACGGCGACCTCGCGATCCTGCAACCGCAAACGGCGGCGACCAGTCTCGGCAACCCGGTCGCGCATGCGCCGTACGGCCTGCCGTCAAAGCACGAAGCCAACCTGCAGCGCCGCGAATCGCCGGGGCTGACGCGCCGTCGCGAGAGCAGCATCGCGTTCACGCCCCTGCAAGGCCTGTTCGGCATCATCACGCCCAGCGGCCTGCATTTCGAGCGCCACCATGCGGGCTGGCATGACCTCGATCCCGGTTCGCATCGCCTGATGGTCAACGGGCTGGTGGCCACGGCCAAGGTCTACACGATGGCCGACCTGCTGCGCCTGCCTTCGGTGTCGCGCATGCATTTCATCGAGTGCGGCGCCAATACCGCGATGGACTGGGGCAGCCCGGCCGTGCCGTCGGTGCAGTACACGCACGGCATGCTGTCGTGCTGCGAGTTCACCGGCGTGCCGCTGTCGCTGCTGCTGGAAGACTGCGGCATCGACAAATCGAAAGCCAAGTTCATCCTCGCCGAAGGCGCGGACGGCGCCAGCCTGACGCGTTCGATCCCGATCGAGCGCGCGCTCGATGACGCGATCGTTGCCTGGGGCATGAATGGCGAAATGCTGCGCCCCGAGAACGGTTATCCGCTGCGGCTGGTGGTGCCGGGCGTGCAGGGCGTGTGCTGGGTCAAATGGCTGCGCCGCCTTGAGGTCGGCGACGCGCCGTATGCGACGCGCGAAGAATCGACGCAGTACCTCGACTTCATGCCCGATGGCCTGCACCGGCAGTACGCATTGATCCAGGAATGCAAGTCCGTGATCACGACGCCATCCGGCGGGCAGCGCCTGCTGGACAAGGGCTTCTTCAATATCAGCGGGTTGGCCTGGTCGGGGCGCGGCACGATCAAGCGGGTCGATGTGTCCGTCGACGGCGGACGCAACTGGAAGACGGCGCGGCTGGAATCGCCGGTGTTGCCGAAATGCCTGACGCGTTTCAATATCGACTGGGAGTGGGATGGCAAGCCCTGCATCCTGCAGTCGCGCGCCATCGACGAGACCGGTTATGTGCAGCCGAAGATAGGCGAGCTGCGCGCCGTGCGCGGCACGCGCTCTGTCTATCACAACAATGGCATACAGTCGTGGCGGGTCGAAAGCTCGGGGGAGGTGGTGAATGTCCAGATCTCCTGAGCTCGCTTGCAACAGCCGCAGCCGCGAAAGCCACGGCGGCGCAAGCCTGCAAGCCGGAAGGGCGCGGGCCCTTGCGACTGCGCCGCGCAGTGTACTGGCGGCATTGCTGCTCACGGCTTGTTTCGGCGTGTCGCTGGGCTTGCCGTCGCCGGCAGGCGCGGCTGACAACTTTGCGCGCATCGGCCGCAAGGCCACGCCCTCCGAAATCGCTGCGTGGGACATCGATGTGCGACCCGACTTCGCCGGCCTGCCGGCCGGATCGGGAACGGTTGCGCAGGGCGAGAAGCTGTGGGAAGCGAAATGCGCGAGCTGCCATGGCGCCTTCGGCGAGTCGCCGGCGGTATTCCCGCCGCTGATCGGCGGCACTACCAAGGCCGACATCGAGCGCGGCCGCGTCACCGGCCTCACCGCGATCACCGAGAATGCGAAAACGACCTTCATGAAGGTCGCCAATGTATCGACGCTGTGGGACTACATCCGTCGCGCCATGCCCTTCGACAAACCGAAGAGCCTGTCGGTGGACGAGGTCTATGCAGCGACGGCTTACCTGCTGCACCTGGCCGACATCGTGCCGCGCGATTTCACCTTGTCCGAGAAGACGATTGCACAGGCGCAGGCGCGCATGCCGAATCGCGATGGCATGTCGACCGCGCATGGCATGTTCGACGTCAATGGCAAACCGGACGTCAACAGCGAAGCCTGCATGAGCAATTGCCGCGTCAATGACGCGTCGCTGGTGGTGCTGCCGCCCACGGTCAACGGACTCAATGGCAACCTCGCCGAGCAGAACCGCAGCTGGGGACCGCTGCGCGGCGTGGATACGCGTCGCCCGAAATAGGGTCTGCATCAAAGATCTGCACGAAGCGGTCGAAAGAAGGGGGCATGCAAGAAGTCCCCGCAAGAAGGACCCGCGAGAAGGACCCGCGAGAAGGACCCGCGAGAAGGACCCGCGAGAAGGACCCGCGAGAAGAGCGCGATCCCTTGCGCCTGAAAGCCTCGCCATCGACAGGGACTCTGCGATTCGCAAAACGGTGGCACAATGCCGTCCGGCACAGCTTTGCCTCACTTCATCACCAACTGCCTGAAGCGGAGACCCACCTTGGACAAAAACCGGCGTGACCTGATGCGCGTGGCTTCGGCTTTCGCGATCGCGTTCGGCTCGGGATTGATCAAGCCGTCGGACGTGTTTGCCGAAGGTGCGTGGGGCAGCGACTGGAATGGCGCTGTCTATTCCGCGAAGAGCCTGGAAGCTTTCGTGATCGCGATGAGCGGCGACACCACGACGCCGAATACCTCGCGCACCGTGGTCGATCGCGGCAATGCGCCCAACCTCAGCCGCGCCAAAGACGGCGACCTGTTGCTCGATGCGCCCGAGCTGGCCGAGAACGGCACCAATGTGCCGGTGACGATCCGCAGCAACATGCCGGATACGGACTTCATCGCGCTGATCGCCGACCACAATCCGATGCCTGTCTGTGTCGGCTTCAATGTGCTGCCCGAAAACGACGCCGAGTTCTCCGTGCGCATCAAGGTCGCCGAGACATCGACACTGGTGGCGGCGGCGCGTGCCGGCGGCAAATGGTATTTCACGCTGCGCGACATCACGGTCATGATCGGAGGATGCCTCGGATGACGACGCCCGCCGAACCGATGCGCGTGCGCGCCGTGATGAACGGCGACTGGGTCGAAGTGAAGATCCTGATGAAGCACCGCATGCTGTCGCGCCTGACCTGGGATGTGGCCGGGCGTCTGGTGCTGCCGCATTATATACAGACGGTCCGTGGCGACTGCAATGGCAAGCCGGTACTGCATGTGCACTTCGGCATGTCGGTGTCGCGCGACCCGTATTTCTCTTTCCGCTTCCGTGGCGGCAAGCCGGGCGACAAGGTGACGATCAGCTGGATCGACACCGAAAAAGTCACCCGCACCGACGACACCATCATCACCTGATCGCGCTCGCGAGGGCGCTCACGCAGCGTGCCGTGCCGGTGCGCGTTCGCGTTGCGCCGCAACATTCATGCCAATTTTTTGCCGAATTCGGCGTCTGTTTTAGGCCGCTTAAAACTGATGCTTTGCATCATCAGAACGCCTGCAAAATATTTCTTTTTCCCCGATTGCAAACATGGTTTTCTTACGAAAAGCTTATGTACAATCGGCTCGCTGATCGGCAACTCGGCACAACTGAGAGATCGATCGAGTCAAGGATGCATTGTTTTTCCGGCAGTGCGATCTTTTTCATAACAATGGGAGACATCATGAAGATGACGAGCAAGGTACTGGGCCTGGCCCTGGCTACCGCGCTGGGCGCCGCCGTGTCGGCACCTGCAATGGCAATGGGTCCGTCGGCTGCGGACCTGATCAACGATACCAAGACCCCCGGTGACATCACTACCTACGGCATGGGCTACGGCCAGCAGCGTTTCTCGAAGCTGACCCAGATCAACCGCGCCAACGTGAAGAAGCTGGCACCGGTGTGGAACCTGAGCCTGGATTCGAACCAGCCGCAGTCGCAGCAGCCGCTGCTGATCGACGGCATCATGTACCTGCCGACCGTGAACGCGACCCTCGCAGTGGACGCGCTGACCGGCAAGCAAATCTGGAAGACCCCGCTGGAACTGCCGGAAGACGTGTACAACGCCGTCTGCTGCGGTAACCACAACCGCGGTGTCGCAGCGCTGGATGGCGTGATCTACCGCACCGTGATCGACGCGTCGATCATCGCGCTGGACATGAAGACCGGCAAGCAGCTGTGGAAGACCACCGTTGAAGACTACAAGCAAGGTTACTCGCTGACCGTTGCTCCGGTTATCGCCAATGGCGTTCTGATCACCGGTATTTCGGGTGGCGAATACGGTATCCGTGGCTTCATCGATGGCTACGACCTGAAGACCGGCAAGCAACTGTGGCGTCGTTTCACCACCGCAGCTCCGGGCGAGCCGGGTGGCGATACCTGGCCTGGCGACACCTACAAGCGTGGCGGCGGTTCGACCTGGATCACCGGTTCGTATGATCCGGAACTGGACCTGGTCTACTGGGGCACCGGCAACGGCGGCCCGTGGAACCCGGCCTTCCGCGGCTCGATGGACAACAAGTACATCGCTTCCGTGCTGGCTATCCGTCCGAAGACCGGTGATCTGGTCTGGCACTATCAGTGGTCGCCGAACGATGCGTACGACTACGATGGCGTCAACGAAAACGTCCTGATCGACATCAAGGTTGACGGCAAGCCGCGCAAGGCGCTGGTGCACGCTGACCGTAACGGCTTCCTGTACGTTCTCGACCGCACCAACGGCCAGCTGATCTCGGCGAACAAGTTCGTGTCGCGCGTGGACTGGGCCAAGGGCATCGACATCAAGACCGGTCGTCCGATCCTGACCGAAATGTCCGAGCGTCATCACAAGACCCTCGTGATGGAAAAGGCTGATGAAGTCTGGCCGTCGGCACTGGGTGGCAAGAACTGGAGCCCGATCGCTTACAACCCGGAGACCAACACTGTCTTCGCCAACACCCTGAACTTCGGTATGTCCTACCGTAACATGGAGCAGGAGTGGAAGCGTGGCCAGTTCTGGCTGGGTATGGACTTCACCGGCTTCATCTACGACCCGAAGCAGCCGCGCGGCTACCTGAAGGCGATGGATCCGCTGACTGCCAAAGAGAAGTGGAGCGTTCCGCTGTCGATCCCGCACTTCGCTGGCGTGATGGCAACCAAGGGCGGCCTGGTGTTCACCGGCTCGATGACTGGCGAATTCATCGCTTACGATGACCAGACCGGCAAGAAGCTGTGGCAGTTCCAGACCGGTTCGGGCATCGTCTCGATGCCGATCACCTGGGAAAAGAACGGCAAGCAGTATGTGACCGTTGCCTCGGGCACTGGCGGCGCCTACGCACTGTACTCGGGCGACGAGCGCCTGAAGAACGTGCCGACCGGCTCGTCGCTGTGGACGTTCGCTCTGTCGAACTAAGCAGGAACTGGTAGTGACAAGGCAGGCATTGGCGACTCGTGCGCCAATGCCTGTTTTTTTGATGGCGGGTGATTCGTGTTGCCCGTCCTTACATTTGGAAACACAACCGGCCACAAGACCGGCGCCAATGCGAGCAAGATGACTCGTACGGCAATAACGATCAACGGACAATGCGTTGCCTCCGTTACCGCTACCGTGACCGTTATTTCGACGAAAGCCGCATCGGATGCGGCGTGAATTCACTGACAGAGTTTTATCCTATGAAGATCCGTACCACCGCAATTTCTTCCCTCCTGGTTTCCATGATGGCAGCGCTGTCCTTCGCGCTGCCGGCGCATGCCGAAGACGCACTGCCTCCCGGCGAGCGCCCGGCCGAGTTCACGCCCGAGCGCATCGCGAAGGGCAAGCAGATGTACAAGCAGCTGTGCCTGCGCTGCCACGGTCCGGAAATGGTGGCGGGTAACAATGCCTTCGACCTGCGCACCTTCCCGCTGAATGATCGTGACCGCTTCTTCAATTCCGTCACCAACGGCAAGCGCGCGATGCCGCCTTGGAAGGGCATCCTGAGCGAAGATGAAATCGGCCTGGTCTGGGCCTACGTCGGTACCCGAGGCGGCAAACTGTGAAGTCGATGCGCCTGAAAAAACTGGCGCTCGCGCCCCTGCTGGCGGCAGTATCGACTTTCGCAGCGGCGGCGGACGCCGCCGCTGACGCGAATGCGCTGACCGTCTGCCTGAACAAGGACAATGCGCCGTTCTCGCAGAAGAAGGATGGCAAGGAAAGCGGTTACGACCTGCTGGTCGCGCAAGCGGTCGCAAAGCAGCTCGGCAAGCCGCTCGAGATCAAGTGGTACGAGAAAGAGCGCCGCAGCCGCGGCCCGGTCTCGGTCAAGGCCAGCGTGCTGGTCAATGCCGGTGTCTGCCAGCTGATCGCAGGCTACCCGCTGCTGCAATCGTCGCTCGATCGTCCGGGTGGCGGCGAGTCGGCCACGCTGCCGCCGGTCGATGGCATCCCGCCGGAGAACCGCAAGCAGGCCATCAAGGGCAGCCAGCTGATGCCGAGCCAGCCCTATCACTTCGCCGGTGTCACGCCCGTGATGGGCGCGCGCGTCACGCAGCAAAAGTTCGAGTCGCTGGATGACCTGAAACCCTACAAGATCGGCAACCGTCCTGCGGCTATCGGCGACCTGATCGCGATGGCCTACAAGCAGGGCCTGCTGGTGAAGAACGTGACCCACGTCGACATCCAGTCCGAACCGATGGATGCGCTGTCGAAGGGCGAGTTCGATGTCACCATCATCGAGGCGCACAAGTTCGACAGCTATCGTGCCGAGAACCCGCAGACCACGCTGCGCGCATCGGGCCTGGTGCTGCCGGTCGGTTTCAACCTCGGTTTCGTGACGACGGAAGAGCATGCCGAACTGCTGAAGGCAGTCAGCGGTGCGATCGATGCACTGACAAAGTCGGGCGAGATTGAGAAAGCAGCGCGTGCAGCAGGTGTGACTTATATCGCGCCGCAGCAACCGCCAGTGCACACCGGTTTGGGCCTCGAGAAGATCGCGCAATAAAAAAAATGTTCCAGCATGGCGCAAATTCTTATGTGACTTGCAATGAAATTTAGAAAAATTCATCCTAAATTTCATCTGATGGAAGCGCCTGTTGGACAGTTGCAAAACTTTCTAAATGTCACTTGTCAACCATGTTTGTGATGCACAAACGCTATCCATATTCGCTTTCTTGATTTTGCGAAATAAGGATGTTATATAGTCACACGGACAAAAATTCGGCCTGAAAACACAAGGGTTTTCGAGCTATTACGACCAAAGCGGGAGTACAAAAACGTGTCCTGAAACTCGTCGCCAGAATGGGTTCAGGAACACACACGAAGCAGCACCCAACGGTGCCGGTTCGGTAACAAAAACTAATGAGTAATCATTGGCTCAACTTGCAGTGAAACCAAGAAAGAGGAGAGTAAAACCATGGCAATCAGTTTCAATCTGAACGGCTCGACGGTGAACGTCTCGGCCGAGCCGGACACCCCCCTGCTGTGGGTGATTCGCGATGAAGTCGGTCTGACCGGCACCAAGTTTGGCTGCGGCGCAGCGCTCTGCGGTGCTTGCACCGTGCACCTGAACGGTTCGCCGATTCGTTCGTGCCAGACCCCGGTCTCGGCAGTCGCCGGCAAGAACGTTGCGACCGTTGAATCGCTCTCCGCTGATAACTCGCACCCGCTGCAGAAGGCCTGGATCAAGCACCAGGTGCCGCAGTGCGGCTACTGCCAGTCCGGCCAGCTGATGAGCGCTTCCGCTCTGCTGGCAAAGAACAAGAACCCGAGCGATGCAGACATCGATGCAGCGATGAGCGGCAACCTGTGCCGTTGCGGTACTTACAACCGCATCCGCGCAGCAATCAAGGACGCCGCTGCAGAAATGCGCAAGGCTTAAGGTAGAGGAGACAATACAAATGACAACCAATCGTCGTGAATTTCTGAAGTCGACCGCGATGGGCACCGGCGCTGCCGTGCTCGGCATGTACCTGCCGGGTATGGGTGGCGAAGAAGCGAAAGCTGCCGGTTCCGTGCACACCCCGAACGCATGGGTGCATATCGCTGACGACAACACCATCACCCTGATCTCCTACATGTCGGAGATGGGCCAGGGCGTCTACACCTCGCTGCCGATGCTGATCGCCGAGGAACTGAACGTCGACATCAACTCCGTCAAGGTCGCCATGGCTCCGGCCAACCCGGCGTACATCAACGGCCTGCTGGGCGCGCAGATCACCGGTGGCTCGACCGCCATCCGTGACGCTTGGGAAAAGCTGCGTATCGGCGGCGCGCAAGTGCGCACCATGCTGGTCCAGGCTGCTGCCAACAAGTGGGGCGTTGACGCTTCGACCCTGACCGCCGAGAACGGCGTTGTGTCGGGCGGCGGCAAGTCGGCCACCTACGGCGAACTGGCTGCTGCTGCAGCATCGGTGCCGGTGCCGAAAGAAGTCAAGCTGAAGGACGCTTCGGAGTTCAAGATCGTCGGCAAGCCGATCACCCGTCTGGACATCCCGTCGAAGACCAACGGCACCGCCCGTTTCGGTATCGACACCAAGCTCGACGGCATGGTCTACGCCTCGATCGAGCAGACCCCGGTCATCGGCGGCAAGGTGGTGTCGTTCGACGGCGCCAAGGCCAAGAGCATGCCGGGCGTGATCGACGTGGTGCAGATCTCCGACGGCGTCGCTGTCGTTGCTGACACCTACTGGCACGCTGTCAACGCACGCAAGAAGGGCCTGAAGGTCCAGTTCGACGGTGGCGCTGCTGCCAGCCTGTCGACCGCTGGCATCTGGAAAGCCATCGCTGACGCTGACAAGGAAATCAAGCCGATCAAGATTCGTCCGGACGTCGGTGACGCTGCTGGCGCCATCGCTGGCGCGAAGAAAGTCGTCAAGGCCGAGTACCGTACTCAGCTGATCGCTCACCAGCCGCTGGAGCCGATGAACTTCATCGCCAACGTGCAGGGCGACAAGTGCGAACTGGTCGGTCCGACCCAGTTCCCGCAAGGCGCACAGGGTACCGCTGCTGCCGTCCTCGGCATCAAGCCGGAGAACGTTACCGTCGAAACCACCTTCCTGGGTGGCGGCTTCGGTCGTCGTATCGAACTGGACTTCATCTCGCAAGCGGTGCAGATCTCCAAGGCCGTCGGCAAGCCGGTCAAGGTCCTGTGGACCCGTGAAGACGACATGAAGCACGACTTCTATCGTCCGATGGCCCTGAACCGCATGGAAGCTGGCCTCGACGCATCGGGCAAGCCGGTTGGCTACAAGCTGCAACTGACCTCGCAGTCGATCACCCAGCGTGCCTTCGGCCTGCCGAAGAACACCCTGGACCCGTTCATGGTCGAGGCTGCTGTCGCTCCGTACGAGATCGGCAACACCGCGCATGACCTGATCATCCATGACACCGGCTTCCGCGTCGGTTACCTGCGCGCTGTGTCGCACACCATGAACTGCTTCGCCAACGAATGCTTCATGGACGAACTGGCACACGCTGCTGGCAAGGATCCGATCAAGTACCGTCTGGACCTGCTGTCGAACGAGCCGCGCTTCGCCAACGTGCTGAAGATGGCCGCCGACAAGGCAGGCTACGGCAAGAAGCTGCCGGCAGGCCACGCTTACGGCGTCGCTCTGATGGAAGGCTATGGCACCTACATGGCGCAAGTGGCTGAAGTGTCGGTCAAGGGCGGCGAAGTCAAGGTGCACAAGGTCTATGTCGCTTGCGACTGCGGCCGCATGGTCAACCCGGAGATCGTCCGTCAGCAGCTCGAGTCGGGCATCATCTACGGTCTGTCGCATGCTCTGTACGGCAACATCACCATCAAGAACGGTGTGGTCGAGCAGAACAACTTCAACGACTTCCGCGTGATTCGCCAAAACGAATCGCCGGTTATCGACGTGACTCTGGTTCAGAGCACCGAGAAGCCGGGCGGCGTCGGCGAACCGTCGACCTCGCTGATCGGCGCAGCCGTCGGCAACGCTATCTTCAATGCAACCGGCAAGCGCGTGCGCAGCATGCCGCTGGCTGCAGGCCTGAAGTCGGCGTAATGCAGTGAGCCTTGAATGCTCCCTGGCCGCAAGGCTGGGGAGCATTTTTTGTTTGTAGCGCAAGCATTCGAAGTCACACGTAACAGGTAACACGCAACAGTGAACAGGCAATAGCCATGGACAGCATCGACCTCGAAGTACTGAAGACCTGCGGCGACTGGATCGCAGCCGGCAAGAAGTGCGAACTCGTCACCGTCATCAAGACCTGGGGCTCGAGCCCGCGCCCGGAAGGCGCCACGCTCGCCATCTGTGAAGACGGCCGTGTGGTCGGCTCCGTGTCCGGCGGTTGCATCGAAGACGACCTGATCGACAAGGTGCGCACGCATGGCATCACGCGCACCAAGCCGGAAGTCGTCACCTATGGCATCACGGCCGATGAAGCGCATCGATTCGGCTTGCCTTGCGGCGGCACCATACAGCTGTCCATCGAGCCGCTGTCGGCCAATAGCCAGATCAAAGAATTGATCGCCATGCTGGGGCAGGGCGAGCTGGTCGCGCGCCGCGTCGACCTGCAGAGCGGCGCTGTCACGCTGGGCCCGGCCAAGGCCGGCATGAGCCTGCAAGTGTCCGAGACGGCGCTGACCACCATCCATGGCCCGCGCTGGCGCCTGCTGATCATCGGCGCCGGCCAACTGTCGCGCTTCCTCGCGCAGATTGCCGTCGGTATGGATTACGCAGTCACCGTCTGCGACCCGCGCGAAGAGTATCGCGATGGCTGGCATGTGGAAGGCGTCAATGTCGTGCATGCGATGCCGGACGACCTCGTGGTCGAGATGAAGCTCGACAGCCGCTCGGCCGTCGTCGCGCTGACCCACGATCCCAAGCTCGATGACCTCGCGCTGATGGAAGCGCTGAAGTCGGACGCCTTTTATGTCGGCGCCATTGGTTCGCGCTCGAACGACGCCAAGCGTCGCGAGCGCCTGCTCGATTTCGACGTCACGCCCGAACAACTGGCCAAGCTGCACGGCCCGATCGGCATCTACATCGGCAGCAAGACGCCATCCGAGATTGCGATTTCCATTCTGGCCGACATGACCGCCGCGAAGAACGGCGTCGTGATGCCGGAACTGATGAAAGTTGGCAAAGCCAAGGAAGCCGCCAACATCGAAGCCACCTCCGACGTTTGCCTGCTCGAACACGGGCAGCGCGTGGTCTGAGTTTCACCCTATAATTTTTCTTTCTTTCACTGCACGCGGCCGCTCCCCACCGGCCGCGCATTTTTTCGTGCAAGACCCTATCTGGTTTTCGGACAAACGCCCCGACACGCCCTGCGTGGCAGTCTGCTCGACCACCTTCGACGATGTCTGCCGCGGCTGCGGCCGCACGGTCGCCGAGGTGGCCGACTGGGTGTTCATGGACAACGCATCCCGCGAGAAGGTCTGGACGCGCATCCTCGCCGAGGGCTATCCGCGCCGTAACACCTGAGCGCGCTGCTGCGCCGAACTCCGTTCGCCGGAAGGCATCGAAAGGCCGGAGGAAACGGCCATGCCCTGTTGTGCGTGCGCTTGCGCAAGCTAGATGCCAGCGACCGGCATGCAGCGGCTCGCGACAGCCCTGCTGGCGGCCATGGCGCTGCTGTTCGTCACCGCTCGCGCACTGGAAGGCATCCACCCGGCCTGGCCATGGGTCAGGGCCTTTGCCGAGGCAGCGCTGGTGGGCGGGCTGGCCGACTGGTTCGCGGTGACGGCCTTGTTTCGTCATCCATTGGGACTGCCGATACCGCACACCGCGATCATCCCCGCGAACAAGGACCGGATAGGCGACGCCTTTGCCGATTTCCTCGAACGCCATTTCCTGACCCGTGACGTGCTCGGCTCGCAGCTGGCCGAGGCCGACATTGCCGCCGCGGTCGCGAACTGGCTGCTCGACCCGGTGCAGCGTCGCTGGCTGGCCGCGCAAGCGATGCACGCGCTGGCCAGCGAAGTGAAGCCCGGTCCGCTGCTGGCCGACTGGCTGGCGGGCGCGATGGCGCAGGGCATGCACGACCAGCTGTTCGACCGCTTGCTCGACGCGGCCGCGCGCTTGCTGGACGAGCAGTCGGATCCCATCTACCGCAAGGTCAGCGAGAAAAGCCCGCGCTGGATGCCGCGCCGCTTCAACGACGAATTCTTCGTGCGGCTGATGGACGGCCTGACTGAGCTGCTGGATGAGATGCGTGCGGGTGACAGCGACGCCCGCCAGCGCTTTGCGCAGGCGGCGCGCGACCTGCGCGAACGGCTGGCCGCCGGCGAACTGGATGACGCGCTCGCGCACCATTGGCGGCACGCGGGGCTGCCTGCGGATCAGCTGGCAGGTCTGCCGGAGCGGCTGCCGGAAGGGCAACCGGGCTGGCTGGCCGTCCATGCCGAGCATGGGCTGGCCGAATTCGCGCGCCAGCTGGCCACTGACATCCGCTTGCGCGAGCGGCTCAACCGCTGGGCGCGCCGTCAGGCCGTCATCCTGCTGGTCAGGCAGCGCCGGCGCATCGTCGGGCTGGTGCGCCGCGTCGTACAGGGCTGGGACCCGCAGTCGGTCGCCACCCGGGTGGAGGGCTATGTCGGGCGTGACCTGCAGTACATCCGCATCAACGGCACGATGGTCGGCGGGCTGGTCGGGCTGGCGCTGCAGGCCCTGTCCGGGTTATTCTGACGAAGGCAATCGGGATGCCGGGCGGTCGCGAAACATCGACGGCCACAGGCAGCCGAATGCGCTCCCGGGAACGGCGGCGGCTCTGTAACAAAGCTGTCACATACAGCGTTTAGAGTTGCTCCCGTGACTACATCCGCCCACCCCAATTCGTATTCCGAGGCTCTGCCGACCATGAGTACTCCCATGTCGCAGGCGTCCCCGCTTGCCGCTTCGCGCGCCAGCGCCCCCGTCGATACCAGCTCCGCCCGCTGGCAGGACGTCCTGTTCCATGCCATTACCTTCGGGTTTGCCGCGCTGGTGATGCTTATCCTGGGAGGCATCATTGTCTCCCTCGTGATGGGCGCCTGGCCGGCGTTGCAGCACTTCGGGCCCGGTTTCGTGACGCGCGTCGAATGGGACCCGGTCAACAATGAATACGGCGCGCTGATCGCGATCGCCGGCACCCTGATTACCTCGGTCATCGCGCTTCTGATCGCCTTCCCGGTCAGCTTCGGCATCGCGCTGTTCCTGACCGAGATCTGCCCGGTCTGGCTCAAGCGCCCGCTGGGAACGGCGGTCGAGCTGCTGGCCGGCGTCCCGAGCATCATCTACGGCATGTGGGGCCTGTTCGTGTTTGCGCCGCTGTTTGCCGACTATGTGCAGCCCCTGCTGCAGGCGACGCTGGGCGAGCTGCCCGTGGTAGGCGTGATCTTCCAGGGGCCGATGATGGGCATCGGTATCCTGACCGCCGGCCTGATCCTGTCGGTGATGATCATCCCCTTCATTGCGTCCGTGATGCGCGACGTATTCGAGACCTGCCCCGCGGTGCTGAAGGAATCGGCTTATGCGCTGGGCTGTACCCGCTGGGAGGTGGTGCGCAAGATCGTGCTGCCCTACACCCGCATTGGCGTGGTCGGCGGCGTGATGCTGGGCCTCGGCCGCGCGCTGGGCGAAACCATGGCAGTCACTTTCGTGATCGGTAATGCGCATTCGCTGTCGTGGTCCATCTTCGCGCCGGGCAACAGCATCGCCTCGACGCTGGCCAATGAATTTGCCGAAGCCGAGGCCGGCCTGCACATGTCGTCGCTGTTTGCCCTGGGCCTGATCCTGTTCGTCATCACCTTCATCGTGCTGGCGATTGCCAAGCTGATGCTGGTTCGCATGTCGAAGAACGAAGGGAGCAAGTGATGTCGCAGACCCTGCAGAATGCGGACCCGATCAAGTCCGACAACCCGATCTACCGCGGTCGCCTGATCAGGCATCGTGTCGGCATTGCGCTGTCGGTCTGCTCGATGGCCTTTGGCATCGCCTTCCTGCTGTGGATCCTCGCAGTGCTGGTCATCAATGGCGTATCCGCGATCGATCTTGCGATGTTCACCCAGACCACGCCCGCACCCGGCAGCGAGGGCGGCGGCCTGATGAATGCCATTACCGGCAGCCTGCTGATGGTGGGCGTCGCCACGCTGATCAGTACGCCAGTCGGTATTTTCGCCGGCATGTACCTGGCCGAGTACGGGCATGAGAGCAAGTTCGCGCAAGTGACCCGCTTCGTCACCGACATCATGCTGTCGGCGCCGTCGATCGTGATCGGCCTGTTCGTCTATGCGATCTATGTCGCCAACGTGAAGCATTTCTCCGGCTGGGCGGGCAGCATCGCAATATCGCTGATCGCCATTCCCGTGGTCGTGCGTACCACCGACAATATGCTGCAATTGGTGCCGAGCGGCTTGCGCGAAGCGGCGTTCGCGCTCGGCGCGCCGCGCTGGAAAGTCGCGACCATGGTGCGCCTGCGCGCGGTCAAGGCAGGCGTCGTCACCGGCGTGCTGCTGGCCGTGGCCCGCATCTCGGGCGAGACCGCGCCGCTGCTGTTCACGGCCTTGTCCAACCAGTTCTTCAGCGCCGACATGAATGGCCCCATGGCCAACCTGCCGGTCGTGATCTTCCAGTTCGCGATGAGCCCGTACGACAACTGGAAAGAACTCGCCTGGGGCGGCGCGCTGCTGATCACGGTCAGCGTGCTTGGCCTGAACATCATTTCCCGCTCCCTGGTGAAATCCACCAAGGCACACTGACAACCGTCACGGACAGGAACCGAACATGAACACAAGCCTGATGGAAGCCCCGGTCGCCAATGCTGCGGGCGTGGCCGCTGCGCACGGCCATGCGGTGCTGCAGGTCAAGGACCTGAACTTCTACTATGGCGCCTTCCAGGGCCTCAAGCATATCAACCTCGACATCTTCGACAAGAAGGTCACGGCCTTCATCGGCCCGTCGGGCTGCGGCAAGTCGACACTGCTGCGCACCTTCAACCGCATGTACGACCTGTACCCGGGCCAGCGTGCCGAAGGCCAGATCATCTACAACGGCCGCAACATCCTCGATGCCGATGTCGACGTCAACGTGCTGCGCGCGAAAGTGGGCATGGTGTTCCAGAAGCCGACCCCGTTCCCGATGTCGATCTATGACAATATTGCCTTCGGCGTGCGCCTGTATGAAAACCTGTCGAAGGGCGAGATGGACGAGCGCGTCGAGTGGGCGCTGAACAAGGCCGCGCTGTGGGGCGAAGTGAAGGACAAGCTGAACAAGAGCGGCCTGTCGCTGTCCGGCGGCCAGCAGCAGCGGCTGTGCATCGCGCGCGGCGTGGCTGTCAAGCCTGACGTGCTTCTGCTGGATGAGCCGACCTCGGCGCTGGACCCGATCTCGACCGTGAAGATCGAGGAGCTGATCAGCGAGCTCAAGGAAGACTACACGATCGCCATCGTCACCCACAACATGCAGCAGGCTGCGCGCTGCTCGGACTATACCGCCTACATGTATCTGGGCGAGCTGGTCGAATTCGGCGAGACCGACAAGATCTTCCTGAATCCGACGAAGAAGGAAACGCAGGACTACATTACCGGCCGCTTCGGCTGATCCGGACGCCGCCGAAAAACAGATACAGGCACATCACCGTTACAGGAGACCCGCATGCCCCCGACCGAACATTCGTCCCGCGCCTACGAGCAAGACCTCGAAGCGATCCGCTCGCGCGTGCTGCAGATGGGCGGCATGGTCGAGAAGCAGTACTACGATGCGATGGCGGCCTTCCGGCTGTTGAACGCACAGGAAGCAGAGCGCATCAGGGCCAATGATGTCGAGGTCAACCAGATGGAAGTGGCGCTGGACGATGCGTGCTCGCACCTGATCGTCAAGCGTCAGCCGGCGGCCAATGACTTGCGTACCGTGATGGCGACCATCAAGGTCATCACCGACCTCGAGCGTATCGGCGACGAGGCGACCAAGATCGCGCGCGCGGCGCAGGCGCTGAACCAGCGCGGCCTCGCGCAGATCGCGCATGAAGACCTGGTGCGCTCGATGGCCAACTCCGCTGGCCACCTGCTGCATGATGCGCTGGACGCATTTGCGCGCCTCGACGAAAAGCAGGCCACGCGCCTGATCCTCGAAGATGAAAAGATCGACAGCGAATTCCGCAGCGTGATGCGCAACCTGATCACCTTCATGATGGAAGACCCGCGCACCATTTCGTCGGCGCTGGACACGCTGTGGGTGGCCAAGGCCATCGAGCGCGTCGGCGACCATGCGAAGAACATCGCTGAGTACGTGGTCTACATCGTCGAGGGCAAGGACATCCGCCACACCGACTATGCTTCGCAGCAGAGCGCTGCATAATGAACAGGTTCGCCCAGCGGGCCGCCCCAGAAAACAACGACAATCCATGGCCGCTCCCCAACCGACGATCCTGATCGTCGAAGATGAAATGGCAATCGTCGAGCTGGTGTCCTTCACGCTGAAGGGCGCAGGCTGGGACGTGGATGCCGTCCATACGACGGCCGAAGCCTGGGAATACCTGCAGCACAAGCGCCCGCAGCTGGTGCTGCTGGACTGGATGCTGCCCGACCAGTCGGGCCTGCGCCTGCTGGGCCGCATTCGCGGCGACCGCAACTTCAGCACCCTGCCGGTCATCATGCTGACGGCCAAGAGCATGGAAGAGGACAAGGTCGCCGGCCTCGACCAGGGCGCCGACGACTACATCACCAAGCCCTTCTCGCCGCGCGAACTGAACGCGCGCATCAAGGCGCTGATCCGGCGCAAGACGCCCGAGCATTCCGAGCTCGAGATGCAGGTCGGCCCGCTGCGGGTCGACCCGGTCAGCTGCCGCGTGCATGTCAGCGACCAGCAGGTCGAGATGGGCCATGCAGAGTTCAAGCTGCTGCGTTTCCTGATCGCGCATCCCGAACGGGTCTTCACCCGCAGCCAGTTGCTCGACAAGGTATGGGGCGACCATGCCGTGCTCGAGGAGCGTACCGTCGATGTCCACGTGCTGAGGTTGCGCAAGGCGCTGGGCAGCGCCGATTCGCTCATTCGGACCGTGCGTAGTGTAGGCTACATGCTGTCCGAAAAATAATTTCCTTTTTTTGCATGTCTCCTGCCTCGCTGTTCTGGATACCGGTCGCGGTACGCTTCGCTCTGGTCGCTTCGGCCGGGCTGGCAGGCTGGTATGTGTGGAATCTGGCCGCCGGTCTCGCGATTGCGCTGGCGGTGCTGACCGTGATGGTGCTGGTACAGCTCGCCTACATGTTCCAGCTGTCGCAATGGCTGGACAACCCGGAAGAGGTGCGGCTCACCGATGGCTGGGGTTCCTGGACCGAGATCTTCGCCAAGCTGTACAAGCTGCGCCGCGAGGAGCAGAAGAACCGCAACGAGCTCGCCGAGTGGCTGTCGCGCTTCCGGCAGGCGATGGGACAGCTGCCGGACGGCGTGGCCATCATGGACGATGTGCTGTCGCTGGAGTGGTGCAACGCCGCCGCCGAAAAGCAGCTCGGCCTGTCGCTACAGAAGGACAAGGGCATGCGGGTGACGAACCTGATCCGCAGCCCGCAATTCATCGACTACATCATCCTCGGCCGCTATGACGAGCCGCTGACGCTGACGCTGGGTGAGCGCAAGCTGATCATCCGCCTGATTCCCTTCGAAAAGCACCGCCAGATCCTGGTCACCCACGACGTTACCGAACTGGAGCGTCTGGACCAGATGCGGCGCGACTTCATCGCCAATGCATCCCATGAATTGCGCACGCCGCTGACCGTGATCAACGGTTTCCTGGAGATCGCGTCATCCGAGCCCGATCTCGATGCGGCGACCCGCAGCCAGCACCTGAAGCTGATGACGGAACAGGGGCAGCGCATGCAGCACCTGGTCGAAGATATGCTGACCCTGACGCGACTGGAGTCTGTCGAGTTCCCGCTGCGCGAAGAATCGGTCGACATGCGGCAGCTGCTGGACAAGGTCAAGGCTGAAGGCGAGGCCCTGTCCGGCGGACGCCATGAGATCACGCTGGACTTCGACGGCCCCGACCTGAAAGGCAGCGCCGATGAGTTGCGCAGCGCGATCGGCAACCTGGTGTCGAATGCGGTGCGTTATACGCCGGCCGGCGGCCGCATCGCGATTGCATGGCGCGAGACGAACGATGGCTGCCGTTGCGACGTGAGCGATACCGGCATCGGCATCCGTCCCGAGCATATCGCGCGCCTGACCGAACGTTTTTACCGCGTCGACAAGAGCCGTTCGCGCGAGACCCAGGGCACGGGCCTGGGCCTGGCCATCGTCAAGCACGTGCTGGTGCGCCACCATGCTCAGTTGCAGATCGACTCCGAAGTCGGCAAGGGTAGCCGCTTCTCCATCCTGTTCCCGCGCAGCGCGATGCAGCTGCGCGCCGCTTGAAACGTCAGAACAGCTTGTCCGGCGTATAACGTATGCCGAACGACAGCCAGCGCGCGTCGCGATTGCCGCCGTACTGGCGGCCAATCGTGGTATCGACCTGGAACAGCCCGGGTACCACGCTGTAGCGAAAGCCTGCCTGCCAGTAGGGCGTGTCCACAGTATTGCCGTAGCTCTCAGTGATCAGCGTCCAGTGCGGGTCCAGGTTCAGCTCGGTACCCAGTCCCCAGGTGCCCTGGTGCTTCGCGGTGGCCTTGTCATGCAGCCAGCCGCCATTCACGTGCACGATCAGCAGATCGTCAGCAAACGAGACCGACAGCGGCACGTACGCATACACATTACCCAGAAGGTTGGGCCCCGGATTCACCTGCGGATGACGGATGGTGCCGACGGCGGCGCCTATGCCCCAGCCATTGGTTTCAAGCTGCCTGAACAGGGTCTTGGCCTGCAGCGCATAGTCGTCTGACCAGCCCCGGCTGCCCGACAGGCTCGCCACGCCGCCGCCGAGGGTCAGCTCAAGGTTCCCGGTCGGGTTACAGGCCGGCAGTGCCCAGTACTCCTGGCTGTTGCGGTACTGGCGCGTCCAGGCCTCGAGCTGGCAGCTGCCGGCCGTGGTCATGCGCGCATCGTCGGTGACGAAGGGGCGGGCCGCATAGACCGCCACGGGTGCTGCGAGCGACAAGGAAAGCGCGAGGCTGCCGAGCAGGCGCTGCATTTTTCGCTCTCCGACGAGTACGGCATTGGGTAAGCATTCCATAAGGCGGGAGTCTAGCAAACCAGGATGTCAGCTTCGTGAACCGGCAATGGTGGCGCAGGCCGCCAAACCTGTCGCCGAGCCATTCGGGGCAGGGCAAAAAAAAGCCCGCCGGTGGGCGGGCTGAACATCCTGGAGATGAATGAAGAGGGGAGACCTCAGGCCTTGCTTACCAGAGGGCCTTGCCGCTGGCATCCTTGACCTGTGCCTTCCACAGTTCGTGGACTTGCTTGACCGTCGCCTGCGGCATCGGCACGTAGTCGAGATCGGTCGCCATCTGCGCGCCGTTCTTGTAAGCCCAGTCGAAGAACTTCAGCACGGCGCGGCCGGTCAGGCCATCGGCCTGCGACTTGTGCATCAGGATGAACGATGCACCCGTTGCCGGCCAGCTGTTCTTGCCCGGCTGGTTGGTCAGCACGACCGCCATGCCGGGGGTATTCACCCAGTCACCATTGGCTGCCGCTGCCTTGAAGGTCTCGTCATCCGGCTGGACGAATTCGCCATCGCGGTTCTTGAGCTGGGCGTGGGAGATCTTGTTTTTCTTTGCGTACGCGTACTCGACATAGCCGAATGCGCCCTTGACGCGCTGGATATTGGCAGCGACGCCCTCATTGCCCTTGCCGCCCACGCCGGTCGGCCATTTGACTGCGGTACCGGCACCGACGACCTTCGCAAAATCAGCATTGGCCTTGGACAGGTAGTCGGTCCACAGGAAGGTGGTGCCCGAACCATCGGCGCGGTGCACGACGGTGATGTTCGCTGCGGGCAGGGTCACACCGGCGTTCAGCGCGGTGATGACCGGATCGTTCCATTTGGTGATCTTGCCGAGGTGGATGCCGGCGATCACGTCAGCGGTCAGCTTCAGCTGGCCCGGTGCGATGCCATCCAGGTTCACGACCGGCACGACACCGCCGATGATGGCCGGGAATTGGACCAGACCTTCCTTTTCCAGCTCGTCCGCCTTGAGCGGCATGTCGGAGGCGCCGAAGTCCACGGTCTTGGCCTTGATCTGGCGAATGCCGCCGCCCGAGCCGATCGACTGATAGTTCAGGCCGATGCCGGTCTGCGCCTTGTAGGCTTCAGCCCACTTCGAATAGATCGGGAAGGGGAAGGTTGCGCCGGCGCCGGTGATATCGGCCGCGTGCGCGGACAGGGAAAGCAGAAGACCGGTCGCTGCGGCTGCAGCTGCAACAACCGCGCCTTTGATCATTTGCTTGGTGCGCATGTATGCTCCTTATGGGGTTGACTGAGGAATAACGGGTCGCACTGTACGTAATATTTGTGTCAGGTATATGACAGCTTCGGGCTCCCGAGGATGCCACATTTGCGCAGGGACGCCGCCGTCGCCGGTGGGTTCGGGAGGCGCCGACGAGCAGGCGCGGGCTGGGGAATGCCGGACAGCAGCTGCCTTTTTGCCATATTGAGAACATGTCATCAAGCGGTCACCCGAGCGAGTTACGCTAAAGCAATGATCGATATAAAAAAAGCAACGACCGTGACTACGCCAAAACCTGCCGCCGATACTGCCGCGCCGGCCGTCGAGCCGCGTATCTTGAACCGCGAGCTGTCGCTGCTGGCCTTCAACCAGCGGGTGCTGGCGCAGGCACAGGATGCGACCATCCCCTTGCTCGAGCGTCTCAAGTATCTGTGCATCGTCAGCAGCAACCTGGACGAATTCTTCGAGGTGCGTATTGCCAGCCTGATGGCTCGCCATCGTGCAGAGCGCGGCATGGACCAGATGACGACGCTGATCGACTTCGACGAGGTCAGCAACGCCGCCCATGCGCTGGTGCGCGAGCAGTACGCCACCCTGAACGACATGATCCTGCCGGCACTGTCCGAGCACGGCATCCACCTGTTGCGCCACCATGACCGCAACGAAGCCCAGCGTCAGTGGGTGAAGGAATACTTCGAGCGTGAAGTGCGCCCGCTGCTGACGCCGATCGTGCTCGATCCGGCCCACCCGTTCCCGCAGGTCGTCAACAAGAGCCTGAACTTCATCGTCGAGCTGGCCGGCAAGGATGCCTTCGGCAAGGGTACGTCGATTGCCGTCATGAAGGCGCCACGCGTGCTGCCGCGCATTGTCCAGTTGCCGGATGGCCTGCATGGCTCGGGTCGTGCCTATTGCCTGCTGTCGTCCATCATCCATGCGCACATCGGCGACCTGTTCCCCGGGAGGGAAGTGCTCGGCTACTCGCAGTTCCGCGTCACGCGCGACAGCGACCTGTGGGTGGATGAAGAAGAAGTGAAGAACCTGCGCCAGGCGTTGAAGGGGGAATTGCAGACCCGGCATTTCGGTTTTGCCGTGCGTCTGGAAGTCGCGCAAAACTGCCCGGCGAATCTTGCGCAATTCCTGCTTGACCAGTTCAAGATGTCGCGCGACTTCCTGTACATGGTCGATGGTCCGGTCAACATGGTGCGCCTGAACGAACTGATCGACGTCGCATCCAAGCCCGCATACCGATTCCCGCCATTTGCGCCGAAATTGTCCGTGCCGATGACAGAAGGCGAACTGTTCCCGCTGATTGCGCGCGAGGATGTGCTGCTGCACCATCCGTATCAGTCGTTCCAGCCCGTCATCGATTTCATTCGTGCCGCCGCGCATGACCCGGCGGTGGTCGCGATCAAGCAGACAATCTACCGTACCGGCATGAACTCCGAACTGATGGAGGCCTTGATCGCCGCTGCGCAAAACGGCAAGGAAGTCACGGTGGTGGTCGAACTGATGGCGCGCTTCGATGAGGAGGCGAACATCAACTGGGCCGACAAGCTCGAGCGCGTCGGCGCGCAGGTTGTCTATGGCGTGGTGGGCCTGAAGACCCATGCGAAGATGGCGCTCGTCATTCGTCGCGAGTCGGGCAAGCTCAAGCTGTACGCGCACCTCGGCACCGGCAATTACCACCCGACCACTACCAAGTTCTACACCGACTTCGGCCTGCTGACCGCCAACCCGGCGCTGGCACGCGACGTCAATGAAGTCTTCATCAACCTCACCAGCCTGACCAAGCCAAAGAAGCTCAACCATCTGTGGGTTGCGCCGTTCGAATTGGCCAAGGAGTTGCTGAAGGCGATACGCAACGAGACCCGCATTGCCAGCGAAGGACGCAGCGCGCACATCATCGCGAAGATGAACACGCTGCAGGATGAAAGCATCATCGACGCGCTGTACGAAGCCTCGCAGGCCGGCGTCAAGATCGAGCTGATCGTGCGCGGCGCCTGCGTGCTGCGCCCCGGCGTGCCCGGCCTGTCGGACAACATCAAGGTGCGCTCCATCGTCGGTCGCTTCCTCGAGCACAGCCGTGTGTTCTACTTCCGCAACGATGGCGCCAACGATGTCTGGCTGGCCAGCGCCGACTGGATGAACCGCAACCTGTTCCGCCGTATCGAGGTCGCTTTCCCGGTGCTCGACAAGCAATTGAAGAAGCGGGTGATCGACGAGGGCCTGAAGCCCTACCTGAAGGACAACCAGAATGCGTGGGAGCTGGATTCCCACGGCCGCTATCATCGCAAGAAGCCGGGCGCGCGGCAGCAGCCTTTCAGCGCGCAGGGCTACCTGATGCAGACCTTGGGAGCGTGATGGAAATCATCTTGTGGCGTCATGCGCAGGCCGAAGTCGGCGAGCCGGATGAAGCCCGTCAGTTGACGCCGCAAGGCCGCAAGCAGGCAGCGCGCATGGGTGCCTGGCTGGATCGCAGCCTGCCCAGTGGCTGCCGCATCCTGTGCAGCCCGACAGCGCGCACGCAGCAGACAGTCGAAGCGCTGGGTCGCAAATTCAAGACCGTTCCCGAAATCGGCCCCCAGGCCAGTGCCACCGACGTGCTGCAGGCCGCAGGCTGGCCGGACGGCCGCAGCCCGGTACTGGTGGTCGGCCACCAGCCCTGGCTCGGGCGTGTGGCGTCGCTGCTGCTGACGGGCAGCGAACAGGACTGGACGGTGAAGAAATCGAATGCCTGGTGGATTGCGCAACGCGACCGCGAGGAAGGCAATGACATCTACCTGAAAGCCGTGCTGGCGCCGGAATTCTTCAGCGGCGAGTGAAGCAGCAAGACCTGTACCGCGCTCCGGACTATCGTAGCTACAGAAGTTATAGAAGCTACAGAAGCTACAGAAGCTACTGAACGGCCGCTGTAGCGAGTGCGCCGTCAGCGGTATGAGCACCACAACAGCCACAAGCCGGCCGGCAAAAAAATCCAGTACTCGATCGGCGCGCCCCACAGCCAGTGCCGGTGCCAGCCGGCGTGGGTCTTTTCGAAGCGTTCGAAGCCGAACGCCGGGTTCAGCAAGAACCACAAAAAATCCTCGCAGACCCAGAACACCATGATGGAACCGAGCACGCGCTGCTCGCCGGCCCAGCTGTAATCGCCGGCGAACACCATGGGGAAATGAAAGAACAGCGCCACCAGCGAGAAGGCCCACGCATGGTAGCCCGTCATCTCGCGTCCGCCCCACAGCAAATCCAGCAGCCAGTGGTGTTCGATGCGCCAGGTCGGCAGATTTGCGGCCCAGCCGTCGCCGCCTTCGATCGCTATCTCAAGCTTCGCAAAGAAGAAGCCCAGCAACAGCACGAAGCCCAGCGTGGCGAAGAAGGGCAGGTGACCCGCGAAAAATGTCATCATCGTCGAACCACCCTTTGCAACAATTCATGGGCGGCGCGTGGCGCTGCCAGCGCCAGCGCCCTGGCGCGCATGCGTTCCAGCGATGTCCGGTCCTGCAACAGGCGGGACAGCCGGAACTGCAGGGTCACCGGGTCGTCGGCGCGCAAAGCGACGCCTTCCTGCATCAGCCAGGCAGCATTGCGCTCCTCCTGGCCGGGAATGGGATTCACCAGCAGCATCGGCAGGCCGGCCACCAGGCATTCGGAGGTCGACAGGCCGCCGGGCTTGGTGATGACGAGGTCGGCACAGGCCATCAGTGCCGGCACTTCATCGGTGAAACCAAGGGCACGCAATTGGTCGGGATATTCGTCCATCATTGACGTCAGCATCGCCAGCAAGGCGCGGTTGCGTCCGGCCATCACGACCAGCTGCACATCGGGCTGCTGTTGCAGCAGGCTGCGCACCAGCACCGCGTCCATGCCCATGCCGCTGCCGCCCCCCATCATCAGTACCGTCGTCTTTGCGGGATCGAGCGCAAAGCGCGCGGCGGCGCTGCTGCGGTCGGGACGATGCACGAAGCCGGGCATGACAGGAATGCCGCTGACGATCGCGCGACCGGGCGGCACACCGAGTGCCTGCAGACGCCAGGCCAGTTCTTCATTGGCGATGAAGTAGCCGGTCACGCCCTCATGTACCCACATCTGGTGCAGGTCGAAATCGGTGACCTGCACCCAGACGGGTACGTCGAGTTCGTGACTGGCGACGGCGGTAGCGAGTACCTCGGCCGGCAGGAAGTGCGTGCAGACGATCGCATCCGGCGCAAATTCGGTGACCAGCTCGAACAGCCGCCGCGCACACAGGCGCTGCACCATTTGGCGCGCCCGCTGCGGCAGGCTGCCACCGGGCTCACGATCGGTCTTGCGGTACAGCCAGCCCCAGGCTTCGGGCAGGCCGCTGGCCAGCTTCATGTACAGGTCGCTATAGACCTTGCGGAACCAGCCGGGAACCAGCGTCATCATGTCGATGTGTCGTACGTCGAGCATGGCGAAGTCGGCATCTGCATGCGCGACGATCGCCTGTGCCGCACGCACGTGGCCGGCACCGGCCGAAACCGACAACACCAGCACGCGTCTGACCTGCGTTGTACGCCGCCCGCCAAGCATCTTGCGTTCGGGTGGCGGCGCCAATTCAAGGCTGGAGAACAGCAGTTCGTCCCACAGGCGGGACAGCCGCAGGCGAAGGTTCCGCGAGGCCTGCGCCATACGCTGGGAGCCGCTTATGCCGGCACCGCGCAAAGCGCGTCCTCGGAGGCCAGCTGCGCCTGTTCCCAGCGCAGCATCACCTCATGCCAGTCGACCAGGCGCAGTTCGCCGGTCGGTTCTTCGACCAGTGCCGACAGGCTTTCGACCCAGTCGCCATCGTTGCAGTATTGGATGCCGTCGATGTCGCGGATCTCGGGCTTGTGGATGTGGCCGCAGATGACGCCATCCAGTCCCTGCTTGCGGGCTTCGGCGGCGAGCGCCTCTTCGAACGAGGTGATGTAGCTGACCGCGTTCTTGACCTTCAGCTTCAGGTATTGCGACAGCGACCAGTAGGGCAGGCCGGCGCGCGCACGCCATGCGTTGTACACCTGGTTGAACTTCAGGATCATCGTGTACAGCGAGTCGCCGACATAGGCGAGCCACTTCGCGCAGGCGATCACGCCGTCGAAGCGGTCGCCGTGCAGCACCAGCATCTTTTTGCCGTCGGCCGTGATGTGCACCAGTTCGTCGCGAATCTTGATGCCGCCGAAGTCGACACCGATGAACTGCCGGATCGCTTCATCGTGATTGCCCGGCACGAAGATGACCTTGGTGCCTTTCTTCGCCTTCTTCATCACCAGCTGCACCACATCATTGTGGGTCTGGTGCCAGTACCAGCGGCGCTTCAACTGCCAGCCGTCGACGATGTCGCCGACGAGATAGAGGGTGTCGGACTCGGTGGCTTTCAGGAATTCCAGCAGGCGCTTGGCCTGGCAGCCGCTGGTGCCAAGGTGGACATCCGAAATCCAGATGGTGCGATAGCGCAGCGGCTCGGGCTTGTGCAGGGGATGCTTGAACAGTTTTTTTCTTGTTTTCACGAAGGGTTCGCGGGCGTTCATGCCGGCACCGCATCTTTGAGGTAGTGACGTGCGTAACGACCTTCGAGGCGAGCCAGCGGCAGCATCATGAACAGGTCGGCGCTATGGAAATCGGGATCCCAGGCCGGCTCACCGCAGATCCAGGCACCGCTGCGCAGGTAGCCCTTGATCAGGGCTGGCACCTGCACTTCGCCGGACAGTGGCTCGTCGTGCAGCGGGAACGGCAGGCGCGGCATCACGTGGTACTCGGGCGGCGCCAGGTTTTCACCGTTCAGCTTGCGGTACAGGCCGTTGATGGTATTGCCGCCATCGGCCAGGCTGACGCTGGCGCAGCCGATCAGGTATTCGGCGTTTTCTTTCTTCATGCAGGCTGCGAGACCGGCCCACAGCATCATGATCACGCCGCCGCTGCGGTAGTCCGGGTGGATGCAGGCACGGCCCGCTTCGAGTATGCGCGGGCGCAGGTGCTGCAGGCGCGACAGGTCGAATTCGCTTTCGGAGTAGAAGCGGCCGGTCTGCGCAATGCCACGTGCGCCCATCACGCGATAGGTGCCGACAACCTTCAGCGTGCGGGTGTCGCGCACGATCAGGTGGTCGCAATAGTCGTCATATTCATCGCGTTCGAGTCCTTCGCTGTTCTGCAGCGAATCCAGCCCCATCGCCTCGACGAAGACCTGATAGCGCAGGCGCTGGACTTCGCGCACTTCCTCCGGCGTGGTGGCCAGGCTCAGCGAAAGTTTGGAGAAGTTGGGCGTGGCGTCAGCACCTATCGTCATCAGTCGCATCATTCCTCCTGATCGTTGTAATGCAATGGAGGTTAATGGGCGATTGCTGCACGGGAGTGACAGCAGTATTTCTATTTGGTGACATTTTGTGGAATCAATGGCCAGCATCAATGGCCAGCATCAATGGCATGCATCAATGCCGGGCACCTGCGCGGCCGATGGCGGAACGCAGGTGTTTGACTGGTTTCACTGCCGGGACGGCAGGTCGTCAGTCCTTCAGAAAACGGTCAGTCGTGGGGGCGAATCAGGCAGGGTCGGCGCCGATTGGCCCGCCATCGTTGCGCGTGATGACGATGGTTGCCGAGCGCGGGCGCGACTGCCCGCCGGCTGGCCAGTGGCTGAGCCAGCTCGCCGGATTGGCGATGTCGAAGTCCTTGCCATTCGTGGTCTCGCCCGGGTGCTGGATGTTGACGAACAGCGCGCGTCCGTCCGGCGATTCGGTGAGGCCCGTGATCTCGCAATCGACCGGGCCGACCAGGAAGCGGCGCAGCGTGTCGTCGGTGGCCGGCGCGCCGACATGGGTATTCACGTTACGCTCCCGGTCGCCATCGCGGTTGGTGATGGTCTGCGGCGCGCCGTCACCGACCTGCCCGGGGATCGCTGCCAGCAGCATGCAGTTGCTGACATCGGTGTAGGCATGGTCATCGGTTTCGATCCACAGCAGGCCACTGCGCGCAAACCACAGCCCGTCGGGACTGGAGAAGTCGTTGCCGGCACGCAGGCCCGACAAGTTCACATGTTGGCGGTCGGCCGACTCGCGGGCAGCGAACAGGAAGACGTCCCAGCGGAAATGCGTGGCCGCGGCCTTACCATCCTTTTCGGCCCAGCGAATGATGTGGCCGTTGGCATTGCCCTTCTGCGCCTTGCCCTCCTTCGGATCGTTGTAGAAGCGCGGATTGGCTGCGTCGGTCTTGTCGAAATCACGCGACGGGTTATAGGTCAGCGTCATGTAGACCTCACCATTGCGCGGATTGACGGCGCCCCATTCCGGCCGATCCATCCGGGTCGCGCCGGCGGCATCGGCGGCCAGTCGCGCGTGCACCAGCACATCGGCCTGATTCGCGAACGGATAAGGCGCGTAGCCTGCATCGATGCCGTTGCTGCCAAACTTCAGTTCGATCCAGTCACCGCTGCCATCGGCGTTGAAGCGGGCCACATACAGCCGGCCGTCGTTCAGGTATTTGTCGCCGGCGATCGCAGGTCGCCTGGCGTCTTCCGGGTCCCAGACGGCGGTCGACACGTATTTGTAGATGTACTCGCCGCGCGCGTCGCAGCCCATGTACCAGACCAGTGGTTCGCCGGCCACCACGCGTGCCGGCCATGCGCCTTCATGCGCGAAACGGCCCAGCGCCGTGCGCTTCTTCGGCGCTGAGGCCGGGTCGAAGGGATCGATCTCGACCACCCAGCCAAAGGTGTTGGCGACATGGCGATAGTCATCGCTGCCATCGGGCGAGGTGCCAATGACGCTCGCATCCCAGCGGCCAAAGCGGCTGTCGGCGGTGTCCGGTTGTACCGTGGCCCACCCATGGTTGCCCTTGCCGCCCACGCCATAGCGCTTGAAGGCGGCCAGTTCTTTGGCGCTGCGCTTGCTGTCGTCCGCCGGCAGCCGGCGGAAAAAGCCGGCCCAGTTTTCTTCACATGTCAGGTAAGTGCCCCAGGGCGTATGGCCATTCGCACAGTTTGCGACCGTGCCGCGCGTGCGGGTCCCGGTGATCGAGTAGCGCGTGATCATCAGCGGGCTGCGTGCGGCCGGGCCGGTGAGTTCCATGTCGGTGAGCGTCGTGATGCGGCGATTGAAGCGCGAATCGCGCTTGACGCGATAGCCCTTGCTGTCGCGCGCCACCTCCACCACGCTGACGCCGTGCGCCAGCATTTCCTTCATCACTTCATCCTCGACCGTGCGGCGGCCATCAACTACGGTCTGGCCCTGCTTGTGCAGGAAAGCGGCCGTCACGGCTTCGTGGTTCACGCACAGCAGGCCGCGGTCCGAATTGTTTGCCTCCCACAGTCCATTGCGGCCGACACCGAAGTACTGCATGCCGTCGTTGTGGTCGCCAGCGCGGCGCGCAAAACCCGACGCCGGGTCGCTGCCGTCATTTGCATACTCGGGCACGCTGGCAACAATGGGGTCGCCGGTGGCCATCAGCACCGTATAGGAATAGCCGCTCGCCAGTTGCAGCGCATCGGCCTTGCTCTTGGGGACGGCAGCGAAATTGAGCTTCAGCGCTTGCATCGCCGCCTGCACATTGCCGGCCGGCGTCAGCCACAGCGTGCCGGCGCCGATGTAGGTGCTGGCCGCAACCGCCAGCGAGCCCTTGAGCAGGCTGCGGCGTGACAGGCGCGCGTCAAGGACGCTGGAAAAATCGGGTTGGCCGCTGTGCGTGTTCTGGTCTTCCATGACGCTCTTGTATCCGATCGGGGCGTGGGGGAGGGTGTTGCATCCTCCCGAATCAGACCACGACACTATGAACGCTTGATGACAGCTGACGCAAGCTGGCCATGCCGGTGTAGTCAACCCGGAATGGCCTCGGGGCCTGTGATGTATTGCAAATACGGGCCGGTGACGTCGGCGAACCCGGGTAACGAGCGGTGGGCAAGCTCAGGATACTGCGCGCAGCAGGAAGTTCCCGCCGACCTCTTCCCACGCAGTTTGTTCCTTGGACAGCCAGTAGGACAACGTGGGGTGGGTCGTCAGCATCTGGCGCGAGACGTCCAGTTCGATTCGGGTGCGCAGCTTCAGGCGCGTGGACTCGATGGCCGGGTCGATACGCGCATGCATGAAGACCGTACCGAGACGCAGCGCCAGTACGGCCTTGGCGATTTCGACCTCGGACAAGGCATCCTGCACCTTGCGCAGGTTACCCTTTTGCGCCAGCACGAGGATGGACAGGATGTGCTGCTCCTGCGAGGTGAAGCCCGGCAGATCCGCATGCAACGCGAGATAGGCGCCGTGCTTGTGAAAGCCGGTGTGCGAGACGGCCATGCCGACTTCGTGGATCTTGCCGGCCCAGCCGAGCAAACGTTCCAGCGGGCCATTGTCGCCGGCCAGCTGGCGGTAGAAGGTGAGTGCGTTGGCCGAGGCTTTGGCCGCGCGCGTATCGTCGACGCCAAAGCGCTTCATGAAGCGGCGTATCGATTCCTGCCGGCGGTCTTTCTTGCGTTCGCGCAGGTACAGGTCCCACAAGACGCCGATGCGCAATCCGGCCTCGACCGGTTGCAGCGCCTTGGCTCCGAGTTCTTCGAGCAGACCGATCAGGACGGGCAAACCGCCCAGCGTGACGGCGATACGCTCTGCCCGAATCCCCGCCAATGAAATCTTGCTGACCTTGCCATCGGCCAGCAGGCTGTCGCGCAGGGCATACAGCGCTTTCAGCGACAGCAGGCCATCGCCCAGCTGGTTCAGCTCGATAATCTCTGCCAGCGTGCGCATCGTGCCGGACGAGCCATAACCCATGTCCCACAGCTTTGGGTGAAAGGGGGCAAGGCCGTCTTCGAACACACTGCGCGCTGCGAGCACGGCTTCGTCGAACGCAGACGCACTGATCTTGTCGCCTTTGAAGAAGCGCGTCGTGATCGGCACGGTGCCGATGCTGAAGGACTCGACTTCTTCAATGTCGTGGCCATGGCCGAGCACCAGTTCGGTCGAGCCGCCGCCAATATCAACCACCAACCGCCTTTCGGCGGGCTTGCTCAGTGTCGATGCGACGCCCATGTAAATCAACCGGCCTTCCTCTTCGCCGGAGATGACTTCAATCGGATATCCGATCGCCTTTTCGAACTGCGGTACGAAGCTGCCCGCATTTTTGGCGACCCGCACGGTATTGGTCGCTACAACCCTGACGGCCGACAGCGGCGTGGCCTTGAGTATTTGTGAGAATCGTTTCAGGCAGGCGATGGCGTTTTGAATCGCTGCCTGCCCCAGATTGCCGCGTCCATCGAGACCGGCCCCCAGCCTGACGGGCTCGCGTGCGCTGTTCACGATGCGGATGCGCTCACCGTCGTGAACGCCGATGTGGAGGCGGAAGCTGTTCGACCCGAGGTCGACGGCGGCAAACATGGGCGCAAATCTCCAGAAAAATCGGATAACCGGACATCGTCAGCCCGGAATGTGACATGGGTATGACGAATGTATGTCGAACCCTGTTGTATTGCAACAACGCAAATTTGGTGCTCTGGGAAAGTGTCGGGCTGTCACAAAGTTGAAAAATTTCCACTGAATAATCGCGGCTCAGTAATTCAGGAAAACGGCATTCGCAACACACAGCCTCATCTTGATTGCGTCTGAGACACTTAACGGAGAATTGAATGAACCACTCGAAATTGATTGCTGCCAAGCGTATCGCAGTTGCTGTTGCAGCCGTGTGCGCAACGCTGTCGGCACCGGCGTCTGCTGCGGATAATGTCAAGAACCTGCTGGACCTGATGCTGAAGAAGGGCGTGATTACGCAGGCTGAGTACGATGACTACCTGAAGTCGGATGCGTACGAGAACGAGCAGTTCAAGCAGAAGCGTACTGACGATGATCTGAGCAAGGCGTCGAAGTATGTTCAGAAGCATGAGAAGGATGGTGCGGTTACGGAAAATGGCTTTGGTCTGACTTCGGCCAATGGCGACCATAGCATCAACCTGACTGGCCGAGTCCACTTTGATTACCGCTATATCGACAGCGCCATTGTTCAAAGCACGGACCGCGATACCGCATCGCTCGGCAGCGGTTTCGAAGTCCGCCGTGCTCGCATCGGCTTCAATGGCAAGGTGTTCAAGGACATCAACTATGAGCTGGTGGCCAACACGGTTGGTTCGAGCACCAACTTTATCGATACGGCATGGATCAACTATGGTTTCAACAAAGATGCGCAGATCCGCGTCGGTCGCTTCAAACAACCGTTCTCCCTGGAAGAGCTGACCAGCTCGAACAGCATAGATTTCATGGAGCGCTCCTACCTGAACCAGCTGATTCCGGGCAAGCGCCTTGGCGCAATGATTCACGGCGAGCCGGTCAAGGGCTTCACCTACGGTGCGTCGCTGTACCAGTCAGATTTCACTCAGTACAGCAACGATTCGTCAAACGGCACCGAAGCAGCAGGCCGACTGACCTTCAACTTTGCTGATTTTGCCGGTGCCAAGGATGCGGTCTACCACGTTGGTCTGGCGGGCACGGGCGGAGGTTATCAAGTTTCGGCAACCTCCAGTGGTGATACCACTGCACCTGAGGGCACGGGGACTCGCGCTGTGATTTTGGCGATGCGTTCAGAAAATCGTGGCATGTCAAATATTTTCCGAGGTCGTATCGGCTCTCAGGCACTGGCTTCCGCTGCATACGGTGCTGTCTCTAACGAAAATGCTAAGGTCGACAAGACGATGATGGCACTGGAGGCCGCATTTGCCTACGGTCCTTACAAGTTACAGGGTGAATATGGTCAGGCGAAATTCGATGCCTCGACTTCGCTGGCAACTGCAAAAGGTGACGTTAAAGCTAACTACGTCGAAGTCATGTACAACCTGACCGGTGAAAGCTGGGCGGATGCGTACAAGGGCGGTGCCTTCGGTGGCATCAAGCCGAAGTCAAACTTCACTGCCAACGGTGGTTCCGGTGCCTGGCAGATTGGCCTGCGTTATTCGAAATATGACGCAAGCGACCTGACCTTGGCAGGTACCAACAACAGCCGCCAGAACAGCGACAAAGGCAACACGACGACCATTGGCGTCAACTGGCTGCTGAACCCGAACGCACGTGTGATGCTGAACTTCGCATTGACCAAGTTCAACACCGCAGTCACCCCGACGGATACCTCGGGTCTGGGTTCTGTCGACAGCGAGAAGGTGGTCTCGCTGCGTACGCAGCTGAACTTCTGATCTTCAGGATCAGGCCGATGTACGAAAACGCCCCTTCGGGGGCGTTTTTCTTTTCCGCTATCTTCGAGTCATGCTGAAAGAAAAACTGATGCAGGAGCTGCGCGTCCACCCGACCGGGCTGGTTTGGGGCTACTGGCATGGCAATGCCGGCGTGGCGACGCCGGTTGCGCCTGAAGCGGTCGAACAAGTGCTGTCATACGACGAGGGCAAGCCGTACGATGCTGGCTTCCTTTGGCTGCATTTCAACCTCAGCCAGGCCTCGACCGAAAAATGGCTGCGCGACCATGCGCCGTTGCCGCCCGAGTTCTTCGAGGCCTTGCAGCAGGGCTCGCGCTCGACCCGTATCGAACAGATCGATGATGGCCTGATCGCGGTGGTCAACGATGTGCTGCACGGCTTCAGCTTCGATGCGTCCGAAATCTCCACCCTGTGGCTTTGGGTGACGCCGCGCCTTGTGATCAGCGCGCGCCGCAAGCCGCTGAAATCCGTCGACCGGCTGCGGCAGGCCGTGCAGAATGGCGCCCGCATCCAGACCCCGGTCGAGCTGCTGACCCACCTGCTGCGCGATCAGGCCGATGTATTGATCGGCATCGTGCGCGACACGGTCACGCGCACAGACAAGATCGAAGATGATCTGCTTGCAGGCAGACTCGACCAGAAGCGCAGCAACCTCGGCGGCTTGCGGCGTGTGCTGGTACGGCTGCAGCGTTTGATGGCGCCCGAGCCTGCCGCGCTGTTCCGCCTGCTGCAGCGCCCGCCGGCATGGATTGCCGATGGCGACCTGCAAGAATTGCGGCAGTCGTCGGAAGAGTTTTCGGCGGTGCTGACCGACATGGCTTCGCTTCAGGAGCGCATCAAATTGCTGCAGGAAGAAATCGCTGCGATGCTTAACGAGCGCAACAGCAAGAGCCTCTACATGCTCTCCGTGTTTACCGTGGTCGCGTTGCCGATCAACCTGATCGCCGGTCTTTTCGGCATGAACGTGGGTGGTATTCCTCTGGCCGAGCATACGCATGGCTTCTGGCTGGTGGTGGCGTTGGTCGCTTGCGTCACCAGCGTGGCTTTCTGGCTGATTGGTCGTGGCAAAGACAGCTGAAGTGGCAGGCCGGTGGCGGATTCGGTGTACGATCTAGCCGTTTCCGCCGGCGATCTCACCTGCAAGGCGGCCTTACTTGAGGATGTTCCCAGCCTTGCGATTCTTCCGACTTGCGGCGCTCTGCCTGCTATTGTGTGGTCTGACGAGCCTTGCCGTCGCCGGCACGATCCGCGTGGCCGTCACCGGCGACCAGCGGGCCGTGATTGCCGACGTGGCCGAAGCCTACAAGCTGGCCAATCCGCATGACAGCATCGAGTTTCGATCCGACGCTGCCGGCAAGCTCTACTCAGCGGTGAGGTCCGGTACCCAGGTCGACCTGTTCGTGGCGCTCGACCGGCACTATCCCGAGCGCCTGATCAAGAACTCGCTCGCCGTCGAGCCCGTGGTGCATTTCGCATCGAATCCGCTGGTGCTGTGGACCGCGAATCGCAAGACCCGGCTGCAGGGCCTCGCGTCGCTATCGGATGAGAAGATCCGCTTCATCACCTTTGCCAATCCCGAGTTCACGATCAGTGGCCGTCGGGCCGAGGAGGCGCTGAAGAAGGGCGGGGTCTGGGATGCTGTGCAGTCCAAGATACTGACGGCGACTTCGGTCGAGCAGGCCGGGCTGTTCGCACGTATCGGCAATGCGGATGTCGCGCTGATCCCGGCGTCGACAGCGCATGGGCTGAACCAGAAATTCCATGGGCAGTCGGTCGATATCCCGCGCGAACTGCAGGGCGAACTGGATACCTGCTTCGTGTTGACCACGCTGGGCAGCACCAATCCTTCGGCGCGCAGCTTCGCGGAATTTCTGCAAGGCCCGAAGGCACGCGAGATCCTGAAGGCCCACGGGCTGGGCGAGCCGACCCGGGCGGCCGCGCACTGAAATCCCCGGACTGATCTTTTTATTTTTTCCTTCCTGCTTTCCTGATGATGCGTGCGTTGTTACTGTCGCTGGTCGTGCTGCTGTCGGCATGCCAGACCGTCCCCCCGTCCCCTGACGCCGGCGTGCCGTCGGCGCCCTCGGCCCCGGCCGCGTCCGCTCCAGGCGGCACACCGGCATCGCCGACATCCCCGACATCCCCGACATCCCCGGCTGTGCCGGGTGCACCCGAGGCCGTGCCAGCGCCGGCCACACCGCCGGCGGCCGAGGCACCGGCGGTACCGGCCAAGCCTGCACCGTCGGCGCCTGCCGTGCCTTCGGTGCCGGCCGTGCGACCCGTCAAGGTGGGCCTCGCACTCGGAGGTGGTGCTGCGCGTGGTTTTGCGCACATTGGCGTGATCAAGATGCTGGAAGCGCATGGCATCGTCCCCGACATCGTCGTCGGCACCAGTGCCGGTAGCTTGGTGGGCGCGTTGTATGCCGCAGGTAACAATGGCTATGCGTTGCAGAAGATGGCGATCGACATGGACGAGGCCGCGATTTCGGACTGGTCGGTGCCTTTCTTTTCGCAGTCGACCGGCGTGCTCAAGGGCGAGGCCGTGCAGAACTACGTGAACCGCGCGGTGCACGGGCAGCCGATCGAGAAGCTGAAGATTCCTTTCGGCGCAGTCGCGACCGATTTGCGCAGCGGCCAGGCCATCCTGTTCAGGCGCGGCAATACGGGCGCTGCGGTGCGCGCGTCCTCATCGGTGCCCGGCGTGTTCCAGCCGGTCCGCATCGGGAATATCGATTATGTCGATGGCGGGCTCGTGTCGCCGGTCCCGGTCAGCTTCGCGCGCAAGATGGGCGCGGACTTCGTGATCGCGGTGAACATCTCCGCGCAACCGGATGCGCAGCCGTCGACGAATACCTTCGAAGTGCTGCTGCAGACTTTCGCCATCATGGGCCAGAGCCTCAATAGCTATGAACTGAAGCAGGCCGATATCGTGATCCGCCCAGAACTGGCGACCATGAAGGGAAGTGACTTCCAGAACCGCAGCGTCGCGATCGTCGCCGGTGAAAAGGCGGCGCAGGCCGTCATCGCCGACATCAGGCAGAAGCTGAGGCAGAAGCGCGATCAGGCACAGCAGGCGGCACAGGCGCAGCAGGCTGCTCAGGTACAGCAGTTGTCGCAGCAAGCGCAACCGTCTTCACCGTCACAACAAGCCGCGCACCCGTCGCAGCCCGCTCGCACGCAGCCCTGAGGCGGGCAGCACGCTTCATCGGGAAACATGGAAGGAAGCCGGCGAGCGCCGGACCTGAGAACAGTTACTTGGTCGGTTCGGCCGGCTGACCTTCGGGAATGCGGCGCGCGCCATTGAAGCGCGCCTTCCAGTAGGCGAGGTCCATGCTCTCGATGCGTACCGCGCCGCCGGACGATGGGGCGTGAATGAACTTGTTGTCGCCGAGGTAGATGCCCACGTGCGAGAAGGTGCGCTTGAGGGTATTGAAGAACACCAGGTCGCCCGGCTGCAGCTGGCTCTTGTCGACTTGCTCGCCGAGCTTGCTCATCTCTGCCGAGGTGCGCGGCAGTTCAGTGCCATTCGCTTCGCGGAATACATAGCGCACCAGGCCGCTGCAATCGAGACCGTTTTGCGGCGAGGTGCCGCCGCGACGGTAATGGATGCCGATCAGCGACATCGCCTCGACGGCGAGGTTGGCGGCACGATCGGTGAAACTCGACACGCGCGAGAAGATACGGGTGTGCAGGCTTGGCGGGGGCGTTTCCTGAACCGATTCGACTTCGACCGCGTGTGCGCCTTGCGCGCCCAGCGCGAGCGCGAACGCCAACGGCAGCGCGAGCCGGGCAGGGTGCCAGGCAGCGATGCGATTGTTTGGCGAATGACGCGTCGAACGTTGCAAAGTTTCAGTTCAGTAAATAAAAAACGACCGGGGGAATGTAAGCGATGCCCCCGCGCTTGTCAAAATTTCGCTCGGGAACATGTTTTTCTGGCAGCGGTGTTCGGCAATGGGAAAGTCTGATAAAGGCTTGATGTCGAGCGAATGTCTGCATCGCGCCAAGCATCTCGCGAAAGTGTTTCCTTCCTGCCGGAAGAAGCAATTCGCAGGTCATCGAGTTGTCGTACAATCCAGCGCTTTTACGGAAGCCGGCCCCACCGGCTCCGTAGATATCGGCAGTACCCTTGAGAACTTTTGAAGAAAAAACGGGAGTAACCGCATGCGTACCAAACAGGCCCTGACCCTCGACGACGTCAAGAAAATTGCCGCTGCCGCCGAGGCCGAGGCGCTCGCCAACAAGTGGGCCGTCACCATCGCCATCGTCGACGACGGCGGCAACCCGCTGTGGCTGCAGCGCCTTGATGGCGCACCGGCCGTGTCGGCATCGATCGCTCCGTCCAAGGCGCGCACCGCCGCCCTCGGCCAGCGCGAGACCAAGGTTTACGAAGACGTGATCAACAACGGTCGTTATTCCTTCCTGTCGGCGCCGAACATCGACGGCCTGCTCGAAGGCGGCGTGCCCATCGTCGCCAATGGCGACTGCGTCGGCGCTGTCGGCGTATCGGGCGTGAAATCGAACGAGGACGCGCAGATCGCCAAAGCGGGTATCGCAGCCCTCGGCCTGTAATACCGCTGACCGCAAGCCGGTGCTCGCCGGCTTGCGAAATCTGCAAGATCTGCCACACCCGGTGGCCGGGATTTTGGTGAGCGACTGCTTCGCCAAAAACCCTCGCCATCCCTTCGTTTGCCCGGCGTTGGTGCTTTACGGTATAATTACAAGGTTTACCTAAGTATCCCGCCGTCCGCGCAAACCACCTTCCAAATCGTCCCGCATTGCCCGGTGTCCGCACGCCCAAACGAGGCGCGACCTGAGCAGGCAGACGTCCAGCCGCGGCGGTAACAA
>JACCDW011278649.1_pt1 | contig 76915 bp, 83 predicted proteins | sample 7449781 | NCBI WGS metagenome assembly JACCDW01 (sample SAMN15323449, study PRJNA562643) | freshwater metagenome | isolation source: river surface water | place: USA:Blue River Watershed | collected 2017-08-18
CAAGGGCTGATTACAGCGAAAAATCAGGCACGTAATGCAACAAGACGTTTTGGTCAAAAAATTGGGTCATTGTTTACTAGAAAAAAGAAGCAACAAAATGCCCTTAATTTATTAAATAGATCGTTAAAAGAGGTTCATAATGCTCGTACATCATTAACACCAGCTGAACAACGGCGGCGTAATCAAACACTAAATAATCTATTAAAGTCTCCCGCTGCTAATTCTACAAATACTACCAAAGCTACTTGGGAAAGCAATATATCAAGAGAAGCTGGAATGATTAGGCAAAAAGCGCAATCTGGGCAACAGTTATCCAATACTGAAAAAGCAGTACTTGCTAAGAATGATGAAATAAAACAAAGGAATGTACAACCCACGACACCTACAGCTAGTAATATAGCAGCTCGTGTTGAGGAACAAAGTCGTCAAATAGCACAAAATATGGTAAATAAGAAAACTAGTAGGACATTAAAAGGTATAAGAAATATGAAAAAAGCACAACGACCTGCAACACGTAGAATAGTAGGTATAAATAGTAATAATAATTCTGAGGTAGAGAGTACACCTCAATTACGACCGTTTAATACTAATCCTTTAGGCGCAACATATTTACCACCAGTTAAACAATTTAGAGAACAGTTTGAAAATCAAATGGGAACCCCCCCTCCTTCTTTAGGGGCCGCTGCAAAATCCTCAGCACGAAGTGGACGGGCACTATTTAATGACGCAGCAATGGTCCAACCCATAGCAGCGCAAAGGATAAATAATATTAGACAAAGAGCCGAAGCTGTAGGACCAGAAATTAATGCTATGCAAAGAGAGATAAATGCTGCAATGGCAGATCGCTCCAATCCCTCAACAACATCTACTACATCTCCTGAACCTGTGTTACCATTAAATAATACTAGACCACAAACCAGTACAGCAGCTTTAGGGGCTTCTGCAAGAACCTTGGCACGCAGTCGACGGGCGCTATTTAATGATGCAGAAATGGTCAAACCAGTATCACCTGTACCAGCATCCAGGCAGGCTAATACTGTGGTAAATAATCCAGTAATTAATGAACAGGCCAATAATAAAACTAAAAATGATAAGGTGAGTAACGAGGAGGCAGGTGAGAAAGAGGTTGTGGAGGAGGGCAATAACGAGGAGGAGGAAGCAGGTGAGGAGGAGTTTGTTCAGGCTACTACACCACCAGCAAGGGTTAATCCTAGAACATCACCTACAGGGCAGAAGACATCACGGTTAAGTAATATATTAGGGTCTCGGGGAAACAGACAGCCAGCGAGAATTAGACCAGGCACGTCACCTGCGGGGCGAAAGCAAGCAAAGTTAGGTAACATGTTAAAACCTGAAACAAAAGTATTTAAAACTAGTCCAAGACTTGGCTCGTCTGAGAAATCGAGTATGGCTAGCTTAGTAAGAGGTGGTAAATCCCTTAAATCAAAACACTTAGCTAGGGCTAAGGCCCAAACTAAGCGTCTATTAAAACGCAAACATCGTCACCGTAATTAACGACGGGCCAATAAATCAGCGGCAAACATAACAAAAACCCCAGACAGAATAAAGAGAAATATCTCCGTCTGTGTGTTTTCGCCGCCACTATCTACACGTCGCTCCAAATCATCCAAGCGTGCAAAAATAGCATCAAGCCTCTTCTTCATATCATTATTAGCCTGGATGCCACCCTGCTGGCCAACAACATACTCAGGGTATGACCCACCAGGGGCCGGCAAAAGCTCAAAGAAGCTGCTCTGAGCCCCCTTCGGTGTCAACTTCTTCCATCTATCTGCAATAGAAGGTACAGGTAAGTCAGCACCAGTGGCCTTATCGGCTCCCTGTAACTGGAAGCTCTGGGTGAAATCGGTCTCCATCATGTAATCCTTTTTACCAGGAATAGGGCTATAATTAGCAAACCCTTCCAACTTACTACGACGTAATGTAGTGCCTGTATCGGCCTCAGGGTCAGCGCCGAAATAGGCAGGTGGCTGAGCGCTTGCACTATCAATTAAGACACTAGGTCCTTCAGTAACACGTAATGTGGCTTGTGCTGCATTTGTGTTTTGCGGTGCCTGTCTAGCCTCATATGCAGATAGAGGAACAGGGGCCTCAGCGGGGTCATTACTCCCTACACTGCGCATCTCAGGGGCCGATGCATCAAAACCAGGGGTTGACCTGGAGCCCTGTAAAAGCTGGGAATTATCAGCCGACACCTCCATCCATGCCGAGGGCGGCGGCTTACAGCGCCGTTTGCGCTCCCTCTTTGACTCACCAGCGGCACCGCCTTGCGTGTGCTCTGCCGGGAACGCATCGTTGAGTGTACAATACTCCATCTATCGGTTCATCATACTATTAATAGCCCTCAATGGCGCACATTATCTCACACCATAGCAGATTGATTCATGAAGATTAATACGAGAGATATACTGGGAATATCATTACTAATCCTAATTGTTGTGCTAATAGTAAACAAAAACTCAGTCAGAATTGATGGGTTCGAGGATATTAAGGTTGACCCGGCCACAATGAAGATGGCACAGGAGATTATTAAGGAGAAGAACAATGCCGGCGAGGCCAACGAATCATTCCGAAAGGTTCTTGCCTTTATTGAGAATAATCCGGGTGGGGCCACATCATGGTTGGGATTTATCAAAAGCAATTTCTTTGAACCCGATGCAAAATTCAAGAAAGACCTCTCCTTTAAAGGGATTTCTGACCGTTGGAGACCCATGTTTAAAGATGCTATGCCTGAGCAAAATATGGATGTGGGCCTTCTCGGAATGCCTAAAAAGTAAGCTACAAACAGTAGATGGATACTTTTGGTATTAAGTTATTAATTGCAGTAATATGTATTAGTCTTATAACCTTCTCAGGTGCAGTACCTCCGGCATACAAAAGACATTTAGATACGGTGTATGGCCGTGCTATTGGTGTAATCCTTGTTATGCTTATTCTGGAGTTTGCAGGATGGCCCGTCGGTATTTTAGCGGCCATGACTTTGCTAATACTGTTACCATCAACCGTTAGTGAAGGGTTTACAGTGTTAGAGAAGAAGATGGTTTCTGGGCAGAGTAATAAATGGTTTAGTGAGCGTCTCCTAGGTAAATCCAGGGAGATAGATGGCGACAATATCTTACAGTTGCCGGTTTTCTAATCTTTGAAGGGTACAGATGGATTGGGCAGAGAGTTTAACTGCAACAGATAACCTTGATAAAATAGCTAGATTAGCTGTTGCTATTACACTTATGATATGGCTTATGATTGGCGGCCTGGCTTTCCATGCAGAATACTCTAAGGAGATGATTGAATTGGCGGGTCAACCCTGGTGGCGACTTTTAATGGTTTTGATGGTGATGGCGGGCGCCTACTGGTGCCCTCGTGTTGGTATATTAGCTGCATTAACTATTATATTGTATTTGGTGGATGTTCGTGCATTAACGCAGCATTAATTTTATTGGATGTCTAAATGTTAAGTATCATAATATTTAACATTTTAACAGATATGAACCCGGCGGTAATGACAATGGCCCCACCACCATCAAGTTGGCTTGAGGTTTTCATGAATAATTTCAATACAAGTCCATATTTTATTGGGTTTATGATGTTGACAATGAACTTGGGGTCTCGTTTCCTGGCTCTCGAGATGAGTAAGGGACAGGAGGCCTTCTTTTCACATCCATGGGTACGACGATTTCTGATTTTTGTTGTATTCTTCATTGGTACTCGAAACATCTGGGTTGCTTTCTGGATGGCCCTTGTCAGTATATTACTATTAGGGTATCTATTTAATGAGAATAGTTCTCTATGTATCTTTAAGGGGGGTTTACCAGGGGCAGCCTGTACAAAGCCTGATGTTGCATTAGTACATGAGCAAAAGGGGACTCAAGGACAACAGAAAGAGGGTTTCTCTGGCTCACAGCCATTAGCACCAGGACTAACTCCTGAGGAGATGGCAATCTATAAACAGTTAAGTGAGAAGGTTGCTCGTGTTCAGGCAGCGACACCTGCGCCAGTTCCAGAGAAGAAGCCAGACCTTTATGGTGCCTATAAAAATAATATAGAATCTGTTAAGAAATTGTTTTAGGAAAATAGATGAGAATATACATATGGATAGTATTATTAATTATTCTATTAGCAGTATTTAATGAAACACGATATAAATTACCAAAAGTAGCTTGGTCATATTGGGATAATAATATTCCGCCAATTATAACCACAATTATTGAAGAGCGAAGAAAAGCTATGCCTGATTGGACTATTAATCTATTAACTGAAGAAAATGTAGGAAACTATATTGATATAGAATCAATACCAACAGGATATAATAAATTAATTAGAGCCCATAGGGCAGACTGGATACGATTAAAATTATTGGAGAAATATGGCGGACTCTGGCTTGATGCAAGTATTATTATAAATGAGGGAGATGCAATTAATGAAATCTATAATGAGGCATGGAATACTCGTGCAAATCTTGTTGTATTTACTCTTAATAAACCTAGGCCTATAGATTTTATTGAAAACTGGTTTATTATGGCCCCAAAAAAGAGTTTAATGATTAAATTATGGTTGAAAGAGTTTGAAAAAGCTATTAGCATGGGATTTGCAAACTATCGTGCACATGTATTGCTACATGATATTATCATTAGTAAGGGTATTTATAATGAAAAAGAAGATAATGTATATTTAACACAACATGCATGTATGCAAATGGTTCTAAAACGACATTTAAGGGAATCAGTGAAGATTCTACTTTATCCTGCAGAACGTAACATGTATAAGGTTCAGACTGACTGTAAATGGAGTTATAACTGTATTATTGATAATATCTCAAATAATCCAGATGCAAAGAAACTGCCCTTTATTAAATTACGAGGTGGAGAGAAAACAATTAATTATAAGAAATACTTTCAATTGAATTAGACCGTGCTCTAGTCTCATAACGGTGAAATACCATCATCTGTGAGGGGATCTTTGCGTCATTACTTTTAAGGTATTTCGTTATACGAAAACCCTGTCGTTCGTACCATGCTATTATCTTATCGTCGTTAACCGGCGTAAGATAACAGTATTCCATTGTACTCAGTATTGCCTGTAAAAGTCTGGTACCTTGACCAGCTGAGCGAAACTGTGGGGCAATGCCCAAAAACCATAATCGTTGCTCTGCAACTATACCGAACCCAACCAGCGTGGACATATAATATAGACCCATGCTTGATTGCTGATTTCGGTTCCTCCATGCCTTAAAAAAATCCGTGTCGTCAATCAGGTCAAATGTGTCAAAATACACACTTTTAACCTGCTTATAATCCTCCATTTTGAGTGGTCGAATAATGTAAGGGTCAAGCGGAAACGAGGTAGCCATCTTTCTGAGAGTAGGTGAGATTATTGTATTTAGATATCGAGGGAAACAGTGTTACCAATAGGCTGTGCCTTACGACGGCGACCCCCACCACGACGGCTCTCAGTAGTGGTCTCCTCAGTCATAATAGTCTGAATCTCATCAAGTGCATTCACAGCCGGCTGCTGAATATCAGCTGTCCCTGAAGATGGCATTGAGGCACGCCCCCCTACAGATGTACCAGCACCGAAAGGATTAAACATAGGCTCAGTCTCAGATCTGCGCTGGTCCTCAAAGGTCTTGAGAATATCCTCTACACCAGAGGGCCCCTTCATCTCACGACGAGGTGGCTTTGGGGGCTCCGCAGCCATAACATTCTGCGGCATCTGAGGGGGCATTGGGCGGCTGCTCTCATAGAACATACCCGCCGCACCCATGGGTGGCTGAGGGGGAGGAGGGGCCTGGCGCTCAGGCATAGCCATGTTCATGAAGTTGCCAAATCCGGGACCACCCACCTGCGTCGCCGCTGCCTGGGCAAACTGACGCTGCAAACCAGGATTATTACGGAGAATATCCTCCATAGTTGGCTCCTTAGCACGGAACATCTTATTGGTCATATGGAACATGAAACCGGATCCAACAAGCGTCATTAGAAGTCTAGCCTCAGGAGGCATTGACCCCTTTGTCTTATACTTATCATAGAGCTCCTCAAAAATCTCATCATAGTCATCTAATGACTCATGCACCGACTCGGACCAACCCTTTAACTGCAGATCAAAAGGGTCAAACTTCTCGTTAAGAAGCTCACAACCTGTCACTAAACCTGTAAGAATCTGGCGCTGGAACTTGATAGAGGTCTCTAACTGACGAGCATCAACAAGACGGTCATACTCCGTCTTCATCTCATCAAGAGAGTTGTCCATAGTGAAACGGCGACTGACAGGGTAGCCCTTGCTCTCTAAACGCTGAAGCTTCGTAATGTAATCAGACTTCTGCTGCTTCTCTGCCTCAAGATCACGGCTAGGGGTGATATAACTGTTAGTGGTTGCAGTTGAGGTTTGTGCTCCTGAAAATAGATTGCTGCCCCAGCCACTGTCATCACGACTTACAGAGATGGAGGGGGCTGCCTCCTTAGGAAGAGAGGGGCCACCAAAAGAGTCGCTACCAAGGTTGATATCAAGGGGAACGGCATCAAGAGGCTCAAGAACCTGGATATCATTAGCAGAAGAGCCACCAAGGTCAAAAGATACAGACTTCTCTGCTGCCGGAGTAACTCTGGTATTAGTAAGTAATGATGCACCAAGGTCATCACCCAGATTTATAACATTACCAAGGTCCTCGATTCCATCGCCAGAGCCAAGGAAATCACGAACTTCAGAGATAGAGACTGACATTTATCTTGAACTCCTGCGGGTTTTTTAGGTGCTGGTTTTACACACTATTAGGTTGAGCATCGAGCACCATACAGAGGGCATCGGCCAAGTCACTGCGTTTCTTGGCCTCTGTAATAGTTTTGAGCCAGGACGGTGCCTTTGTAGTACAATAAGCAATAGCACGGGCCTCTGAACCAGCCTTTCTATCTGCGTAGCCCTCATCACCAGTGATCTCAACCTTCACCTTCTTACCAGCATGCACCAAGCGCATCTCTGGTGGTGTTAGACCCTTACTAATAAAGGCATCACGGATGGAGGCGTAGAGTAAAATCTGTACAGTCTTCATGGTGGGATTCTTAAGAACAGGCTGATTCTCAAGGCAAAAGAGACGGCAATCCTTGAAGTTGCCCCAGTTGTCTGCAATTACCTTCAGAATGCCGTCATGAAGTTGGGTCATAGGTGTAAAGGTTGCATTCACCTTCTTGGCCTTGATGAGAGGGGTAGCATACTTTGTTTGTAGAGCGGCAATTAGTTCCTCCTTCTTACCTTTAGTGGATAGCTCTGCTTTAAGGGCTGCTGCTTTCAGATCAGCAACGGCGGGAAACTTTTTATCGGTAGCACCTGGAAGGGCCTCAACAGTCCCTAAATGTCGCTTACAGACAATAGTATTGGAGGGGAGGCGCCATTTACCTGCCACCTTACATTTACTACATGTCTCTACCTGTTGCGGTGTCTCCTCGGCAATTATATTAACATTCTTCCAACTAAGGATATTGGTGCCGTCAAAAACACAGAAGGCAAGATTCTTGATACCGATATCAAATGCACACACAGTTACCATACTGTTAGGGTATTTGAGTAAATAGCTTTAGATTAGGGGCTCAGCCCGAAAGGCTATGGCGCTAATATTTATATTAGCGGCTCAGCCCGAAGAGCCATGCCACGAGTTTAGCTTTGCTAAACGAGAGGCTCGCCGTAAGCGGTAGTATAACCCATAACTGTTCCCTCATTACTAGGGTAGACAGTAGGGAGACCCGTGGGTCTATAATTAACACGGTCCATCACCTCACGAGTACCAGGCTGGAACTCCATACGACCACGGGGGGTATTACGACCACCTTCAAAGAAACTGGTGTTACATACACGTTTCTTATTATGTGCCTGCTCGGAGCTGGTCGGCATATACTGGAATGTACCAAAGAGGTCAGGTGTAACTTCATTAGCTCGCTGTACACCAATACCACCAGGCAGGCCAGAGGGTATTACATTTACAACATCGGCATCAACCTGAATTACATCTGCCGGTGGAGGGGCTAAAACCGGTTGCTGCAGATTGCCGCCAGTCCACTCAACCTGACGGCGTCGGCTGGTATCCATAATCTCAACTGCATTATGAACCATCCATTGTTTTGTCTCAAACTGCTGCCCAGCAGTGATGTTTCTGCTACATTTAGGGCGGTAGTCAGTTACCAGGCGCCCATCAGACATAGGTGCAGCATAGGCGGGATAACGGCTGTCACGTGCGGGCTCAGTACCTTTTGCACCACCAATCTGCTGTCTATTTGCCTCCCGTCTAAGGTCCCCAACAGAGGGTGTATAACTGTAGTAATCAGGTGCTGTTGTATAGCGAAAACCTTTAGAATCAGCGACTGACATCTCCTAATTTTAGAGGTTATAACATTTAATATAAATCATTACTCATCAAGGGTAACAAAGTTAAGAGAACCAGCAGTCATAAGGGAGCTGGTGGCGCTAATACCATCAGGCTCCGTGGCAAACTCCTCAATCAATGCACTAGCATTAGGCTCAGAGGCGGACTGAATAGCCTTGATTATATCATTCTTGCGCATAGTCTTGCCAACAGTAATTCCCTTACTCTTTGCAAGGGCCTGGAGCTCCTTAACAGACATTGACTCAAGGTCAGGTGTTACAGATTCGGCACTCTTAGTGACCTGAACAGGTACAGGTGCAGGTGCAGGGGTCTCCTCCTCATCCTCGGTGGCCTTAAACTCTGTAATCTCAATATGCTTGGTTGGCTGCTCCTGGGCAGGTAGCTCCTCCACCTCATCCATAACATCGGTCTCCTCCTCGGGAAGAGTAGGAAGGAATGGTGTCTCTTCATCATCATCCTCCTCATCTTCCTCATCATCCATATCAGGACGACGAGCCGGGAAGTCAAGGAAAGAGGCCTCTGCGGCCATCTTCAGGTCAAGTAAAATACCTTCAACAAGTGCAACCTTCTTCTCAACCTGCTTTAGACGGGTGTAAAGATAGAAGCATGCAGCTCCAACTATAAGTATAAGGATAGCACCAATTGTAAAAACATCAGGGTTGGCCATGTCTAATCCGAACTGGATAATTCTATGAGGACTGAGACGCACGTATCAGGCGCTGCTCCCGCAATATCTCATTTACAGAGCTTACACGACAAACCCCTTGCTCCAAACCATAGAAATATTTAACTGATCCATCCTGCCGGTATACAGCAGGGCAGCAAACCTGTTGCACACCACGCTCCTTTGTTTCATCCAATAACTGGAACATATGAGTACTAATCACTGACATAGTCTGTCTACTTGCCCATAAACCATTGAGGAACTGACGGCTTGCTATCTCTGCATCTGGTGGATTTGTACTATGGAACAGCTCATCAATTAATACAAGTCCTCTACTTTTAGGGGTTTGTGCACGGTCTAGTGCTAGTGCGGCAACAGAGACCTCTCGCTCAAACAATGATGCACTTCCAGGTATATCCTCTAAACGTAAACAGGTCTGCATCCATTTTAATGGGGTCATAGAGGCTCGCCCACCTATTGCAACACCGAAACAATGTGCCATAAACACCGAGCGACCTATAGCACGTAATGCAGTAGACTTGCCGCCACGATTAGGGCCGGTCAATAATGCATGTTGGCCTTGACCCATATCGATAGAGATTGGAACACGAGACTCTTCATCAACATGGATATCAAATGTACGGAATAATGATAAAGTTGGTCGTTTATTTTTCAGCCATTTTACGAGTGTTATATCTTTATTGACTGCAAGTGCATAGAGAAGTTCCCATTGACCAATAAGAGTAAAGAGAAGGCGCACTCGAGCGGGGCTCTCGAGAGCGGTGGCAACTGCCTGCCTGGCATCTGCTAGTTCATTGCTCTCGAGTGGTAACGGTTCAACTTTGAAGCCGCTCTCGAGCAGGGCCTCTCGAGTGGCAGCGGCTGCATTATATACATTTATGAGTGCCTCACCCTGTTTATACATTACTTGGTCCAAACTATATAAATGTTTTGCTGCCTGTACAGGTTGCCACATAGCCTGACCCATACTGAAAATGAGCCATCCAGCCTGTGTATAGAATTTCAGTTTTCCAAAGAAATCCATAGTATTTGTTTGGCTTGCTTGACTTACAACATTCTGTATCTCACCCTCAAGATGTGGAGCAGCAGGTAAAATACCTTTGAAGCCCTGGCCTGAATAAACCTCTTTTACAATACCAATATAAACTGATATGGGCATTGGTATATTCATTATGTAACGTATAATGATATAAGGCATGACTATTGCAACAATAGGCATACTAATTGTAAGAATAGGGTTCATGTATATTTTCCAGAAACGCAGGAATGTTAGAAGAAAGGGTACAAAGTTAAGAGGTTTGAAATATTCACCTGTAAAAAGCAGTTGTCCATAACATTCATCTGCAAACTCATCATCGGGCTGTAGGGGTTTCTGTGCGAGCTCCTCATTATCAGCGATGGTCTGGAAAAGGGGGCCAAGGGTTTTTATGGCTGGTGATTTTCTGAGGGCCGCAATCTGGTCTGTGCGACGCTGTAATGTCTTAATATTACTGGACCATTGACCTTTATTGGCCGCTATTTTCCCGGAGGCAGTCTTTATTTTTAGCCAGTCTGCCAGCCCCTCCATTCTGAGCTCTGTCTGTACCCCTTTAATGTCCATTCTCTAATAATGGTTATTGTGCGTATAAATAATTGCCAGACGCAGCAAGGAATAAAAAAATGAGTCATGCGGCAAAGTTAATATATAGTACAAGCCATTTAAAACCATGTCAAGTTTAAGCAGTATGACTCAGGCACTCACTCCTGAGATTATGTTCCTGTATCAGGCCCGCTCAAAGTGGCGTGGTTCAACTGAACTTGCAGGTTCTATTCAGACGCAGGTTCAGACAATTCGTTCAGAGATTAAGAGTGGAGAGGACTCTAGTGGTTGGACCGCATCAGGTGGATGGCGTGCGGGCCAGGCCCGTCCAGGTTTCACAAAGCCACCATCACAAGATATCTTTAGGGGTGGCAGCAGTAGCGGCGGCGGTCGTGGTTTCCCTGGTGGCGGACGTGGTGGCTCTAATGATTGGGAGACCAGTGGTAATAGTCGCCGAGGCAATGATAATGGCTTTGGCAAGCGTCAGGCCTTTAGTCGCTCCACTACAGATATGCCTCGCTTTGGCTCAGGTCCAGACCAGGCCAGTGTTCCATTGCAGAGCAGTCGTGCCCGTGCCCCTGAGCCTGTTAGTGGATTGTCAGGTTCTAAGCCAAAGCCTGTAGCAAATGAGATTACCCCACCTCAACCCCGTACCTATGTACCCTATAAAAGTATATTTACCAGCTCTGAGAAAACAGTGGAAAACACAGTTGTAAACACAATTATCCAGGACAAGTTGAATAAGTTAAGTATTACTAATTATGAGTCGATTCGTGATTTCCTATTTGAGATTCTTGATGCAGGTGAGACGGATGAGTTCCTGGCCGACTTTATGAAGCTTATCTTCCATAAGGCGGCGGATAGTATTGGTCTGAGTTATTGCCCGTTGTATTCCCGTCTTCTGCATGAGCTGCGGTCCAAATACAGTTTCATTCAGGATGAGATTAATCGTATCTACGGTCGTTTCCTAATGGTATTTAATGAGGTGTCTGATGCAACAAATGATGATATGGAGGCGTTCCGTCAGCGTAATAGTGAGAAGAAATACCGAATTGGTTATAGTCAGTTTATTACTGAGTTATTGAAGTATGAAGGTATTATCAGTGATGAGGCTTACTTGAATACCGTTGATACAATTACGGCTCAAATAACTAAGCTTGTTCGTTTTGAGGATAAGCGTGTAGTTGTGGAGGAGTATGCTGATGCTCTGAGTAAAATGCTAAAGATATTGCATACGGCACCTGAGGCCTGCGGGCGGCTGATTCCTAAAATTAAGGAGCGTTGTGACCCCTCATTCCAGGGCCTTACTGTGCTTTCTCCAGAGATGCCCGGTCTAAGTAACAAGGCCCGCTTTGCAATTATGGCAATTCGTGATAATCTATAATCTGCTTACTTTGTGATTTCTCTAGATAAATAGCCTCAAAAACAGACAAAAGTTTTTTATGCATGCGTAATAGAATGGTTAAATCTCGTCGTGCCTCCCGTCGTGGTATCTTTGGAACAATCTACTCTGTACCTCATCATGGTTTCTCCGCCGTTCGTGGCGTAGCTAAGTCCGGCGTTAAGGGTGTGCGCCGTGGTGTCCGTGCCCTCACCTCTGGTGCTGATAAGGTTGTCGGTGTCGGCCTTGATGCCGCTGGCAATGTTGTAAACACTGTTGTTGGCACTGTTGATGAGGTCGGTCTCGGTGTCACTGGTCATGCTAATGCCGCTGTCTCCAACCTCTTCTCAGGTGTTGGCTCTGCCTTCGGTCGTCGTTCTCGTAAGGGTGGTCGTCGTAATACCCGCAAGAATCGCAAGAATCGCAAGGCCTCTCGTAAGAACCGTAAGAATCGCAAGAACTCTCGTAAGTAAACAAAATGTTTAATTAAAACTACAAAAAAATGATTTTAATAATCCTCTTTTTGTAATTGTAAGAAGCCAAATGCCTAATCGTCGTCGCCGTGTTGCTGCTAAGAAAGAACCACAAAACGAAAAGCGTCGTGGAAAGCCCCATCAAGATGACTCTGATTCAGATGATTCTGATGCAATGATTGAATACCGTTATGCTGAGAGTTCTGAGGATGAGTCTGCCATGACAGATAGTGATGATAACTCTATTTATACCCGTTCAGGACGTAAGGTAATTGTACCTAAGCGTAAGGCGAAATATGAGGAGCCTTTGATGGAGACCGAATCAGATGACACAGACTATGAGGGGACTGATGAAGAGGAGGCGAATGAAGAGGAGGATGATGAGATGGAGGATGAGGTTGCATCAAAGCCTGGTGTGATTCAGATTCGTATTGGTTCAGGTGCTGAGGAGGATGATCCGATGGTCCCTAAGCGCCATGATATGGATAAGGAGCCACCAATTATAAGGAAATTTGTTGAACTCGTCACAAAGCCAATGGAAGATGTTGGAATTGATGCACAGATTGACCAGTTCAAGGCTATGGAGTCCCCAAAGCAGAAAGCACTTTTAGAGGCATTGGAGGCCAGGCCTACAGCAACAGATACAGGTGCACAGCTTATGTTCCGTATTCTAACAATGAAGATTCCTCCAGAGGTACAGTCAATGGCTCTTGCCAAATATCAGGCTCTACAGTCAATGGACCCAAGTACCTCGGAATATTTCAAGCAGCGTAATTGGCTAGATAAGTTCTGCTCAATGCCATTTGGCCTGTACAAGGAGCTACCTGTAAGGTTAGAGGATGGTGCAGAGTTGTGTGGTGCATTTATGGGTAGGGCAAAAGACTGTTTAGATGGAGCAGTGTATGGCCAGAATGAGGCAAAGCTACAGATTATGCAGTTTATTGCTAGTAAAATTGCAAATCCAAGTGCTCGTGGTACCTCCCTTCTACTAATTGGCTCTGCAGGTATTGGTAAAACCTCAATTATTAAGAGTATTGCAAAGGCTCTTGAGTGGCCATTCCAGTTCATTTCACTAGGCGGTGATTCAGATGCAAGTACCTATACTGGTCATCAACTTGTATATGAGTCTTCGCATTCAGGTAAGATTGCAAATTCACTTGTTGCCGCTAAATCTATGTCTATGGTACTTATGTTTGATGAGGTGGATAAAATCAGTCAAACCGCTAAAGGTGAAGAGGTAAGTAATCTGCTGATTCATTTAACGGACCCTGTGCAGAATGCCGACTTTGAGGATAAATATCTTGCTGGTGTACCTATTGATCTAAGTAAGGTAATGTTTGTATTCTCCGCTAATGATATTAATAAGATTGACCGAGTGTTATTGGATCGTATGAATGTTATTAAGATGAAGGGATATAACAGTAAGGATAAGCTAGTAATTGCAGAGCGTTATCTCTTACCTGCTGCACTAGAAGAGGTGAATCTTAAGGAGCGTGTGATGATTGCGAATGATGTTCTAGAATATATTATTGAGCATTATGCAAAGGAGGAGACTGGTGTTCGTACATTGAAGCGCTGTATTGAGGGAATTGTAGGTAAACTGAATATGTTGCGTATGTATAATAATCAGAGTCTTCCATTCTATATCAAAGACTTTACACTACCATTTATTGTTAAGAGAGAGCATGTTGACCTATTCTTAAAGAAAAAAGATGAGGAAGATAAGCCATGGCTGTTTATGTATACTTAAGATTCTAGTTATGTGTGTGATATAGAATGTCAATAGATATTGTAGTTGCAAGATATAAGGAGGATATTTCATGGATGGGATATTTAGGACGACGGCCTAATCATCGTATTATTATTTTTAATGATGGTGAGCCATTAAATGATTATATTTTATATAAAAATATGATACAGTTAGAGGGTGATCATAAACCGTGTGAAGCAACAAAATATTTAAGTTATATTATTTGCAATTATAATAAATTAGCAGACCGTGTTGTATTTACTCAGGCTAGTCCATTTGACCATTCACCTGATTTTATTGGACTATTAGATTGTTATGATAAATGGGCTCCTGTTCAAAACCTGACATTTAGAGGTCACCCCCCTCCATGGGGTTTTTCACAGGTTTTAAATGAAGAGAAGTTGGGAGCTGAACAATATATTAATAATAATAGGGTATTTGTTGACCTATATTTACAAGATAATTTACAAGGGTCTCTATTTGAAGACTATTTTATCCCTATTTTTAATCAACAATTTGTACGTAATGATATTGTACCATATTTTTTCAATAAATTTAATATTAAAGAGGGTACTTATCGCCCAAAAGCCTTTGGGGCATGTTTTTCTGTGACACGTGAAATTATTCATAAATATCCCCGTGAATTTTATATAAAATTATATGAATGGTTAATTGCACCAACAAATGATTTATATTTAGATGGGAAAGGGAATATTAAGGATAATGCTATAATTTTGGAATATCTATGGTTACCTATATTTTATGGTGGACCATTAGATGGATAGAGAGGACCGTATTAAATATATGAAAAAAATGGCGTTTAAAATCGCCATGATATTTTTGGTGATTGGTGCATTAAACTATGGGTGTGTTGCAGTTTTTCGTTTCGGTTTCCTTGAATGGATTTTAGGACGTGGTAATTTAGCTCGTGCAGCCTATGGATTATTTGGTATATCTGCACTTGGAATTATGTTCAGTCGTGATACATATCTACCATTTTTAGGGGAAACAGTGTTACCTGCTACTGTACTATTAGATGAGCGAATTCCGGCTGGTGCCTCTATTAGTATTAAGGTAAGAACACCACCAGGTGCAAAAGTCCTGTACTGGGCGGCCGAGCCTGCGAACGATGGATTGGAGTATGTAAAAGATTGGCGTGATGCATATAAAAAGTTCGAGAATGCTGGTGTAACTAATGCCGATACACGTGGGCATGCAATTTTGAAGGTGCGTCCTCCTCAGGCCTATACTGTGCCGTTCAAGGGGCGTCTGGACCCTCATATACATTATCGTGTATGTTACCCCGATGGTCTTGTTGGTCGTGTAGAGACAGTGTTTTTGGCGGATGTGGGAATAGAAAATGGAATCAGTGCAATGGGTGCAAAGGCAAACTATAAACATTTTAATGATGCAGCTAGAACTCCATTCTATTAATTAGTCAAAGTCCTACGAGCTAGTTCTCACTGTTGTAATCAGTGGTTAGTACAACAATATAGGTCTGTTTCCCAATATTAGGACCTTTATCAAGAGTATGAGATGATTCATCATCAAATTCAACCCATTTTTGTAGCAGAGGATGATAAACCTGTGCTACATAATGACCACCCATATGCGACCCCATATGGTCAATAGTACCTATAGGTTTATAGGGTGCAGAGCTAATATGCGGACTATCTGAAGCAAATGCTGTACTGAAATCTGTAGCTGCCCCATCATATCCGAAGACAGACATATCTTTCCTTCCATCGGGTCTGAATCGCTTTACAACATAGAAGAGTGTACTAGGTAGTTTCCACAAACGGCGCTGCAATCTGATATTCTCCTGTTTCTTGCAATTGTCGCAGGTATAACCCTCCAGACTCTCATCTTTTCTATCATCAATCAATTGTTGTACAAGGGAGGTTTCAAGAGAGTCTGTTATAGGGACCTTTAGCATATTGAAAGGCTCAAAGCGACTAGTGCTATGTCCACATGGGCAGCTAACAGTAATCTTATCCCATCCAAATAGTAGATCTGTTACTGGACTTCTATAACCATCAGGATATAGATGGCGTTCGGTAGTCTCCTCTTTTAGGGCCTCATGGCACTGGTCTAGAATGTAGCAGAGGAATTCGTGAGAGTCATGAGGAATACGTTCATTAAATGATTCGTATACTGTATCGATAACAGAGTCATGTACCTCTTTCCAGAACGCCATTGGGCGGCAAATAGCCCCTTGTACTGAATCAGGGGACCATAAGGTACGTGCTACATCTTGATAGGCTGCAAATATCTTTTCTGCATTACCTTTTGTTGGGTCTACATGATGTTTATCTACAAGTATGGTCCATGAAGGAATCATACGAAGGGCTTGAATAACTGAATTAGCATAGCAGGTGTTACCTACATTTAGGAGGCCTGCAAGGCCGTGCATCTCCTTGGTTGACATATGGCTTGTTACATTTTGTTGAAGTCTTAAACGATTGGTTCAATTTTATCATCAAACAATGCCACCACACAACTACCGTGAATTTTACGGAATCCAGCTTTTAGATGATCTCCACAACTATTTCCCCTCTTTATTATATGCACCTGAGAATTTTGTTAGTGTTCGTGATGTATTACTCTATATTAGAACCCGTGCTGGTGAAGAGATGAATCTCTTTAGTATGGGGCAGCGTGATTTTAACCAGACCCGTGTAAATCAGCAACGTGGTCCTACAACAAATAGAACACCTGCCCAAACAACATACAGATATCAAACAAATGGGAATCATTATAGACAACAACAGCCACAGCAGCAGCCCCAACAGCAACCGCAAACACATTCTACAGTTAGGATAAATCGGACAGCAATCCCTCTAAATGATAACTCATCAATTGATATGCTAGCATCACTTTTCACATTATTTACAAATGATAACATTTATGATAATCTTGAGCCAGTTGCAGTAAGACCATCAGCTGCACAATTAACTGCCGGCACTGAGGTGTTTATTGCAGGTAATGACCGCACAAACTGTGCAGTTTGTTTGGAGACACCAGCAATAGGTTCTGAAATGAGAAAAATTCGTCATTGTGGCCATGCATTCCATCGCCGCTGTATAGATGTGTGGTTTCAGGGTAATGTTCATTGCCCAGTCTGTCGCCATGATATTCGTGAAACCGATAATCAAAGTTAATAATGTAATAATAAAAAATAAAATATATGGAAAAATTAATTATTATTCTATATATTTTATCTTAAATTAGTAGTCTATCAGTGTATTTACCTTTTTGTTCTATGTTTCAACCATTAGAGTATTAGTGTGACCCAGCAACGGCGGCGCTAATCTCTGAGAGATTCTCAGGAAGAGGGTCAATATTGGTGTGATAGTAGCTCATAATATCATTCATATAACGCTCCTCATCATCAGTGATAATGTTGATAGCAATACCCTTACGACCATAACGACCTGAGCGGCCAATACGGTGAATATAGTTCTCACGGTTAGGAGGCAACTCATAATTGATTACCAGGGAAACCTGCTGTACATCAATACCACGGGCCAGAAGGTCGGTGGAGATGAGAACACGGCAATCACCACGACGGAAAGCCTCCATACACTCCTTACGCTCACGTGCCTCCATATCACCATGGATGCACTGTAGGGTGTGTCCCTGAGCAGAGAGACGCTCAGCCAAATACTGCGCCTGGGCCTTACGATTTACAAAGATGATGAGCTGGTTGAGGGACATATGCCTATAGATATCATTGAGGACATCAAACTTCCAGTCCTCCCGAGGAATCTTTACATAATACTGGTGAATACCCTCAAGAGTGACATTCTCCTTAGGAATCAAGATATAGGTAGGGTCTACAAGGAACTTACTAGCAATCTCCTGACAGGCGGGAGGCATAGTAGCAGAGAAGAGTGCCATCTTACAGTCCTTAGGGAAACCAAACTCCATGATTGCATGCACCTGCTCACGGAAACGGTCCTCCAACATCTGGTCTGCCTCATCCAGTACCACATACTTCATCTTGTTGATATTAAATCGCTTACGATGGAGCAGGTCATAGATACGACCAGGGGTACCAATGATAAACTGAGCACCATTACGGAGAGCATCAATATCCTGATTGATATTAGGGCCACCAACTGCGCAGTAGCAGGTGATACCTGCAAATTGGCTAATACTACTTGCTACATTAAAGGTTTGCTGGGCGAGCTCTCGGGTTGGGCTAAGAATAAGCACCTGGGGCTCATGAACATTAGGGTCAACATGGGAAAGAGTACCAATACAGAAGGTACCGGTCTTTCCCGTACCTGACTGGGCCTGTGCAATGATATCTACACCACCGAGCATAGGCTTAATTGCACGTTGTTGAATTGCGGATGGTACCTCAAAGCCGAAGCCATAGATACCACGAAGGATTTTATCTGGGATACCCATCTCATCAAAGGATTTGATCACCTCTTGATGAGAAGCAGAGGAGACTGAGGGAGCGGACATGGCTTCAATAGTTGCGGACATTCTAATATGGCTTAGTGCGATTGCTTAAAGTGGCTTACATTTCAGGTAGGGGTCGATCGGCGATCAAATTTTTGGGCGCCTAAAAATTTGATGGTTTAAGCTAGCCATTCTCCATACTAGTAGAAAGCCATGGCAGACGAAGAAAACGTAATTTCAGGAGGACTAGATTTTGAGGAGGGTGATGATATGTTTGAGGAGGAGATGGATGATTGGGATGAGGAGGATGGTGAGATGGAGATGAATGCTGCATTTAAGAAGCTTTATGCAACACACCCTGAGTGTAATCTAGATTATGTGGAATCTGTTGTAACAAATGTACCATTAAAGGTTGCACCGCCTAAGCGTCAATCTGCTTTGGAGGCTGCTGAGAAAATACTTGCTGAGGGGGCTGCAGACTCCACCCCAGATGACGATGTTATAGTAGGAGTGGACCCTCATCATAAAACCTATCCATTTCTGACTCAATATGAGCGCACACGTGTAATTGGTTTCCGGGCAAATCAGTTATCACAAGGTGCAGAGCCCTTTATTGTAGTGCCTGACCATGTTTCAGATGTTCGTGAAATTGCTCGTCTGGAGCTGGCAGCTAAGCGTCTACCTTTCATTATTAAGCGCCCGCTTCCTAATGGAAAGTATGAGTATTGGCGTCTGCAGGATCTACTCCAGATTTAATTAGAAGATTGAGATTCGATCTTTAGGGTCAATATACAATTTATCACCTGGTTTAACATCAAAAATATCATAAAACTCATCAAACTGGTTAACTATTAGGTTTACCCGTAACTGAGCAGGTGCATGTACATCAGTAAATAAGCGATAAATACTACGTTTTGGTCTCTCCTTAGTGCGCCAACTAATAGCATAAGATACAAAGAATTCCTCTAATTCCCTCCTTTTTTGCTCTTCACTAAACTTATGGCTGGTCATGTAACGCTTTAATGCATCTAAAGATATTGCAAGACCACCCAAATCAGCAATATTCTCTGATAAGGTATTATTACCATTAACAAAGCGACCCATAAATTTTGTATTATTAAATAATTTAATAAGTGCATTAGTCTTTTTAATATAGTTGCTAGTATCTTTAGTGGTCCACCAGGGTCTATAAACACCCTCTTCATCATAGTTTTTACCATCTTCATCAAACGCATGTAACATCTCATGTCCAACAACCGCACCTAGGCCACCATAACACCATCCTATACGATTATCATTAGTGAAGAAGGGCCAAAGAGTTATTCCTGCAGGAATAACTAGACGATTTCCTGAGTTGTAGTAATGAGCATTAACCTCATAAACAGCATCTCCTGATGGTGGATGTTGTTTCTTATGATTAGCATAATATATATCACGATTTGTAAGGGCCTTAGCACATAAAAGTATATTATAGACAATGTCTAGCTCACTCATCTTCTCTACAGGTAAATCATAATGAACACCTGAATCAACATCAGCCACCTCTAAGGAGATAGCTCGAATCTTCTCTCGAGTGCGATCTCGAGATCGTTTGCTGAGCCAGTCGAGCTCCTGGGTCCGCTTCATTGCTGACTCCTGAATCCGATCAACAAACGCTCGAGCATGTCGCTGCCACTCGAGTGTAAGACAACAATTTTTATAGAGTTTGGATAGTTGTGGTAATAATAGATATGATATGTAATAGTAAAGTAGATGTTCCTGACTTAATTTCTCTTTATCTCCCCTTAATTTTTTACCAAAGAATCTAAAGTAAAGGTTATCAATGGGGCTTGATATAAGAGGCGCAAAATGTAGTATAGTATTCACTCTTAATTGTATAATGAAATCTGCTAGATTAAAATGTCTAAATAAACTATTAAGATGCTTTAGCCATGTATCACATCTACATGTAATAACCGCTTTTCTCCAATTTTCAAGACCATAACCTCTCCAGATTTCGGTCCAAGGTATTTTAGAATAACGTTTTTCAAGTGCTGAGCCTGTAGTCATTCTTGGCTCATCCATCTGTGTTTTATCCCATAGTCCTGCATATGCTGCCTCCAATCCTGCAACACGTCCTAAATCATCATATCCTAAATGTCGCCCCATCTCCTTCAACATAAATTCAAACTGTTTTAATGTCTGACCTTTACCTGGTGCAGTACCATTATAATATGAATTATCAGGTAAAGAGAGTGGACCCGCTACTAATGTTAGAGACCCCTCTTTTGGTTTATCAATATTACGTCCAAGATATATAGACAAAAAAGAGGGAATACCATAACTAATATGTTCACCAATACAGTAACCGATAGATGCAGCACTGTTTAAACAACCTAATTTATTTAATAGATCCCTAAAGGTTTTATCATGATTATCGTGATAATTAGAGTAGATTCCTGATTTCCAGAATATTGCTAAAGCCTTTTCATGCTCACTATTTGATGCATTTTTTGTGCATTTCTTTATTAATGTAATAAGCCGTTCTCTAATATTATTTTCAATCTCTTCACTTACACCAAAAGAGGATTCAGAAGGGTCTAGAGTTGTGCTATTTGTCCATTTACTATTAACAAAATTATAGAAATCATCGCCGGGCTTGATAGACCTGTTTAGCGGTGGAACAACGATTTGATTTGAGCCGTGTTTGCGGCGTAATGTACTCACATATTTTCGCTTCTTGCGCCTTGTAAAAGACCGCATATCTACTTTTACCTACTTTTTCGCTACGTGACCTTGATGATGTAGTTCTTCTTTGCTCATATAAGACTGAATTAGAAACAGGGATATATGGGCGAATAATAGTTCTGCTACAGTTATTAAAGTCCATCCACTTACTTTTATATAAGTTTTATTGTGGCTTTCAGATTGTGGATGGCTTGATGTAAAGTGTTATTACTGACGCCAGCGTTTTCCACAGTTGAGACAGTTAATGAACTTAGTCATTGGCTCATCAGCAGAACGGATCTGCATCTCATAATAGGTGCACTCACGCTTATGGCAACGATTGCATTGGAACTGAGTAGTAGCAATAGACTTATTACCCTCAAGCCAGCGCTGCTCCTTAATTAGCTGTGTATCCTGCAGCTTCTTCCAGTTTTCAGGATAGAGTTCCATATCAGTTAGACGAGGCAAGTCAATCATACTCAGTTCTCCTGAAATTACACGGCCCAGAAGACGTGGATTGGCCACCGGAGAAGAGGGATGCAGATTGGAGAACAGTTTGTATTGGCGCTGATTGTAAATCTCCTGGAATAGATGATTATCCCAATGGGGAAAGATATGCTTAGTATTTGCCTCTTCGATACTTGCCTTGAAAATCTCCTGTACAAGTTTCTGCAAATGGGCATTACTTAGACCATGGTCATTGACCAGGAACTGGAACCGCTTCATGGACCTGGTTGCATGGTCTGTATGTAGTGGACTATCGACCTTCAATTCATTATGTGCCTCTGCAACAATTAGGGCACTTTGGCGCTGAAATCCAGTTAGAATTTGGGCAGCAGTCACCTTCTTTTTACGACGTGTTACAGGCTTCTCCTCCTCCTCCTCTTCTTCAATAATAGAGGTATCCTCCTCTCCATCAATATTATCATCTTCTTCATTTATATCCTCTTCATCCTCTTCAATATCACTACCTATTATTTCCTCCTCCTCTTGGTCCTCTGAATCAGACTCCACAATCGGTTTTGTAGGTGCAGCTGTAGAGGTACCAGGTCGACGGTGACCAGCTGCAGTTTCACAAAGCCGCTCCCAGTCTGCTACAGTGAAGGGTTGTGGGTTCTCCCATCCATTACCTTTAGAGGCAAAGAGCAAAGCATCTCCGTATAGCACTAGCTTATCATAAGGAGCAGGCAATGTGCATTTATTCTCTGTACCTGACTTACCATCCTTGTAGCCCACAATATATACAGTTTGGTCCCCATAATTGAAATAACCTAGCTCCATAGGGGTGGTCTTCTTCCTGAAATAGGTTTGGGCAGTTTCAATGGTGGCCTTGTTAGAATCATCCAACTTAACCTGAGCCTTACGGGGCTCACCTTTTAGCGATAGAACAACAGTTGACAATGAGGGCATAATGGCTTGACTATAAATCGTTTGTCCTCTTTAGCTTTTCAAATTTAGGGGCCGGGCAGTCTAAATACAGTTAACAGTAATATATTAAGTGTATAATGCTTAATAAGGTAGTTGGATTTAAAAATAATACAATTAAAGTATATTATGGAGAAGATGGGTATCGAACCGAAGTTGACGGAACTGGAGCAACTACTAGTTGGAGGGCTCTTCCTTCTGGTCTGTATTGTCAGATGCCGGCGGACTGGGTTCTGCCTCACGCAGTTCGAGTGAGTGAGGAGCAGGAGCCGATTCGAGAGTTGGTTGAGGTTGCTCCGTGGGCAAAGGCTCTGTTGGAGCAGCCTCGGGAGCAGCCTCAGAAGCAGGCTGAGCGGCTTCCGCATGTGAAGCAGGCTGAGCGGCTTCCGCATGTGAAGCAGGCTGAGCTACAGCAGAAGCAACAGCAACAGAAGAGGCCCCAGAGCAGTTCAAAGAGACAAGAAGGCGCTTCACAGCAGGTAACATTCGCTTTCCAATCGACAAAACACAGGCAAGCGAAGCCGGTTTCTGACGGGCCTCAGAAACAACAGTTTCAGCAACTGCAGCCATCTGAAGAGCAGCCTGAGCAGCAACCAAGGCCTGCTCTAAAGAGAGTCCATCGTCCGAGACTAACACAACCAACTTCTCAAGGACTGGTACTAATTGGTGTAAATCCCCAAGAGCATTCTCCGTAGAGAGTTTTGAGAAAATCTGCTCATTCATAAAGGTCATATAACGCTCAATAGTGGATGCCTTAGCATTACTATTAAGTGTTACAACTGTTGCCAATCGCTTGCTAATCTCATCTTCTGAATTAGAATCAATCGTTTTGATAACATTTATTGTATCCCGTAGTAAATCCGTAATAGTAGCCATAGTTATACTATAACTAAACAAAAAAACATTAAGCCGACAGCGCTGCTGTTCTGCTAATTGTTTTTTCCACTGGCGACGTAGATGTCTATTGAAGTGGTGTTGAAGTTTACAATAGTTGTCCTTATTCTCTATCTGGGCTATCAGCTTGTTTTGAAGCATACACCTTTAAAGAAACTATTAGGTGATAATGATACATTTGTAAACTATGTTCCGGCAACGGCACCTAAATACGAGCCTGCCCCAGCCTTTGTTCCCGCTAATCTACCAATGCCTGCTGTTGAGGAGCCACGTACTATTGTTGGTGGCGGGCCATCAACACCCAGCCAGGCCCCTCCCTTAGATTCTGTTCGTCGTGCCCCTCCAACTGAGGCAACGGACCCTTATGCTGAGCAAAATGAGGATGCTAATGCACCAGAGAGGCTACGGCACCCTGAACGTATGTTCCGCCCTGCACCGCAAATGGATGCAATTGATGCAATCGAGGACTCGGGAATAGGTGGTCAGGCACAGCAGGTGACGAGGAATGCTATGCAGGTGTTTGCCCCTGACTTTGCCCAGAACGGTGGTGAATTTATGAATGGCATCTTTGCAAATGACCATGATGTTCCGACGGGATTTTCTGACTTTTAGGGAGTTTAAGGGCTGATAATGATATAAAAGTAAAATGGCTGCCACTGCTGTAATTACGAATTCTATGCCTCGTTTGGCCCCACCTGTTCAGCTCCATCCTCTTGAGACACGGTCTCGTGAGGAGGTAGCTGCTGTCATTGAATCTATTATTGGTACGAACTGGCGTGTGAGCCATCATCTTAATCCCCAGAAAGATGCGCAGTTGATGAGTTCCGTCCCTATCTATGTGTGGCAGCGTCAAGGGCGCAATCGTGCAGGTCTTCTACTTTTACGAACGGGCCAGCCTGCAGTCTATTGGAATACGGAGAAAGATGAGCCCAGTACAATTAAATTGCAGGTACCGGCTACCCTTACATTTAAGGGTCCTGTTCTTCTTGTTGCAACACTGAGTCGGTTGGAGCGGCTGCTTACTATTGAGGATATCTGGGGTTATGAGGGGAAGAATCTTTTGGGAGCTGAGCAATATTCTACTCGATGGAATACACTACAAGTAGTATTTGATGCTCTTAATAAACAACAGTACTTCCTCGGTGCGGATTTGCGCCTGGTTGAACCACTCTCTTTCGAGCAGTTTTTGGGCCGTTGTGATGAGCATCCTGACGAGGGAACTGTATGGGAGTTTCAGCCCGATGTTCCTGGTCGTCGGCGACTTGTTTGGATGATTCCTGGTCGTGGTGGAATTCGTTCTGCTATTCCAGCATTCCGCAAGCAGGATGCAAATATTAAGACAGCAGCAACACTTGGTCTCGGTGATGATGCTATTGCAAAGGAGCTTTTGTCCTCTATGGACCTTAAGAGGTCAGAGGCACAGATGCCGCAACATACTGCTAGGTTGAAGCCGACTACTCAGCCACAACCGAAGATTCATACAACTAAGTTTGCCATGCAGCGCTGTGCTCTGTTGCGCCGTGATACTGCCACCGCATTGCCAGATAGTTATATTTTGTGGGCTGCTGATGATGTTGAGTTGGGACGCATCTGTGTTCCTCGCATGGCACAGAGTCAGGAGCTACGCAAGGCATTTACAACTGCAGATGAGCTATATGTTGATGTGAAATGGAATAGTAACTTTGAAAAATTCGAGGTTGCTCAGGTTCTACCAAAAAATAGTCCTCTGTCACCGGCTGATGCATTTGCTGCGCATTAAGACATAATCTTGTCACGAAAAGTCATAATTGGAGGGATATTACAAACTTTAATATATGCAGAGCGGACCAGTTCATTTTGAAGAAATCCATCACGAGGAATATGTCTAGTTATTGCATTATAGAGCAAATCACTTACAATCAGTAATGCAGAACGGTAATCTGTAACAGATGCTGATGTGATTTTTTGTTGGAGCTCGTAGGCGGTTTCACAACCATTATCAACCATAAAGAGACTATCAATAATACTAAGTATCTCCTTATAATGTTCCGAATATGCTGAAATTTTTTGCTCCATAGGTTTGAGGATAGCTTGACAGATACTGAAGAGTGTTAAAGCCTCCATTAAATTTAATGTCTTATAAATATTTGGCACATATCTAGCTTGAGGTGCAATAGCTGTAGGAGGGGAGAAAGTAGCAGGTGCTGGCCTTACAGGTGGTGGAGGTGGTCTGGTTGATAATGATGATGGAGCTGGTCTTGCAGGAGGGGGAGGGGGCCTATGTGTAGAGGTAGTAACAGGTGCTGATGTATTAGTTATAATTGTTCCACGACATGTAGGGCATTCATGTTTACATTTTAGCCAGTCATCTAGACATGTTTTATGAAATACATGACCACATTGGTCGGGTGAGGCAAGAGAATCACCGTCTGCGTAATTCTCATAACAGATAGCACAGCTGCTATTAAAACGGATGGCTTGTAGTTTGGACATTTCTGGTCACTTTTAATAATATTTAAGAGAATCGAGTCAATTTTTTTAAATACTACTATTAGATTATGGCGCATAGAACCCGGCATAGAAATAGAAAAAACCGTAACAGTCGTCGTCGGCGTATGTCATATGCGCAGGCAGGAGGTAATCTCGGTGCGGGTTATTCAGTTGGCCCAGAGGTACTTGTTAAGGGCATGCCCTATTTAGTGAATGATGGCTCAGTTGGCAATTGCCAAGCTGTTGCGCCGCCCTATGCTCTTAAGGATGTACCTGCAACTGGTCTCCCTGGTATGAGCGGACCCGGTCCTCTTCCTGGTTATGCAGGTCCTAGCGCCGCAATGAAGGGTGGTCGTAGACGTAGAAGTCGTAAGGGTCGTAAGGGGAGCCGCAAGATGCGTGGTGGTCGTTATGAGATCTCTCCTGTACCTGTTGGTGGTATGGATACCCCTAATATTCAGGCTACATGGAATCGTATTGCCTGTGAGAACGGTGCAATTGTTCCTGGTGGTCCAAGCCATGTCAGTCCGACACCCCCTTCTCAGCCAGGTTACGCCTCTCTACCTGGTGCCGTCCCTGGTGTTAACCCTGTAGTTAACTATGTATATGGGTCTGCTGCAACGGCTGCTCCCGTAATGAAAGGGGGCCGAAGGACCAGCCTGCTTCAAGCAGGTGGAGCACTTACACCCCCTTACTCCGGTGGCACACCTTTAGAGCAGCCCACCGCTGGTTACACACATTTACGCACTGGTGCAGATGCAGTTGTAACACAGGCAGGTGTACCTGTGATGTTTAATGTACCATCTGATGGCCGTGCAGGTATAAGCTCTGCATGTGTAAAGACAGGAGGCTCACGTAAAAATAGAAAGAGCCGCAAGTCATCCCGTAAAAATCGTAAGAATCGCAAGAACCGCAAGAATCGCAAGTAATTAAGGGTTTAGCGTCGCACAAACATTGGTTTAGTAATATCAACCTTATCTGCTGTTACTATATCATTAACTGGCTCAGGTGCTCCAGGTCCCTCACTCTTAATTTCATAATGGCATTTCTTATAATATTCCTCTCGTTTCTTCCACATACGGCGATATGTATCATGAACATCAACAATATCGACAATTACGGGTGCAATAGTTCGCTCTTCAGGTTTCAAACGCAAGATGCGCCCAGTAGACTGCTCAACACGTTTCCTAGGGCTAGCCAACACTACACAGTTCAGAGAGGGGATATTCAATGCGTCTGATGCCATTGCATAGGTTGCAAGTAGCACCTGACAGTTTGCTGCATTATCAGCAAGATCTGTTTTCTTCATACCACCGATGTAATAGCCGACTTTGAGGGTTTTAGGAAGGCCACCCTCAACTAATTCTAAGAGTGATTTATGGTCGCTAAGGACTAGAATCTGTCTGGTCTTCTCTTGGCAAAGCTCACTAATCAGCTTTACAATAGTGTGTGAGCGGTGTTGACTTGTGGTGAGTTTTTTTAGCAATGTTGCTAATACAACCTCGCCTTTCCAATCTGTAGGTACATCTGCCCAGTCTGCATCAGCACCAGGATAATAGACTGCACGTACTATAACAGTTGGGTCAGGTTCTCGTACCTTCTCCTGATAAATTGGTTTACCAATATATGCCTCAAACACCTTAGTCATTCCATCTTCTCTATCAGGAGTTGCACTAAGACCAAGAATCTTTTTGGTCTGAATCTTCTGAAGTGACTTACTGAAATGTGCAGCACCCAACTTATGACATTCATCAAAGATTGTAAAACCATATTCGTCAAAGAAACCCTTAGGGTAGTCTCGAGAGCAGAGGGTCTGAATCATACAAATAGTGCAATCATATTTGTCTGCAGCAACCTCTGCCTTAGTAGCCTGAAGAATCCCCACTCGAATTCCAGGGGCCCAACGCTCGAGCTCACCCCGCCACTGCTCCAAGAGGAACTCCTTATCAACAACAATGAGGAATCTTTTGCCTAGACGTAAGGCAATATTAATTGCCATAAAGGTTTTCCCCTTACCACAAGGTACACATATAAGTCCGTTTGCACCTATCTTGATAAACTTTTCAATTATTGGTACTTGGTAATCACGTGGCTCTCCTCCAAAGGTAATTGTCTTAGGTAGGGCCACGCCTTCCGGCGTAATGTCTGCATCAGGTGGCCCAAACTCCTTAATGGCCCATGCACGTGGTAGGTATAAACGAGTGTTTGACTCCATGTAAATTGGAAATGGCTCTTTACCCAAACCTTTAATGGCGGCCATTGAACGAGGGGTCATAGTAAGAGCGGTTTCAATCTCACGTTGACGCTCAGGTCCAATAAAACTTTTAAGAATTGTATAACCTTGTGATGTCAGAATTTTAGCAATATTACTCATGATATAAGTTTGGCTTACTATCATGAGAAATAGTTTTTGGGTGTCAATTTTAAACGAGGTTATGACAGAGGATGGAGAATAATTTGATACTAGCTCTAGTTGTCTTTGCATTTGTATTTATGAGATTTACTCCCGACTGGATGTTACAGTCAATGCATCATCCAGTGATAATGTTTATATCATTATTAGCACTCTTATGGTTTGTTAATCAATCTAAATTACTTGGTGTAATAGGGTTACTCTATATTGGTGCACTCTATCTTGAACGTAATCGTCGCACATTACATTTAGCACATTCAATTGATAGTAAATCTCTTGGAGGAGATCCAACAATGCCATCATCAAGATTACAGAAAGAGGTGCCTTATATGCGCCCCCAGGTTGATAAATGGGATTATGAGCCTGCTGATGAGGGATGTGCGGCACAAAATGAATGGTCACCAGTGGCACCGACAATAGACCATAAGGCACCACCCCTAGAGACAGTACCATTAGGGTATAAGACGGGTGTCTATTTAATGAGCCGTGAAGGTGGATGGTGGAAAAGTATGTTCGGTATGTTTGACTAAAACTACTTCCTACAGATTCCGTATGCACGGGGCTTCCATCCAGGTCTGAAGCGAGGCCACTTGAACTTGAAGCGTGGGAATCTGAGACGGGGGAATCTGAATCTGAATCTACGCCTGCGCTTTCTATCGGATTCACCAACTGCAATGCCAGCCAGTGGGTCGACATAGTTAGGGTCCTCAGCACGAGCACGCAACCTCTTCTTCACATCATCACAGAACTCAAATCTCTTGTAAGCCGTTGTTCTAAATCCGGTATTATTTCTCCATCCTGGAGCAACAATATCTAATGCACGGTCTACTGTTGGTCTATCATAACAGTTCTTTGACTGTAGTTCATCCATATAAGCTGCTTGTAACACAACTGGGGCATTTGGTAGGAAAACAACTGCAGTCTTAGTACTCATGGGTGTTGGCACAAGCATTCTTGCCAACATCTTTTGTACCAGACAGCTGTTTGGATCACGCAGATTCTGGTCATTTGTCTTATGTACATTGCATTGGTTGGAATTTTTTCTTACAGGTTCACGTAATGCTTGATTTAATGGACTATCTGTACAGAATCCAATCTTAGCTTTTGTCGCATCCTCATAAAACTGCCTACGATCCCTGGGGCAATGACGTCTGGCCATACGTCTAAGGTATTTTTGATACCAATTGATACATCTGGGGATTTTACCAGTTGCCTCACTAAGTGTACATACAGGGTTGCCTGTACATTTATTCTCAACAATAGGTCCATCACAACAGTTTAATGTTGCATCTGATGCATATTGACTAAGACCTGCCGGGCATGCCTGTAGATTAGGTAAATCGGCATTCTGGAACTTTTCTAATACATTAGTATTCCAGTTTAGAAAAACTATTAATAGTAGCCCAACTACAATTAATAGTCCAAAAATAATATACTTATCCATCTCTATCCTGTAATTATACTATTAAGGTGATGGATTTGACGTATTAGGTTGTGTTGGGGTGGCTGGTGCTGGTTGTGGGGCTGATGCTGCAGGTGCTGGTACTGGAGCTGTTGCTGGTGCTGTTGCAGGTACAGGAGTAGGTGAAGGTGCAGGTGCTGTACTATTTGTTTTCTTTAATGAATTAGTAACAACTGGCTTAGTTGCATTAGCAGGTTCCTTAGCAGTTGAATTAGCAGGTTTCTTTGCAGTTGCAGGGGCCGCTGCTAATGCAGTTGCTGCCACAGCCGCTGCTGCTACCGCCTCTTCACCGCTCTTAGTATTAATTCTTCTCAAAATAGCTCTTACCAAATAAGAGCCACCAACAATTAAAACTATCATTGCAGCTACACCACCCATACCATAAAGAATCTTAGTCATAGAGTTTTTGCTAGCCTCAATATCAGCTAAAGCCTTTTTATCTGCCTCGGATCCATCTAACTCCTCTTTTAACGCTCTGGTTCCTGTTAATGGGTCCATTAATACCAGCTCTCCATCAATATCACGAATTTTATTAATAGGAACACATTGGTATTCTAATGTTGTCCTTAAACGTGGAGTAACCTTAAGGCCTGAGATGCCCTCTTTAATCCAGCGGAAACGCTTTGTAAATAAGGGGTCACCAGTAGATATTGCTGTACCAGTCATTTCACCCTCTGCAGACCAATTATTACCGTTTTTTACAAAATCCAGCAACTGAGCATTATTTACAGTAGGGGGGAGTTTCTTAGCGGTAAAATAGTTATTACGTGCATCTGTATGATATCTGAAATCACTAATTAATGGTACGTAACCGGTAATAAGTGTATTAAAATCATCAATAACCAAGCCACCTACAAATAGACATACACCTATAGACTGTGTATAAAGTGACCATTTCCCCCCTTTTGGAGGAGGACGTAACTGAATACAGGTCTGATAATAGAGATACTCACTGCTACTCAATGCATTAAATAGCTCATTATAGGCTGGAAATTGTAATGGGGGTTTTACAACAGGAGCTGCAGAGAATTGGGATTTGGTTTTATTTACAATCTCAGTAAAAAAATCTTTGGCAACATCACTTTGTAATATAGTTGAATTCCATTTATTTGTTTTATCAAAAATTGGCATTACAAATATGAATGATGATGGATTATTGGTTTTTGCAGGATCATAATAGGAGGTCTTAAATGTTAAAATTAAATCATATTTGTTGCTATTACCTGATGATTTTGGCCAGGTTGAGCCGGGATGTGTTGCATTACAAATCTGTTTTGAAATTAAACTATAGCTAATACCATTATAATTAATCTCTGTATTGGTATTATTATCAAATATATACAGCCCTTTTACACCCTTTAGTGCATTACTGAAATATCTAGTTGTTGAACGACCAAATGTAATATAAACATCAGGTGAGGCCTGGATATCTTGAAATATTTTATCTGTTTCGATTACTTTACCCTGAATATTTACAGGAAATCCTGTATTTCCATCAGACTTACATACATCTAAACTCATTCTGTGTTATAATACTTTTATATAGATGGATGAAGAGCCGCAAACTAAATACCACTTATGTATGTCGGGCCATTCATTTTGTATAATGTAACACCAACCTCCTCACCATTAAGGGACTTAAGTTTATCACCATCAAACACCTCATTGCATCCAGTATCCTCCATGCAGTCACGACGGCCCTGTTTCAATGGTACAGGTACAGGATTATATGTATCTGTACGTGTATAGTAGTTCCAACGGTCTGAGCTACCTGCTGTTCTCCGCCCTAAAAGTGGTTTGAGTTCACCACCAGGATATTTAAGAAGACCTATAGTCTGATACTGCTCAGGGAGACCTCTTGTTGCAACTGTTGGTAGAGTTGTAGGATTCCATACAGAGGTATCAGGAGGTGCACGCCAGAAGCGTAATGGTTTTGGTGGCATACTGTAACGGTCATCACCGCCACCTGCATTTTCAACAGTTACATTTATGGCTGGTTGTTGAGGACTCTGCATAACAGATGTCGGAGTGGGTATGCCACTATAATAGACTTTGTAGATATGGTATACAATAAAGCCAAGTACACCTAAAAGTAGTAGTATTAGAAGATTTGTAAATGCTGGGCTCTCTAGAAAGCTAGGGGCAGCACCACCATACATGGGAAGGGAGGAGAGACTTCCCCCACCACCACCACGCATCTTTTTCATTTTAAAAGAACGGGCTCTCGGCATAATATTCTAATAGTTATTAAACAATTAGAGTATTATAGATAAATTTTGAAATTAAGCACCCAGCTTGAAACCACCACCCTCCTTACCAAACATGTTGTTAAACGAGCTTAATAGCTCCTGACCATCAGTAATCATTGGCTTCATGGTCTCCAACATACCAAGTAGAGATTTCTGTGTATCAAGAAGTTTACGTGTATCATCTGTCATATTCTTAATCTGGTCAGGCTTTAATGATGAGATGGCGGACAGAACTGTTGAACTTGTATCAATATGAGGACCACCAGAAGATTCATTTGGCATCTCTCCTAGACGGAATAACCCATCATTAGAGCCCTTGAATCCATCCGATTTAGCCGGTTTCTTACCGTTTGTCTTCTTCTCAGCATCTGCAGCAGCTGCAACCGGCTTGGCGGGTAGAGCCTCAGGCTTAACCTCATTCTTAATATCAGCAGAGGCAGGACCACTCTGCGCAGCCTTAGGGGTATCCTTGGTCTTTGTAGCATCCTTAGTCTTTGGATCATCTTCGGGATTAGCAAAGCCCTCAGCGAAAGAGGACCCTAATACACCCTGAGGGCCGAATCCAGTCATTGGTGCATTACCTTTATCATAGCCAACTGCAGGTGTTGGCTTTGCTGCAGCCGCCTTCATCTGATTAATACGCTGAGTCACCTCAGTCGCCGACATTGTCTGGAAACCCTCACGACGCTTTCTGAAAGGTATGACCTTATACAAAAGCCCTACAAGAATTGTTGCAGCAACCGCCAACTCAAATGAGCTTTGCATACCCATTACAATTAGGCCTGCTGCCAATGATAATAGTAATCCAGGGATTCCAATGCTAAATATAGCATAAACTAAATATAATATACCTAGACCTTGTGCAGCCTGCTTTGTCATTTTACTGCTCTTGAAGTTCAGCATCTCTACTTTCGGGTGGCTAAATAAGAGGGGCAACTACCCGATGTAGAATCCAGAACAATGCACCCCCTACCAAAGCCTTTACCACCATCCCAACAGGTGTTAAATCACCACCCATACGGAGCAATGATGGTAAATACATCCCAATTAGAGTATTAACCATAGGAAGACTTACAACAAAAACAATTAAGGCGACTAATAATGGGGTTTTAAACTCTCGCATAACAGGGGCAGATAAGGAACTTAATAGCCCACCACTTGGAGGGGGTGGAGGCTGGTACATCTGCTGTGGCGGTTGCTGTTGCTGCTGGTAGCCACCACCCATAGGCATACCATGCATAGCATGAGCAAAATCAGCCGGGGTCGGATGCTGACCGCCAATCATATGTGCTGTAGCAGGCATAGGGTCCATTGCAATCTGTGACATGTGTCCTACTGGAGGTAGTGGGGCTTGTGCCATTGCTCTCGCACTTGGTGCCGGGGGTATCATAGTATTACCACCAGAAGGTCCGTTCATCTCTGAATAGATCTTCTGTATGATATCGTCGTCTTCAATCGTGGGTCCAGATTTGCTGTCTAAATCATCGAGGGAGGTGCCTGACATTCTCTAAAAATCATGTAAAGATTACCACATGAATTTTCTCGCAGAATCCGTTTGAATATTTAAAGCGGTTGGCCTACATGTAAATTCTCCTCTAAAAGCCTCAATTATAGGGCCCTTATCAGGACAATCCTTCTCCGACTCAGTAAATTTATAACATTTTTCACCAATTTTGAAGGCTCCGTCACTAACCTCTTTTATTGGTGGGGCCTTCCATATTGCACAATCATCACCCTTACAGTAAGGTCTAAAAATAACAATTACAGTACCAACACCTAATAACAATGAAAACACATATTTAAAATTATTGGAGCGAATAATATCTGCTAGCATATCTAATTTTTGATAGTTATTATATTGTATACAATTAGATGTCGGAATTCTTCATTCGTTTCCCAGCATTAATTGTTGGCATAATCGTTGGTTTTATATTACTGCGTATGTTTGCTATTGACCGTCCAATTTTCTATAAGTGGCCTTCACCGGAAAATGCGGGAAAGGTTACATATAAAGATAAAAATGGAATTTGCTACAGTTATAAAGCTGATGGTGTTGATTGTAAAGCAAAGGACCTGAAGGTTAAGCCACTGCCTCTACAGGTCCCTCAGCCCTACGCTGTAATGAAGTAAATTAGAGTTCCATAGGGACCCCGGGTGTCTTACGCCGTTTAATTACAGTTGCGGCAGCCATTCTCTTACTTGTCTCATAATCAATCGCAGATACAGTATCTTTTGACGCAGACTTAATTGCTTTATCAACTGGAGCGCCTGTACCACCTGTAGGTGGAGCAGCCGCCTCTTCATCGCCACGTAACATTCTACGGACCTCCATTAAAGCAGTACCTAGTTCATTCTTGCCCCGCCATTTTGCCTGTATACCTGCACGATGGTCGGTAATAGCAATACCAATACCATCTTCAATATCACGATGGTCCGCCTTTGCCAATATAGCATCACCTGTATCAACCAGCTGCTGTCCAAGGCCAGGATGCTCACGGAATTTGGCAATAAGAATACTACGGAGAATCTTAGGGCGTTGAGCATCCCAGTCGGTATTTTTCTGCTCCCTGGCCAGACGCTCGGCATCTGTTTCAGTGGGGGTTGCAGCGGTAGCAGCCTCCTCTGAGCTACCTAATGCCTTTGTAGCATCTGATGGTGGAGCGCCGAGTTTTCGAGCCATAGACCTCATACTTGTGGTTGAACGGGTGCGCATAATATCCTTAATCAGTGCTGGATTACCAAAGAAACGGGCCTTCTCTGCTGCTAATGCCTGGTCTGCAGTATAATATTTAACTCCACGCCAACTAAACTGTACTGCATAATCCATGGCCAAATATCCGTAGATATTGTCATCAGGGCGATTAAAGAGGATAACGGTTGATGAGGTTGGCGGAGCAGATAAGGGATTTTTAGCACTAACACCTTTATTAGTTGTACGAACCCCCTCTTCATCTCCATCACCCTCCGAGCTCTCAACAGAGGCCAGTTCATCTGCCTTGGCCTCCTCATCAGCCTCCTCTGATTCTGTCATCGGCTTCACCCAATATTTTTTCAATGGATGGTCCGCTACAACAGTCTGAATAACAGGATATTCAATGATATTTGCTGCATGTTTCATCTCTGGAAACAGCTTATTATAGCGTAATCCACTAATAAGACGTGTACTGTGCTCACCAAAATAACCAGAAAAACGCTTAATATTTGCCTTCTCAACAGCTAACTGTGCCTCATTAACTGCATCTGCATGAAGAGTACCTCTCGAGAACTGGTCAAGAGTTGCTCGAAGCTCCTCCATCGCCTGCTCATAACTCTCCTCCGCCTCAATAATCTTGTCTGCTCGAGCAGTCTCGAGATCATTTAACTCACCTGCATTTAATCCTCGATACTTAGGAAGTGTAATTGTTGATTTTATACTTCCGTCTTTTTCTCGTATAACTAAGTGACCTCTTCCATCATAGCTATAGAGATTGGGGCGTTTACGGCGTTTTTCATAGAAGGTTTTTAGGTCAATACCCTCAGTAGCCTCAGGTGCAATATCTAATTGTATTGTCTTCTCCTTGATTTTATCTCTAGAGGGACTAGGCCCCCTTGATTTACGTTCAGTTGATTCAGGACTGGGTGCCTTTGCTCTCTTAATCTTAATTGGCTGTGCAGAAGGAGGGACAGGTGTTATACCCATTGAACGTAACATATCAGCAGCTTTCTTTGAAAAATCCTCACCATCAGCTGCTACAGTCTTTCTCTTAATTTTCACTTCAGCCATCTACCCTCATGCGACTTTATCAACCATGTCTATTTCCGCTCTTTATCCAGATATGACAGCTGCTCGTCTTGGTGTTAGTATTGTTGATGGTTTATTTGGATTTGTGGCAGTACTTATGATTTTTTATCTTAATAATATTTTTGGTGATTTTTTCTCATATGCAACCGTTATAATTATTGCCGCTGTAGCATTTATAGCAGGTATTATCACAAATGCTATCTTTGCCAAAATCTCAAATTGTCCTGTTGACCTGAAAAAACTATCAGTCTATGCATTATATCCTGCAGTCCCGGCCGGAATAGTAACTATATTATTCTTTATCATTGAACCAATGATAAACATCTTTGCATTCCCATTCAACACCGTTAAATTTTCATCCAGTTTTTCGTCTACATTTAGGATGGCCTCCATATTTGGATTAGCATTTGCCATATTCTGGACCATTGTGTATGGTCAGATATTAGCTGCTGCTAAGTCAGAGTTGTGTGAGGAAAAGAGTTAAGGACTGTTTTTCCCATAATAGATGTAATGCGGAATACCTTTACGGGCTGAGGCCGCCTCATCAATAACATATACTCCAGGCCTCATATCACCATAATCCTCGGCCGGAGTTAGCCTACGTCTTAATCCACGATGTTGAGCCCGTCTAGGACGTGTTATTGGTGGTGGTAGATTGCCGTTGTTTGTCATCGTGTTTGTAGTGATTAACTCTGAACCCGATGAACTGTTACGTGGCTCTACATAACGAATAAGTAGGTAAACAAGTGAGTAACTTATGATTGCCCAGAAGATACAGAACAACCATAAAGGGAACCAGGTGTGGGTCTCTGGGCTGCGACCAATACCAAACTCCTTCCAGCGGCCCTCTTTATTAAAAAAAAGCTCGGGCTTTGTTATTAAAATTATTGATACCCCTGTCAGGTATATAATTCCACCAAACAGTAGTTCTCTCATTACTTTTAAATGATATTATAAGACCATTTACATTACACATCAATATATACTAATAGTCACCTCCACCATATTCAACCTCATCATCATATTCATTATTACCCATCATATCATATCCCTCTTCAACAACTGCACCAAAGTCAAAGATGCCGGCTTCATCTCCACCGAAAATCTCTTGTACAGGTTCACCTTCTGGTCCGAATCCATCTGTTGCGAAATCAACAATACCTGCATCAGCACGCTCTGTGCGCTCAATATCATAGCGTTCAGGGTCATACTGATAGACTGCTTTGGTTCCACCAATAGAGTATTTCTCAAGACCCAGCTTCTTGTAAATCATCTCAATCCGCTTCTTGTCTTCAGACATAGCCTTAATCTCCTCAATAATCTTCACCTTCTCCTGCTCAGCACGAACCTGTAGCCTCTCCTTAATCTCCTTATCAGAATAACTCAAACGCTCCTTTCTGAATTTGGCAAGAGCAGTAGTAACAATCTGATATAGTAAACGTACCGAGTTATCACGCACAGCATCAGATGCAGACTGTGCAAAATCATCATCAGGAATCTCATTAGGATCCATTAATGATGCTAGTGGAGGCAAAATCATTCCATATAAAAGATATTGTAATGTGCGCTTAGTACCAGGGATATTTGTTGCATTAATACGCTCCAACATTGGGGGAATCTGTGATAACTGTGATACAGCCTTCATCAATTTAGCTCTAGCCAATAGAGATTTACCAGGCTCAAACTCACTTGCAAACCGTGTTAATAAATCAACATTTGGTGTTAAGATATTTGCAACAATATCAGATACGTGTTGCTCAGAGAGCTCCTCTGCAAGTCCTGGCTGAACCACCTTTAATGACTGGGCAGATACATTAGTAATAAGACGATTCAAAGGGACAATGAGATATGTAAGAAGTACCTCCGCAATCTCATTTGGTGAGAGTTTGAAAATCATCTTCAATGTCTCCATTGCTGTCTTAGGTAAACGAGACCCAAGAGCATCACTAGCCTCTCCACCCAACTCAGCCAATGGCCCAAGTGCCTCCTGGATATCTGTTCTGGAGGCATCAGGTGGCAATTCACCGAATGCAGAGATTGTCTGCTCCATTACTGATTTCCATGTCTCCGTAGGAGGAGGCTCTATTAGTGCAACTGAGCGCATCAAATCAAAGGCTGCAGGCAGTTCAGGGCGTCTATAAGGCTCAACAGAATATCTCTCATGACTAGCATCTAACAGTGATGTAAAGGTCTCACGATTAATATCCACCTGCTGATTCTGTAATGCTGTTAAACCCTCCTTTTCATTATCCATTAAAAGACGACTTGTAGGGAACTGAAATTCACAGTGTGGGCAACGGTTGTTAAACCCTGGCTCATGCGGTAAACCATAACGGTCACCCTGGAAACAGACATTTAGGAAGAGAACATAAAAGAGATTCTCTGGTGCAGGTGGAAGAATATCTGCCAAAGGCCTTGGCTTGAAAGGCACTGATAGAGCTGTTGCTAAAGCAGCACGATGTAATGTACGACGAGGAAGCTCTGGAAGTCTCTTGTCGTGCCAGAATTCATGAGGCTTTGATAAAGGTGAGTAGCCGGTTGTTGCCTCTAGGAAAGGGCTACCGATAATAATATCACCTTTCTCCTGACCCTCCTTTGCAACAATCTGATTTGCCTGCTGAATCCAGATATCGGCTCGTGCAGTGACAGTAGATTTTGCAGTCACCTCAGGTATTATAATAGTGCCCTCTTTGGCAGCAGTGGCGGCATCTATTATACGCTGAGCAGGCAGGAAAAAGGGTGATATACTATCAGTGGGCCCACCTTCGCCACGCTCTGCACCAAAGGTGTCACGCAGATATTTACGTTTAGTTGCAAACATCTGCTGAATCTCAGTGTTCTCAACCGATGGACGTAATATATCTAGTAAACCGTTACTGATTGTTTTCAAACGCTTAGTCTCCTCTAACTCCTGGAAGCCTGTCATATTCCATGGTATATCATTATTGTTAATTGATGCAATTGCACACGCAACATACTCTACACCGGTTAAATCCTCCTCAATACCGAAAGGAAATCCTGTAAAGCCTGGTCTCTTACATAAAGGTATTGTGGTTTCAATCATGTAATCAGGCATATGGGCCTGAATATGAATTAGGAGATAGGCGCCAGCAGCCACGACAGTTGTACGTTGTAAAATTACATCATAGTCAGGGAGACGCTTTGTCTTTTTACCAAGCTCCTTTGCCATACGTTTCTGCTCTTTGGCAAAACGCTCACGGCTCGGCAAATCGTTAATAATATTTTGTACCTGTTCAATCATACGCTCATAATCATCTGCAATAGGATTGACACCAAGCTTATTTGCAATCTCCTTAATAATTCTGTAAATAGAGTTTTTAGTCTCGGACCCATAATCCTTAACAACTAGACGTGTCTCCTTCTTCCCCAGAATCTTATTCACAACATCCTCGGCACTTGATAAATCGTTCTCAGCACCTAACATCTTTGTAATAAGGTCATTCTCCTTCTTCTGTGTATCTTCAATAACAGCATAAGAGGTCATAGGGCGACCATTATCATCAAACTGCATATTGTTGTCAAAATCCAGCTCCTCTAGAGCCTGGCCACAGTTACGACACTGGTAATATTTTCCCATTAAAGGTCCACAGAATCTCAAATACATCTCTTTCTTAATCGATTCACGCTCTCTACGATGCATAAACTGCTGTATCTCCAACATACGATGTACACAAACAAGGTCCCTAGAGCAAACCGAACATTTGAGCCAATTTTCATCACGCTCACCACGATATTTGACAACAAACTTAGCTAAATGTCCGAGTCTGGTCTCATCATCCTCGATACTTTCAATGGTCTCGAGAAGCTTAACATGTTTGCAGGGATTTACACTAGGTTTCTCGCCATGCTCTCGAATAAGTCGCTGTTTTGCAACTCCTGCCTGTAGGGCTCTTAAATAGATTGCACGAGTAGCGATTCTACGCTGATTTGCCAGTTCCTCTGGATTTTGACCAGCAGCGGCTAAAAGTAGATTACCAGCCTCCTTGTAGATGTATGAGAGCAGAGCGTAATCACTTTTAGCTAGTCTAGGGGACTGTTTAATTATCTCCTGCTTAAGTGCATAGAGAATTGGCTCAGAGTTGATAATATCATTGATTAGCCAATTAGTGACATCCTCAACCATAATATCAGGCTTAGATTCCATTGAATCTGCACGTAAAGTCTCCAACTTATCACGGAGCTCCTTGACATAGGCTTTTGTTGCATTAATATAGTTGTTAATCTTATTTTTCACAACCTCGCCAACCTCTAGATTCATCTCAAGTTGGTCAAACCCATAGTGACTGAGTCTCTTAATAATATCTGCTGGACCATAGCCATGAAGCTCCAAAATACCAATGAAATCGGCAAGTTTGATATTACCGAGTGTATTTCCACCAAGACCTATCGTAATAATTTTATCACCACGAGCAACATCCTCTATATCACCATTATGGGCCAGAATCTCTGCCATGGATTTCTGTTGTACCTTGGCAGCATAGCTATCCTCTATAATAAGACCTGTACGGGTATTACCAAGCCAATAACGGTATTTTAATGGGAATAGAACATCACTTTTGCTGGCGGCATATTCAGGTTTGATATAAGACTCTTTACCACCAGCTGCAGCCTTCTTATAGGTGGCTCCTAATGCACGTCTTAATGAGAAATTGGTTTTACCAATCTTCATACTCTCAGGGTAGTTACCACCAACAGTTAATGAATCCACCTGTGCAACAGAGAGGTCTGGAATTTCGCTACGGAAAAACTCACCATCTCTCTTTGCCTGCCATGCATTCTCTTCGGTTGCCTCTGATAGCGGACGCCATGGTCTATCATAACGCTCATGGAAACCGGCCTCATGAATCCAGTACTTAATTATACCGCTTGAACCTGTACCCGATAAATAGTCGTTTGCCTGTGCAAGTTCATTGACGAACTCAACAACAGTTAGTGAGTTTTTCTCTACATCATATTCAATTGTAGGGGCCTCTTCAGATGCCTCAGCCTCAGCAATATCCTCCTGTATCTCAACCTCTGTCTTCTTTTGACGGCGGGCCTTCTCATAGGCACGCTTGCTCTTCTTTCTGGTTGAGGCCTCAGCAACACTATTAACAATCCATTGCTCCTCTTCATCACGCTCAGGGTTAATACGATTATATACCTTTAGTGAGACATCTAACACAGGGCGTGACATAGGGACATGTGCCAACTTCAGAAGCTCTGATAAATAGTTGGCGGACTGAGGATAGATACTTTTAAAAGAGTTATCTGGGTTATACTCAATTAACTGATTCTTAAGGGTAAATACAGATTCAGTTAATGCACGGATTCTCCGTAACTGTTTCATATCCTGTTGCTCCTTTGCTGTCAAAAAGGTAGTGAAGTCCTGCAATGCATCGGCCTTCTGAATATTATCAGGGTAGACACGCTGAGCCTCAGGTATAAGAACAGCCTGCTCTCGAGCAGGTAGTGTAATATAACCTGTAAACTCTATGTCAAATTCATCTGTTGGGGCCTCTAAAACGGCATCTTCGAGTGCAGCCGCTCGAGCGGTCTTGCTCTCGAGATCGGCGGCAACAGCATCGCCAGGCAGCTCCACTCGAGCATCCGCCTCATCCTCAACTTGACGCTCGAGATCACCCTCGAGCGCAGACTCCTCAGCAACCCTTATTGTTGTTCCCTCATCCTCATTCTCCTCCTCATTATTTTCCTCACCCTCTGCCGGAGGCTCCCTTGCTCTTATAATAGCAAAAGGGAGGTCTAATGGTATACCAATATAACCAAAATCCACCTCAGTAACTGCATCAGTTGCATCCTTAACAGTTATGCGGTCATTCTCCTCATCAACCTCTGTAATAGTATATTCACCTGTAGGCTCACCATCTTCACTAAAGGTCTCAATTAATTGTCCTGCATGGAGATCCTGTTGTCTAACAAAACCATCAACAACGGCCTTAGTTTCCCACATATATTTGCGTACTTTGAGAGCTGGGTCAAACTCACCGTCAATTAGGGCATAGTTATAGAGACGATTGCCGGCATCCTCAGGTAGTAATCTAATTAAATCTGCATCACGATAATAGATTTTACCTCGTACAGTCCCATAATATTTTGATTTTATTGTTACTGTATCACCTAATTCAAAAATGTAGGGCTCCTCTTCTTCAGCCATTCTACTGGTCTATGAAGGAAAACATAACAGGTCTCTAACCGCTCAGCCGCCTAAAAGCTGGACGTGATGTTAAATTATAATAAACCCTTAACGAATGTCGTTCACTCTTGATTATTTTAAGAACTGGGCCTCAACCTATAATACTTGGACTGCACTGAAAGACTATATCACTTCTGAGGCCGGGGGTAACCTGCGTGTTATTGAGGATGCAGAGAGGGGTGAGGCCATTATCCGTTATGATAAGAAGGTCTCAGACCTCGGGAGGGCTGAGGTGCGTTGGTGTCGCTCAGTGGTATGGAACACTGTTACGAATCGCCCTCTCTCTGTAATGCCTCCTAAGGGTACAGATGTTACAAGTGATATCATGGCTATGACTGAGCTGCCTGCTGGTTGGACAATTGGGGAATATTATGAGGGTACAACGCTCGCCCTATATAATAATGGTAATGAGCGTCGTATTGCATCTCGTACTAAGTTTGATGCTAATAGTGGATTTTACAGTAAGCGTTCCTTTGCCGACCTTTATACTGAGTGTAACCCAGAGATTGTTCCTGGGAAGAATGCATTTATGAGTATTTTGATGCAGCATCCAGAGCATCGTGTTGTCGGTCAGGTAAAAACACCAAAGATTTATCATCTACACTGTGGAAAAGTGGCTGAAGATGGAACAATTACAATTAATGAAGACGCTGTACACATGAGTGATATGTATAATACATCATTTGATGGTAAAACACTGTCTGCCTGGTTTGCCGATGAGGCCTCGAAGCGTGGATGGGAGTGGCAGGGTATTGTAATTAAGGATGGCAAGGGTACTCGTTATCGTCTCCGTAGTAATACTTATCGTATGGTTCGCTCTCTTCGTGGAGAGACCCCACGTGCTGATGAGCGTTTCTTCACGCTTCGTCGGCAGGGCCTGATTAAGACCTATCTGTACTATTACCCTGAGGATAAGCAACGTTACTGGGACTATGAGAACTGGCTGCGTGATGCAACTGAGGACCTTTATAAGACCTATTGTCTTGTTTACAAGGAGCGTTCTGTACAGTTGGAGACTGTGCCAAAGAAGTGGCATGTCCATCTAGCAGCAGTTCATGGTCAGTATCTGCAGACTCTACGTCCTGCTAAGAAGACTGTTAACCGTGATGTAGTGAAGGATTATATGAATGGGTTGCCAACCCCTCGTCTTCTGTTCCTCATGAATCTTGAGAAGCGGACCACCCCTATTCTTCCTAAGACAGCAGCCCCTGTTGCAGCTATTCCTCTTGCATCTAGTCCCCAGGACCGCCGTACAACTACGCAGACAATCTCCATTAGTGGTAATGTTTAAAGGGTAATATTTATAATAGTAAAACTATTTACGATACTATCCTAATTATCTTAGACCCAGATTTTTAAGGGTTTTTTTAGCAATTCTCTTAATAGCGTTAGGACTGAGTTGCTTGGCGGTTTTCTTTACAGATAAGCCAACACTTGCTAATGCATTTTGGGCAGCCTTAACAATAGCCGGGTCCTTTGCTTTTCTGCTTTTAGATGGAGCCCTAGATTTAGAGGGTTTTGAGGCTCTAGCCTCTTTTCTAGCGGCAACAGCCTCAGCATGTGCCTTATTTGCCGCACGCTTAGCATTAATACGGTTTGCTGCTGCATTAATTTCAGCGGGATTACCAATACGATTCTTCATTAATCGCAAGGTTTCAGCAGCCTTTGCTCTTATAGCATTCCTGTTCATGGGTGGGGGTGGGGCTTTCTTTATAGGCATCTCTAATATGATTACTGATTTTGCATAATAACTCTTGTGAAGGGTTTTGACTCATCTTGTGCCAACTTCCCCTTTAACTGCAGATCAATTAACTGTCCATACATAAAGATTGTCATAATTGCAGTGATGCTAATAAAGAGTGTTAATAACCAGGACCATACTGTACATCCACCAAACAGAACACAACGTAGATTGTAAAGAGTCAGGAATAGAGATATTAGAGTTGCAAATACTAGATAAATACTATTAAATACCTCTTTTCTGATGGCTAAAAAAGCGACACCAACTCCCAAAGAAAAAAGAGATACTACAGCAACTATTTTTTCTTGCACAGATGCAAACATTCTTCTAATTAGAAGCCCAGGGAAGTTTCAACAGTAGACTGGAGAGATGAGGCCTCCTGTCTCTTTTGAGCAACCACATCATTCACCTCCTTATGCTTCACTATTAACTCTGAATAAAGAAGGAAGATACCAGCGGCATATAGCGTTAGAACAACAGTAAGAAGCCAACTGTACACAGTGCACTTACCACTAATTACGCAGTGGACAGTGTAGAGGTTGATAGCAAGAGGCATGCCGGCAAATAGTAAAAAGCTGCCGGATTTATAGGCCTCACCTTTAATAAGGTAAAAAAGTATACCAGCCGCCGCTGCTAATAAGCTTGTTATACCAAGAATCTTAGTTTGCATATTCTTGAACATCTTCTATTTACTTGCGTTTGATTTTAATTTGAGTAGTTGTCTCTGTTGGAGCTGGAGCTGTTACACGCTTAATTGTTGGTGCCGCACTAGAACGGCCAGTGGCTGACTGCCATTCTGCACGCAGCCGACGGAACAGTTCTGCACATCCACGTGCTGCGGATGCAAGAGCTGCACGTGCAGTGGCCTCCTGCCCATCTGACACACCAATAGTTAGACGCATCTTGTCATGAAGAGGGTGTGGTACAGCATAGTCAGCATGAGTAACAACACCTGAGGGCTCTGCATCACCGTCAATCAGATTCTCAACAATCCAGGTCTGCAGGAGGTTACCAAGAGTATGGTCATGACCGTCAAAGAATAGGTCAAAGCCCATCAACTGCTTATCGGTGGGTTGCATGGTTAGACCTTCAGGAAGAGGGCCTGAATCCACATTTGCATAGCGCATACAGATACCTTCACCTACAGTACAGGCACGACGGACAATAGCATCTGCTGATAGTACGCCAACAGTCTCAATGGTGAAGTCATAACTGTAGGGCTCACCACGTTCATCCTGAAGATAACAGCGGGCAACCTCCATACTATTAAACTCCTTCTCCAAGGCTTGACGACGGGCCTCATCTTCAGCAATATCACGAGGACTCAACTTCTTTGCAAGACGGAGCCAGCGCTCATAGGTTGCACGGAGCTTCTCAGGGTTTGAGTCAGGTGTGTTTTCATATGAGCATTGACTTACAGGGATGAAAGCTGCGTTCTCACGACCATTATGAAGGGATGCCTTTGCCTTAAGAGAGATAGCCTCACCCTTGGATTGCCCAAACTGCTTACCTTTAAGGGTTGCAATGAGAATGTGACGTTTAGTAATGGGGTCAGCCGGGAAGAAGAGGTCCGTTGCAACACGTACAGGTTCTGTATCAGGTGAACGCTGCTCAAACACCTGAATATCCTCACTTGTTACATCAAGTGTGCGGTCAGTGTCGTTGCGAACATTTAGGATGAAACTGAAGTTTTCGGGTTTGAAATTAAGGGGATCCTTTACATTAATTGGAATAAGGCCGAAACGATGTGCGAGCATCTCATTTGTCATAGGGGTATCATTCACCTCAATCTGAATATCCCCTGTAGAGCCATCTGCAGCGATTGCTGAGCGGAATCCGATGGTCTCTACATGAGAATGCATAAGACGACGGAGGGTATTTGCATAAGTCACCGTTAGGGGTTGTAGGGTGAAGGTGGTTGTATTACGGTCAGGAGTACGAATATTGGAGAATGACATAGTGGCTTGCTAACTGTTAGTTGGAGGGCTTTTTAGATTCATTTTTTTGGAGTTGTCGAACATTAGTAATTGTGTGCGCCTGGCTATAGATAGCTGAAAACAACAGTTAAACCAGGGGATGCAAAGTCAGAAGCGTCATATCTGTTTTTTTTCGAGGAAGTGTGACACCTGTATCTTATTTTTAAAGGAGTTGGACCGCTCAGCCTATTTATCTGAATTTGCTTTTCAATGTGTTGATGGAAAGCCGAGGTCAGAGCTACCGAGATTTTTGAAGAAGGTTCCAACAATTGTTGTAAAGGAGTCCGACGGCTCCTCAAACACTTTGGAGGGAGAGGATTGTGTAAACTGGTTATTCACACGTAAGATGCAGGAGCAGTCATCTTCACGAGCAGCTCCGGCAGCATCAGTCCCTTCACAGGCAATGGCACAAGCTGCTGAGGTGATGGAGTTCAATCAGATTGAACTCGGAGGAGGCCGTGAGATGTATAGCTTTATTGATGAGGAGGCAACAGGTGGTAATGGAAGTGCTCGTATATTGAAGAATTATGATTATATTGGTGGGGTTCCAATGATTGGTGCGCAGGGTCAGGTGATGCCACCTCCTGCAGCAATGGCCCCGAAGAAAAGTAAAAAGGAGGAGATGTTTGATGCACAGTTTGAGGCTTTCCAGCGTGATCGTGAAGCTGGTATGCCAAAGATGCGTCCACGTCAATAAATGCGTTATTGGCCTAAAACCGTAAGAACAGAAATAATTAAATAGGATGTCTGTTCTTACTGCTTTCAATACACAGTTGGTTCGTTTCTTTGAGGAGCTCTCCACCACTTTTCCTGAGGAGCGTGAGATAAAGATGGCGGTTGAAGCTATTTCAGCTGCAAAGAAAATCAACCCTCGGCTTGTTCTTGACATGTTTTACGAGCATGTTTACAAGGATAATGCTCAGGCTATTTACGCTAAGGACATTCAGAGTATTATTACATCAGCAAATCAAAAGATTTTAACGCAGTTTAACGATTATATGGTAGCTCTTACTATCTTTAATAAGCATTGGCATAATATGAGTGAGAATAATCGTGAGACTGTTCTCAACTATCTAACTGTTATTTGTAAGCTTTGTGAGCGTGCTAGAGCCGCCTAGGCGGCTCATGCACCCATAGCCTTCGGCATAAGAACGAGGGCTACCTAATAATATGCGTCCACTACTTTAAGAAATGAAATAAAACACAGACAGAATGTCTTCTAACCTTGGGTCTGTGTTTCAGTCAAAATACGAGGAGTTTGCAAACGAGCTTCTGCTTACTTTCCCTGAGTTAGCACCACAAATCAATGCTGCAAAGGCAATTAACTCAGAGGAACGCCTCGCCCGTTTTATTGCAGATGTTGTTCCGCACACCCCACCTAATCGTGACCCGGCTGTCCGGCCTGCGGCCCTTCTACCTGGTGTAACACTTACAGATGCCTTATGGGATGAGCTGAGCCAGACTACGCACAGTACTATTCAGGAGTATCTGACACTTCTTACTGTATGTGCACTCTTTGAATCAGGTAAGGCGGGTAAGGACTCTATCTTTGGTGATGGGGCTGATGCAAAAACCTTTATGGACAGTTTCTTGAAGACCTGGCAAACAAAGATGGATGGTATGGACTTTGAGAATATGGCAAAGAAGATGGCTGGGCTTTTTGGTATGGATGGTGCCGGCATGCCAAAGCTTCCTGAGAGATTCCTTAAGGGTCATTTGGCCCGTTTAGCGGAGGAGATTGTCCGTGATTTTAATCCTGCCGATTTCGGTCTTGATGATGCTACAATTAAGCAGTGTGAAGAGAACCCTACTGGTGCTTTTGAAATACTTATGAAGATTTATCAATCTAAGCCTCATGTTATTTCAAATGTTGTGCAGAGAATTGGTAAGCGTCTGCAGGCGAAGTTCCAGTCAGGTGCTATTAAGGCAAGTGAGATTGTGGCTGAGGCTGAGGAGCTAATGAAAACCTTTTCAGAGAATCCGGCATTTAGTGAGCTTATGGAGTCATTCCGCAGTATGTTTTCAATGGATGAGCTTGCAAAGGCGCCCGGTGATGTGGGGGTCTCTGCTCGTCGCTCGATTATCCAGGAGCGGATGAGACGTAATCTGGAGAAAAAGAAAGCTGCAGCTGCAGAGTCTGCAACTAATACTATTACACCCCCTGGACAACAGGTCTATCATTTTACGGAGGAGGAGTTTGAAGCAATGGAGAAAGAGAGACAGGCAAAAGGTAATAAAAAGAAGGGTAAGAAGTAGTAATTGTCTTATGAGTCCATATTTAGTTTTATCAGTTATTATGCTTTCTGTGGCTGCGGCCTATATATTTTACAAGCAAAATAACGGTAAATATAACATCGCAATATTACCTGATTCAATATTGCATCAGCAGGAGCCACTACCAATAGTGACAGAGCCCCCTATACATCTGCAGCCTATTGTGGAGGAGACTGTTAAGGAGCCTTTTACTATGGCGGCGGATTTCCATGTAACCCCACCTAGTCGTGTAGCTGCTCCTAAAGGTTGTCCTAAGGCTAAACTGGCCTTCCCTGATTTAACGAAGAATCTGGAAGCTGCACCCAAGGATGATGATAATTATGCAGATACAATCGGGTTAAAGGCGGGAGCAGAGGGGTTTATAAGTGGGTTTGGTGAGACTCTTCCATCAAATGCCAATCCATTTATGAATGTATTGGTACCTGAATATAAATATAATCCTGAGCGTGCACCTGCAGCAGAGGTTGATGACCCTACTGTTAAGCAGGGTCTGGATGATTTCTTCCGCACACATTTCTACAATGATCCTACGGATGTCTTCGGAAAATCTCAGGACCAGCGCCAGTTTGTGACGATGCCATCGACCTCGATACCAAATGACAGAGATTCTTTCATGAAATGGTGTTACAATATTGTGCCCCAGAACTGTAAGTCGGGTGGACGTGAAGGTTGTTTACCTGGTACTGATGGTGGCCCAATTGTTTCATTAAACCAGGAGTTTTAATTCAGGGGCGCCTGAGTTATAAGTCGACGGGGTCTTGTTTTACAACGGAATTTTTTAAGGGTCCGTCCTTTTGTCTGTAGAACCGATTTAACGCATATACCTATAGCGGCTGATTCACGTGCTTTAAGGCTTCTACCGTATCGCTTTACTGGGAGCTTTGAACGAACTGTTTTGATGCAGCGACAGAGCTTATCTCTCCATTTCTTACTTTTAGGCATGTGGTGTCTACAATTAAGGGATAAACTTTTTATGAAGCAAAGGCAGAAGAAGAGATGTCCTCCCGTTTTAATTTAAACAGACTCACCCACGCCCGTGATGATGCATGTGGCTTGGAGAGCTTTTATGCCCAGAGCGCCGGCCCCGGTCGTTATATGACTACTAACCTTGTTCCCAAGGCATCCGGCGTGAATCCTTTGTCCATTGACCAGGTAAATATCTATCCTCGTGAAGGCTACGGTTTGAATAACAACTCAATTGACGCTGACTCTATGCTTAGAAATCAGCCTGTTTTCAACTCTCATCGCTGTAACATCCGTAACCAGAGCCGCCCCTTCCTAACTATTCCTTTTATGGGTAATGGTCGTGGTAACGCCGATATTGAGAGCCGCCTCCTGCATTCTGAGCAGGTCCGTCTTGGTAAGGAGTGTGGTACTGTTACTGAGCAGTTCTTTGACCAGCAATACACTCCTCAGATACCTCTCTTAAGCAAATATATCCAAAACCCTAACAATTTAGTACAGGAGGTTGCAGCTCCTGGCTGGATCCGTGGTGGTGTCCCCAGTCGTCAGTACATTCGTGATATCAACTGTTAAAGTTGATTTACTAAATAATTCATTGCAAATACCCTTAGGGTAATTACAATCTATTATTTGTGTTATAAGGAGATAGAGATGCAGTCACGTCATATTCAGACACAGGTATCGAACCAGACCTTTGAGGACCAGTTTGACACTCTTCACATAGCAACCTGGGAAAATAAGAACAACCCTCAGGTATATGATGAGCTTGAGGCACAGGTTGTCTCCCCGGATCCACGTCGTCATATACTTGGTCTTGTTGGGGGAAATGAGGTTGCCACAGTTGCAGCAAGTAAATTTAATGTAGTGAATGGGCAACAGGCCGATGTCGAGTCTGATTTGAAGGGTATAACTCGCCCAATTACTAAATGTCCTTGGAAAGACTATCAGCCTCAGTCTGCAGGTGCAACTGTTATACAACGTAATAATGTGAAGAATGATTTTAAGGTAGATGCACGCCTATACCCATTACGTGATTATCAAATGTGGGCCTATGCTGCTGCTTATCAGCCTGAGCCAATGGTAAAGGAGACTTGTGGTCGTCCTGAAAAATATTAAGAATGAGTGCTGGGTGTTAAATAAATACTGTTATGGTGGTAGAGAATGGCAGAGCATATAGTGGAGATTAGACAACAGAGCCAAACACGGACCAAATGGGATGACTTCCGTCATATGGATGATATGCGTATTACAAGTTACCCTGGTCGCTATTACATTAATCCTCCGGCGGCCAACTGTCCAACAACCTTTATGGTTAGTCCGACAACCCGTCTTCAGAAAAATGGAGATAGTTGGGTTAAGGGACAATGGAAAACAGATGTTGAGAGTGACCTTAAGGGCATTAATCGTGTAAGCACTCGAGTGAGGGCCGATGCTGCTGAGTGTGCAGCCGCAGGTGGAAAGGAGAAGTTGTATAATCCTGACACAAACTATTTTAACAGACTACCTCTCGAGAACGCTCCTGACGGAAATATCCCAATGGTATTTAATCGTTATACGAATGAGGCCTGTACTTTGCGCTGTACAGGTTTTAATCGCTGGGACCCTCTTTTCCATAATCCCCAAGAGACCTTTGAAACACCCTTTGACTTCTTTATTCCCAGTCGTAGTATTGATAAGGAGCGCTGTAGAAAGCATTAGAATAGGGTGATAAATTTTACACGTGTATATTGATTTACTCAGAAGATGTATCAAGAATAGATATGGAAGTAGCTGTTCTTGGAGGTCTAGTAGGACTCGGTTATGCAATAAGTTCAGCTTTTGATAAAAGTAAGCCAGCGGCGGTGACACAGCAACAGCAGCCAACTGCTGCCCCTAAAGGTTATTTGGCCCCTATGAACATTGGTAACTTCACTAATGGTCCCATTGAAGGGTTTGTCCCGGCTGCCCGTGGTCCTGATACCTCACCCTTAGTGACTAGGGAGAAAGGGGCATCAGCACTTGGATTTGCCCCTGAGTTGGATATGATGTATCAGAACCCTAATGGTCAAACATATCCTTCAGAACCAACTGCCGGCCCACAGGGTAATGCATTTGGCTATGCTACACAGAAACCCCCTATTGCACCTACTCCACGTACACAGGGGTTACCGCAGCCCGAACCTTTAGATACGCAGGCTGCAATGGTTGAGATGCGCTCTGATGGGATAGAGGACCAGCCAACCTATGTAAATGGTAAATTTGTTGTAAGCCCACTTTCAGGTGAGCGGATACCTGCTGAGCAGTTTAGGCACAACAATATGATGCCGTTCTTTGGTGGACGGGTAAAGCAGAATATTGGTCCTCAGACCAACACCTCACTCCTTGATACCTATACAGGTGCTGGTACAAATCAGATTACAAAGCGTGAGGTTGAGACCATGTTCGACACAGCCAAAACCCCTTATGGTAATCCATTTGGTATGGAGAATCAAACAGATTTCATCCAGTCTCGTATTAATGACCCAAGAAACCGTGGAGGTGAGAAGCCGTTTGAACCTGTACGTGTTGCTCCTGGTGTTGGTGAGGGGTATGGTACACTAGGCTCTGGTGGTTTCCAGCAGTTTGAGGTGAATGAGATTATGAAGCGTGCTATGCCAACCACTGATAAACTTCGTACAGCAGACAATCAGAAATACACTTATGATAAACCTGTTGTTCCTGGTCAACATTTCATTGGCATGGCGGCGGATAATGCAGGTGAGGTTCGTAAGCATCGTCCAGACACCTATTACAACAATCAGAATGGTGAGCGCAACTTTGTTACAACCGGCCAATATGTCGCCGAGACCACTCGCCCTACTCAGCTTCTGAACTACTCAGCCAGACCTGAGACCTCTGACTACCGTATCATTGCTGGTGCAAGCTCACAGGATTTCAATGAGTCATATGTTACTGGTTCTTACCGTACCCCGATGACACAGCAGTTTGGTGGTGCAGGTATGCGTAACGCAAAGTTGGAGGAGTATTACACCAATAACCCCGATGCCCCTGAGGCCGATTACGGTAAATCGGCTATTGAGATTCGTCCTAATGAGCGTCTACAGACACAGGAGCGTGTAATGGGTCTCAACGTTGCCCAAGCACAAAGCGGTCTTGTTGCAGTGCATTATGGGGATGATGCAAGACCAACATACCGTGGCGATACTATTGGTAATATCTACCAGTCTGGCGTTGCTACCGGTTATGCTCAGGGTGCACCATCAGTTACTGTCTGGGACCCCTCGGATGTTGCTCGTACAACTGTTAAGGAGGGTACAGTTGACTGGAACTATCTTGGTGTTATGCAGGCGGGTCAGGGTCCCAATAAGCTCAAGGTCTATGATCCTGATGATATTGCAAAACCCACACAGAAAGCGCAGCTCTCTGCAGCCCTCAGTTGGTCTGGTCCTGGTAATGCAACTAATAAGAGTTTCACCAGCCATGATGCCTCGGCAAATATGCGGCAGAATCCTAATAAGGAGCAGGTGGGTCGTTTACGCAAACCGTTGGCAGGTAACGGCGGGATTGCTATTTTCCAGGGTGAGCAGGGCTCACAGACAAGTAAGAAGATTGAGGCCGACTACATTAATGATCGTGTAAATGCAGTGAATCGTGTGGTTGAGATGACACCAGGGGCTGCTGATATTGGTTTAGTGAAATACCGTGCGCCACCACAGTTGGATGTTGGTTTGCAGCGTAATACACCCGAGATGATTGCTGCTGTTGAGAATAACCCGCTCAATCAGTCTCTGCGGAAAAATGCATTGCATGATGCGGCTCTTTTAGGTAAGATTTAAGGGCCAGCAGGAATAAGAAGGTAAATATGTCAGGAACACGTATACCGCCGCTACTTGTTTGTGGAGCGGCTGGCTCGGGTAAGAGTTATCAGATTGAGCAGTATGCAAAAGAGCGTGGTCTTGAGGTCCTTATCTGTCCTTGTAGGATTGATAGGACATTGAGGGAGCAGCGGACAAAACTACATGAGTGGGCACATCGTTTACAGCCCTCTATCTTGTGGTTGGAGGGGGCAGATGATTTGACTCCAGAGGCACAGAGTTTTCTGCGGCGAATTCTGGAGACAAATTCCCCTAATGTTCACTTCATTTTGGAGTGTAGAACTATTGAAAGTATTCAGGAACCGATTCGTAGTCGATGTATGATTAATTTAATAAATATGCCTAGTCATCAACAATTAATTGATTACGGAAAAGGTCTAGGTCTAAATGCTGATGTCATTAGGAATGCAATAAATGTCTGGCCCCCCAGCAAACGTACCTGGAGACAGATTGAAATGTTGAAATTTGCAAAAGATCATGGATTTGATGGAGATTATATAAATATCTGGAATAAAGCGGAGCATGAATTTATTACTTTGAATCCAGATGAGCAACATCAGTACCTTAAATGTAGACATAGTGGTGGAAATCCATTAGCATATGCTGCGTTAAGAGAGGAGATGAAGAAAGCCGTTGAACAAAAAGATGGAGAGTGACCCTGCCGCAAATGTCTATAGTGAGGCAAAAAGTGAATATATGATGCAGTTATCTTCATATTTAACTCCGGCATACTTTACTTTCTTTTTGGATTTGCTCGAGCATGCTCGAGAGGGGATAGAGCAGAAGCGGCATCTCTGGGAGTTTCAGAATCTATTGGCTGAGGTTGAGAACTGGAACATGGAGCGGGTCACTCGAGAGGTGGCCGGCATTGTCTCATCATGTGCTAAGAATGGTTGTGATTTCTTAGATGATTTATTAACAGCGGTTTTCTTGGCTCACACTAAGGTTTTAATGGCTATACGTGTACGTGGTAAGAAAAATGATAATGTTCGTATCAATGTACCTAATTTAGATAGATTTTTATTCAAGGTATTTTGTGAATGCAGTAAACTTTTATGGCAAAGCGCCTATCTCTTCCGTGATAATGTTGGTGGTATGGAGAAACAGCAGAACTACCGTCAGGTGCAACAGTTAATAGAGTCTGGTATACGTGCAGCAATCCGTGCTATGGTCCCTGTTAAATCACTCCTAAAAGACTTTGTTTCTGGTGGAGGTGCATCAAATGAGAATGATGATGATAGTGATGAGGATGAGATACCTACTGAGACGGCTAAGGAGGAGGTCAAGGCGGAGGAGGAGGCAAAGGCTGAGGAGGAGGCAAAGGCCGAAGAGGAGCCAAAGGTCGAGGAGGAGCCAAAGTCAGCTGAGGAGCCAAAGTCAGCTGAGGAGAAGGACCCTGTAATTGAGGAGATTTTTAAACAGATGAATGCACCATCTAATGAGAATACTATTGTTGCACCAACAGACCCTAATATAATTATTGTGGATGATGTTGACAGTCGTGGCGTTACATTTAATGAGTATGAGACTATTTTTGATATGGGTGATGATAATGGTCATCATATGCAGCCAACATCTTTCCCTGAAATGGAGAACAGACCACCTGAGGAGGATGAGGAGGATGAATCTTTGAAGATTTTGGATGATATTGGAGAGCCATTAGGGGCAGATGATTTGGATGATATAGCCTCTGTTGCCTCTCATACAGAGCTTGATGACTTTGATACACTTTAAAAATTTAGTTGCTGTATTTTCTCTATTTTTCGCATCTCCCATGTGCGTAGAACTATGAATCCCTCACTACCTTTATATGCCCTGGCTGGTGCAGTTGGCTTTACAATACTCTCTGCAATTGCAACCAAATACCGTGGAGATAGCGTGGAGGCAAAACTCTTAGCACGTGATGCATTTGCTGGTGCCCTATTTACGGCAGTTTTAATTGCATTGGTACCAGATGCCTTCCCTGTTTTTAATACGGGTCTTGCTGCAGTGGCAGCTACAGCTGTTAGTAGTATTAAGCTCCCTCAGTTGGGAGGTGCTGCTGGTGGCTCCAATGATGATTTAGAGCTACAGGTTGGATGGCCTCATAAGCGCTAAATACCTTATTCTTAATTATATAATAAATATTTATTAAACATTCATAAATATTTATTAATTATTTGCTATTATAATATAATTAGGCGTCGTTAATGAAGACCGGCCACCATTTAAATGTAGTATTGGCCTGTGCCGCTCTAGCCTCTTTTCCACGCCATCTAAACTGGCTAAAGGTCCGTTCTTTGAACTGCTCAGCGGGCACTGCATTATGAATTGCCCGTGCAATAAAGATATAGAGGTCAAATCCAGGGAAACGCTCGAGTCCATCTTCATCAATTAATATGGATTCACCATTATCATCTATCATCCATTTCCACAAGAGTTTTACAAGTTCTGAACCATTATCTTTAGGGTCCTCATCATTGCAGAAATAGCCAAACATTGAGACAGCCAATCTGCACAAATCAAAGCTCATATTTGGTGCAACCTCATCCTCTTCAGGATCGGTAAATGGTCCCCAGTTGTATTGGCCATAGGCATCTTGACCAGGAGCGAAATCACTGCTCATAATTTTAAGGTCTCCAATCTCACATGTAGCACGACCAAAATCGATTAATTTCATGATTTTGCCAAATGTAGGGACCTTATAAATCTCATTATTAGAACCCTTATAATATAAATGGGTTTCGGTTGTTGGTACCCAGACAATATTATTTGTGTGCAAATCATTATGACAGAATTTCACATATTTCTGGTAAACCGATAATGCAGCAACAATCTGGAAAAGCCAGGCAGACCATCTCCGTTCAGTCTCTTCATTCTCGAAATTCTCTTCTAGCTCCAGTAACTCATCCATAGTTCCCATACCAGCCTCTTGGAAATTGACTAATACAGGTATATTTTTACAATTAAGATAGATTTCACCGCCTCTCTCCTCTAATTCATCCATCATTATCTCAGACTCAGTTGTCTCCACATCATCATCATCATCATTCTCACTCGAATCCTCAGGCTTGCCAGTACCAACAAGCTGCTCAGGAGGTGAATCATCACATTGGAAATCATCCTCTTCTGCCTCCCTTAATTCACTTGCAATCTCCTCTCCTGCAGCAACAAAAGACATCATAGATGCCGACATCTCTAAATGTGGGCTAGGTGGACTCACTGGACTAGCCTTTGTCTCCTCGGAACAAATAGACTTAACTGTCCAGCTCTCATCATCGTCGTCTAGATCCTCTGGCATTGTCTCTAGCCACTGTACAACTGTTTCATAATCAACAAGATCATCATTGGATTCCTTATCTTTTATATCAATCTTCATCTTATTTTCGCCAACCTGTTTCCAGAACCAGGGTTTTCTCCTTAATGTTAGGAAATCATCCGTTATTTTATATTCGTAATTGTCTGCAATACCACAAACCGTCTCGAGATATTTAATCGAGTGGGGGGTCAGACCAGATTCACCAAGGCGGCTCAAAATGTAGCAAACAGTGGCATCTACCGAAGCCTGATTATGTCTCGAGATCGCATGCTTACGTAAATTGTCACGGCTCTCGGCATTAGGGGCCGGCATAAAAGACTGTAATGGATTCTGTTTCATAAATTCAAAAGGATTACATAAATGTATTATCTTGCTATAGACATTTAGCTGTTTTGCTGAATCTGTTGGCTTTGAACTAGTAATAAGGTCTGTGCTCCATAATCTAGCATTTTTTGGGTCAATATTTCCATTAAATGTAGAACATTCGCTGTTACATTTGAAACCACTATTAAGGTTGAGTGTGGAGGCACTGGCAAAACGTCTTAGTCCACCATGATAGCGCTGGACCTGTTTAATGCCGGATGCATTAAGATATGATACAATACCTTCCGACAAGGTCTTACTGTCCAAAATATCCTCAGGCGTGATCTTCATCTTCATTTCTAATCATCCGACAAAACTCTAAGTTGCTTTGGCGGCGCATAGTGCGGCAGCATAATCGCTGTGATATTTTGTGCATCTAACAGTTATGGCTGGTCAAGGTATGTCTCTCAATTTGCGCAAGTTTGATATGAGGAATATCCCTCAAGATGCTGTATGTGTTTTCATTGGTCGTCGTCGTACAGGTAAAAGTACTCTCGTTAAGGATTTGCTCTTTCATCATCAAAATCTCCCAATAGGAACCGTTATATCTGGTACAGAGGAGGGTAACGGTTTCTATGGGCGTTTAGTCCCTCCTGTATTTATTCATAACGAGTTCAATCCAGTGATTTTAGCAAACTTTGTGAAACGCCAGCGCTCTATCGTGGCACAGATACAGAAGGAGCAGGGTGAGGGAAGACAATCACGAATTGACCCCCGGGCATTTCTTATTCTTGATGACTGTATGTACGATGACAGCTGGGCCCATGATCGTAATATTCAGTATCTCTTCATGAACGGTCGTCACGTTAAGGTGTTTTTCTTAATCACTATGCAGTACCCCCTAGGTATCCAACCTGCACTTCGTACAAACGTAGACTATGTCTTTATCTTAAGAGAGCCATATCAAACAAATAGAGAGCGTATTTACAAAAACTATGGGGCTGCATTCCCATCATTTGAATTTTTCTGTCAGGTAATGGACCAATGTACACAGAACTATGAGTGTTTGGTAATCAATAATAATACACAGAGCAATAAGCTGGAGGACTCTGTCTTCTGGTATAAGGCTGATATGCATCCTGATTTCCGAATTGGTGCACAGCAGTTTTGGCAGATGTCTGCTGAGAGTTACCAGCAGGAGCAGGGTGGTGGAAATGGATATGATGCCGGTGCTGCAAGACGTCTTAAGGGTCCCAGTATTACAGTTAGACGCACACAATAAAGATTGAAGATAAGATAACATATACAATTAGAGAATGCAACTTTTTGAAATTGGTATGATACTTTTCTTTATTGTGGTTATTGCAGGACTTTTATATATGAATTATCGCTCTATGGAGGGGTTCCTTAATGGTAGTGCATATGGGACCTTTGCACCCAGATGTGGTGTGGAATTTCCGGCTTGCCCTAATGGTATGAAATGCATAAATGGCTATTGTGCTGTAAATGCACCGCCACCATTCCCACATGGCTCAGGCCTACCTGTATTCCCTTAAATAGCAAAGGTTTTTCGCCATATACTATTAGAAGAAATGAAGAGAGGACGTGCCCTACCTATAGCAACATTGATTATTGTAGCAATTGCTGCCATGATTGTAATTCCCATGATTATGAGTTATTTCGGTATGCAGGCAGGCTTTGTTGATATTGGTGAGAGTATTACGCTACCCGGCGGAATGAAGCCCGATGCATATTATAATTCTGCGTTCCTGCCTTGCCGCTCTGATAGTGGTGGTAAGCCTTGCCCTGAAGGCTCCTTCTGCAGTGGTACCAGTCGTGGTTGCGTACAGATTGCACAGCCCGGTGTTTAAATCAACTGTAATTATTTTATAATTCGTATTGATTTATTATGTGTTATTACTTGCTAAACATACCAAATACTGACTTAATAGTATCAGTAATCCCACCAGCAGACTCAGTGATAGGAGTAACAACAGCAGGTGTCTCAGATTTCGCCTCAATACTGTTAGTGGCAGGTGTAGGCTCAGCGGGGGTCTCAACAGCGGTGGGAGGGGCAACCGCATCAACAGCGGTCTTCCCTACAGCCTCAGCAAGCTGGGCCTCAACCTTACGCTGAAGGGCGAGGTCAGTGGCACCGAAAAGACCATCATGCTCGCCGCCGGTATTGGCGCCAGCATCAGTTACAGGTACACCCTGAATCTGCTGCTTATTACGCTTGACACCCTTCTCCTTGTAGAAGTTGTCAACATTTTCCTCGTTCTGCTTGTAGCTCTTCATCAGCTGATTGAGCTGGTCCTCAGCATACTCCTGCTCCTGGATAGAGTTGGGGCTAGGGTCCCAAGGGAGCCACTTACCCACCTCACCAACAAGAATATTGTGAATAGGGTCATTACGTACAAGCTTCTTTGCACGCACCTCAGCCTCCTTAGTGGTTGCATAAACACCACGAATCTTCAGGCCCCGCATTGTGGTCTGAGAGCCATTCTTCTCATGAAACTCCTCCTCAAGCTTAGCCTCATGGCGGAACAGAAAATCCTTGTAATCCTCGTCAATTGATACACGACCGATCTCCTTCTTGTTTTTACGAACAAACTCCTGGAACTTCTCCATTACACCATCCACCTGAATACGCTCCGCCCGGATACTATCAATAAGGGCAGTCTCAGCACCACTCTTAAGAAGGTTATCAGCAGCCTGGTCCAGCTTCCGGTTAAACTCAAGTACAGTGTTACCAAGGAACTGCTCAAGAGTCTTCAGCTTATACTGAATTTCATAATCCTTAAGGAATTTCTCAAAGAAAAACTTATCCTTGGTCTGGAGAACCTTTTCGGGGCTGATGAAGCTGAGCAGAACATATTTCTGGCTAGCAATCTCCGGATCCTCATCCAAAAAATCCTCACGAGTAGGTTGTACGGCACGAGACATCTCTATCTAGTGTAAACATAATATGTTTAAGCGCTGTTTACAGAATCGGTTTTGTCTGTGTTTTTTTCTTAACTAAGGATATAGACAAATGGACGGCTTTGTTGGTGATCTCATCTCCCGTGTTGTTAAGTATTTAATCGAGGGTCTTACTGTTGCATTTGCAGCTATGCTCATCCCCCAGAAGAAGCTCAACCTCGGTGAGGTGTTCGCTCTCGGTGTGACTGCTACCTGCGTATTCATCCTCCTCGATCTCGTTTCCCCCGGTATCGGTGTTACGGCCCGTCAGGGTGCCGGCTTCGGTCTCGGTGCCAACCTCGTTGGCTTCCCCATGCGTGGTTAAGCGTAACTACGCCTAACCCCTAACGCATAACAATTAGGTATAAAGCCTAGTTTGCCTCTTATTACATTAGATGCAAGTGTACGATAAACCTTTTATTTATACACTTTCACATATTCTTACTGGATTTATAACTGTATGGTACCCTGTACTTGGTCTACTTTTCATTGCATATCAGTTATTACAATTAACATTTAATGTCCGATTCTTCCTATTTTCACTCGAGATCAAGGATGGAAATAATCCGCTCCATACCGCTCGAAAGGTAGCTGAGTTTGCTGTCGGCTACCTGGCTGGCTTTCTGGTCCGCTCGAGAGGAGGTCGCTCGAGAGATCTGGTAGACCTTTAAAGTGTAGGTATATATTGCCAATTCATATCTTGGCATATCTTTTGCCAAATCTTATCATGTGCATAGAGTTTATCCCGATTTTTAAGAAGTGGGAAACAAGGTAAAAACTCATCCAACTCAAGCAGCTCACAGAATTTATATAATACATAAGGGTAATGTAAGAAATTGCTGCGGTCCTTCGGTCTATGTGCTTGGAAGCTCGGCTGAATTTCACGGAACATGAAGCGCAGTTTCTCCTCATTATCACGACTCATAACTGGTGCGTTCTGGCCATTGAGACGATTTAAAATATGAGCAGTATGCTCGTAATATTTATTGAGTTTCAGCTTCTTCAAGATTTCACGGAGCTTTGTCTGTTTCAATGTACTGATATTGACAATACGCTCCTTCTTCAACTCTAAAAGTATAGCGTCATAAACCTCTTGAGGAATATCTGTAGACTCTTTTGCCTGAAATTGTGCTAACCATTCATTGAAGTGGTTAATACGTTTATATGCGTAATAACTGACCTCTCTGGGAGGGTCCTTGTAACTGGGTTTATCAGAATCTAGAAGCAATGGAAGCTGATGGCCGCAGAAGTTACATGCTAAATACGCCTCATTAGTACTTAATATCATTTCAGCACCACAGTGAAGACATTCGCCAAAATTGTTGTCAATCTCATCAATACCTGTTTTTGCCATTTCAGGATTTACAATTTGCAGATATTCATCTAATAGTTTTTCACGATTCTTGGTTGGTGGCATAGCTACAGTTCTTGTAATAGTTGATACAGGTTCTGCAGCTTGCTCTAATGCCTCAAAAATAGATCCCGGTCTCTTCTTTGAAGATAGACCCTCGGTATTACCTTTAGCAATCTTGTCCTGAATATCATAATAGTTGAAGAGGATATTACCGGTTTTTAAATAATAGTCATATATTTTTTCTGAATCTTTTAATGGAGTGCCTTCTCGTTTAACATCGTTAAGGAATTCATTATGAATAGCATCTAGGGTTGTTTTTTGCAGTCCGCTACTCATATCTATACATGCGTAGCACCTATTTTTAAGTGTTATATTTTAAAGATTACCTCCGGCTCAAACGCACAAAATTTGGCGATTTTTAGCCGCCGCCGAAATTTTTTTGTTTGCTATGGATATAACAAATGACAGGTGGTGGTCTTATGCAGCTCGTCGCTTATGGCGCTCAGGATGTTTACCTTACTGGTAACCCTCAGATTACATTCTTCAAGGTGGTCTACCGTCGTCACACCAACTTCGCTATGGAGTCCATTGAGAACCCCTTCAACGGTGCCCCCAACTGGGGTAAGAAGGTCACCTGTACCATCCAGCGTAACGGTGACTTAATCCACCGCATGTACCTCCAGGCCACGCTCCCCCAGGTCACCCTCCTTGCCTCTGACGGCTCTGGTGCCCAGTTCCGCTGGCTCAACTGGGTTGGTCACCTCCTCATCAAGTCCGTTGAGCTCGAGATCGGTGGTCAGCGCATTGATAAGCACTATGGTGACTGGCTCCACATCTGGAACGAGCTCACCCAGGAGCCCGGTAAGCAGGCCGGTTACGCCAAGATGGTTGGTAACGTCCCCAAGCTCACCAACATCATCCAGCAGGGTGGTGTTGCCTGTGATGGTGACTGCGGTGCTGGTGAGCCCAACACCTCTGAGGAGATCCAGAACTGTGCCCCTGAGTACACTCTCTACATCCCTCTCCAGTTCTGGTTCTGCCGCAACCCTGGCCTCGCTCTCCCCCTCATCGCCCTCCAGTACCACGAGGTCCGTATCAACCTCGAGTTCAACGACCTCCGCAACCTCTGCTGGGAGTATGCCCCTCAGGTCACCACCAACCCCCACGTCATCCGTGACCGTGTTAACGCTGCTGGCCTCGTTGCTGCCTCCCTCTTCGTTGACTACATCTACCTCGACACGGATGAGCGTCGTAAGTTCGCCCAGGTCTCCCACGAGTACCTCATTGAGGTCCTCCAGTTCACGGGCGGCGAGTCTATCACCTCCTCTTCCAACAAGCTCAAGCTCAACTACAACCACCCTGTCAAGGAGCTCATCTGGATCGTCCAGCGTGATTCCTTCGTGTCTTGTGATGACACCATCATCAACCCCTGGAAGGGTCAGCAGCCCTTCAACTACTCTGACTGGTGGGACCGTGCGGTGCTCGAGTCTGGTTACTCCGTCACCCGTGTTGAGGGCATGGCCGGCAAGAACCCTACTATCGTAGCCAAGATCCAGCTCAACGGTCACGATCGTTTCCAGGAGCGTGAGGGCCGCTACTTCAACGAGGTCCAGCCTTACCAGCACCACACCAACATCCCTGCCGTCGGTATCAACGTCTACTCCTTCGCCCTCAACCCTGAGCAGCACCAGCCCTCTGGTACTTGCAACTTGTCTCGTATCGATAACACCACGCTCCTCCTCACTGTCTCCCCCAATGCCGTCGGCACTGCCACCTCTTCCACGGTCCGTGTCTACGCCACCAACTACAACGTCCTCCGTATCATGTCTGGTATGGGTGGTCTCGCCTACTCCAACTAAAAAGTTTATACAGTGTTATATTACATTGTTATTACTTTTTGGTCTTGGGCGTAGTCTATTAAATAAACTTAACACGCAATCATTAAAAAATGCTGACGTGTGAAGTTAAGAAATTACAGTTAAGGTGCTTATGTAAATGTCAGTTTCATAGAACGTAGAATATGATTTTCATTTGCCCCGCCTGTTGCTGCGCCTAAGCCAATATAATAACTTGTACTATCAAATGAAAATCCTGTTAAAGAAAAATTTGCCGACGCAGGTTTACTATTAGTTGTATTAAAATAGATTTGCATTGTTGATGCTGAATGATTATAATCGGCCCAGAAGAAGAGATTTCTATAAAAATCCTGTCCTGTTACAGTTGTCTGTAAAACATCATTTTTATACCAGGTAAAGCTATTGTTGGTAAATGTTTTAAATAAAAATGCATTGATTGCAGTATTAACATACCCTACACTGCCACCTGCTCCACCATTTGTATTATTTGTTGTGGTCCACTGTAAACAAAATCCATCAGCTGGCGGTGTACTACCTCCAGAGCACTCAAAATTCCATTCAAATGTAAAGTTTCTATTATATCTAATTGCCGTAGAACGATAAACATTGCCTACATCACTATTTGTTGCCTGTGTTAAATATAGGGCATTACCTATTACACCAGCTGTACTAACCTGTGTTAGACCCGCTACTGATGAAAAGTTGGGGTAATCAAATTCAACTACTGCTACCGACCTTGAGGGCCGTCCATATCCAAATGCCGAACCTGTTGAACTTAGTATCGGCATTAAATAGTATCTAATTATAATATACTGAATTATGCTTCAGGTGCATCAACAAAATAGTTAACAGCAGCCATGCGTTCAAATTCAAAACTCTCTATAATTAAATCAATATCATGACCCCCACGTTCTTCATGAACAGGAGGGGGCTGAACAAAGGAGCTTTGTAAACCAATTAGTACAATATATTGATGGCGTCCTGTGCCTGCAGGTGGTGCTGGTGGCATGTAATCATAGAGAGTATTACCATTAGTTACATCATTGTTTTTGAAATTAATGACTAAATAATGAATAAATGTAGGGACCACGGCATTAAGGTCGTATACCATAATTGTAAAGAGCTGATTAGGGTTAGCATCAATATGGAAGCTGAAAGGCTGTTGTGCTGTTTCTAATGGTACAACTGAACCGGGCTGTATCTGCTGTGCTCCAAATGCAATTCTTAGAATAGTAGCAGCACCAGATCTTTGTCTTCTACCTCTTGATAGTCGCTTGAGGGAGCGCCGTATACGCCTAGACCTTTTAACCATATCTAATTGTAATATATATTAGATATGGGAGGCCAACAATCACAGCCTATACAATTAACACCTGGACCTGGATTTGAAAAGCGGAAGGCAAATACATTTCCGGGTTACGAACATTATGATTTTGGTGGATATGAGATATGGGGACCTTATAAAAAACAGCAGATACCAGGTCCATTTGGAACCTCAAGCTGGGAACCAAGAAATAAAACAGTTGATGGGGCCGATGTACTTGAGATATGTACATTGGCAGAGGGACAATTAAAACCACGAGAAAACGGAAATGGAGGAGCAACTCTTTTACGCTCTTCGAGTCCCTTCAGTACCAAACCTGATGTTGGAACAGATAGACCTGCATGCTACCAAGATAATATGGGATTTTCACTAGAAGATGATGGTTTATTCTATATTCATTATAAGCATCCTATGTTTGCAAGAATAATACGTAATTCTGGTATGCCCCGTGCTGGATTTTCTGGTTTATTGCCAACATTATTCCAAGCTAAGAAGATAAATGAGGCAAAAAGTATGAAGAATGTTACAAATGCAATATATCAGAGACCAACAGGTAATATTTGGAATATGTCAATACAAAATATAGCTGAAACTGGATATTTAATACATAAGAGTAATAAAGCAATTAATCGTATTGGTAGGGTAAAATTACCTAGAGGTATACAAGTTCCACTGGATCAAGCTGTACGTATAATTAATACAAAAACAGCAATTTTTAACATGGGCCAAAAGCGCACACTAGATGGTGGTAAGCGCAGAAATGTTAGATGGCGTTCCACTAGAAAAAGAAGATAAGTTAAGGTCTAAACCGTACATGAATAAACTATAAATAGAATGTTCTCAAATAAACGTATCCTATTATTTGGAGGCAGTGGCTCTCTTGGCAATGCTTTTATTAAAAAACACTTGGCTAATAACCAGATATGGAATTTTAGTCGTGATGAATGCAAGCATTGGAAAATGTCTCTTAAATATAAGAGCCAGAGTCTACAGTTTATTATTGGTGATATTCGTGACTACAATGCAGTGGAAAATGCAATTATTAGGGTACAGCCCCATATAATTGTTATTATGGCAGCCCTAAAGCATATTGACCGCTGTGAATATGCAATTTATGAATGTATTCAGACAAACTGCATGGGCCCTATGAATATTTTGAATGCAATTGAGAAGAATAATGACCGGTTAACAAATCTTGAGACCACTGTTATGGTGTCAACAGATAAGGCATGTGAACCGACAAATGCATATGGTATGGCAAAAGCCTTAGCTGAAAGTGCAATAGTTGAGAAGTCACTGTATATTACAAATAGGCGATTTGTGAATATCCGTTATGGAAATGTACTTAATAGTCGTGGGTCGATTATCCCAATTTTACATGAGAAGGGGTTGGATCCAGATGTTAAGGAGTTTACACTTACACATGAGGATATGACACGTTTTGTTATGACTTTAGAGCAGAGTGTTGAGTTAATCGAGTATGCCGCCATGGAGGGTGAGTCTGGTGATACAGTTATTCCTCGGCTCATCTCGATGCGCTTGAAGGACCTACTTGAGATTTTTTCTGCGAAATATAATAAACCTGTAAGGGTCACTGGACTACGACCTGGTGAGAAAATGCTCGAGTCGCTTATCTCGGAAACACAGGCTATGCGGCTTATTAAAAGTGATAATGGTTATATGCATATTAAGGCACCTTATAAAAATCTACTAATTATGGATGATGTTCATAATTATAATAGTAAGATTAATCCTCTTAGTAAAGAGGAATTGCATAAATATATGGTTGAACAGGGATTAATAGATAAATAAACTTATCACTTAAAACTGTAATTAATTGAATAAAATATAGATGACTACATTATATCCAATTAAATTAAGTATTTTAGTACCAACTGTACCTAGTCGTATTGATAGTTTTTTCCCTAGAATTATTAAGGAGTTGCATAAGCAGGTTGGCAATAGAAAAGAGATTGAGATTATTGGTCTATTTGATAATAAGCGTAAAAGTACAGGCAGTAAGCGACAGGATCTCTTAAATTTGGCACAAGGTGAATATTTAACATTTGTTGATGATGATGACCGTGTAACTGAAGATTATGTAAGTAGTATTATGGAGGCTATTGAGGCAAATCCTGGTATAGACTGTATAGTTTATAATACAATCTGTCGTGTAAATGGTGGACCACCTAAGCTATGTAAGTATGGTATTGAGTTTGAGTATGGAGATATTTTAGATGGGAAAGAGTGGCGGGGAAAGCCAGCACATACTATGGTATGGCGCTCGGCCATAGCCAAAGCGCATAAGTTTTTTGATATTATGCATGGAGAGGATATTAATTGGGTAAAGCGGGCCTATAAAGATATTGTGACTCAGCATCGCATTGACCGTGTATTATACCATTATGATGCAGAATATTTACGTACATCTGAGACTACAGGATTAAGTGATGAGACAATCGCCCGTAATATAGAATTAAATGCTATTACAAATGCATTTGCCTCATTTACTACCCCTCCTGTAGCTCCTCCTGTAGCTCCTCCTGTGCCAGTAGTTGCTACACCGACACCCCCCTTAAGATTACCTGAAATTAAATCTAATATGCATCATTCAGACTTTATTGCGTTAATTGCATCAATTTATAAGCCTAATACCTATGTTGAGCTGGGCCTATATGTAGGTGAAACCTTTAATAAAGTATATCCTCATGTGCAGCAGCAGGCACATGGTGTTGATATGGAGAGAAAGCCACGATTAGAGGAGATTAGGGCAAAGCCAAAAGCATATCTTCATTTCACAAGTACAAATAATTTTTTCTCCTATTTTGATCAAAAGATAGATATGGCATTTATTGATGCAGACCATTGTATAGAGAGTGTACTTATTGATTTTGCTAATTGTCTTGATAGACTTTCGGATAATGGTGTTATATTTTTGCATGATACTGATCCTCGTGAAGATGCTCTTATGATTCCAACTCGTTGTGGTGATAGTTATAAGATTGTGCCTATTTTGGAAAAGCGTAATGATATAAATATAATTACGCTGCCATTAACTGAGGCGGGTCTTTCAATTATAACGAAGAAGGGTAGTACTCGCACTATGTTGCGTCAGAAGGCTTAACCAACTGTATCTCGCATCTCTCCCTCCTGAAAATGGTAGACAATTGATGCAAAATTAGTTGTATGATTTACACCAATTGCTAATAGTCGTTGAATAAACACCTTATCACCAGGGATGCAGGCTTCGCCTGGTTTAGTATAAGTGGGTCGCCAAATATCAGAACCAGGGTAACAATTACCCTCAGGGTAATAATTAATTTTCTCTAGATGCTCCTTCTTAATAAGCATTGGCATGTAGAGACCCCCAGGTTCAACACGATTTTCAGCGACTCTAGAGGCAAAATACTTGAACTCCTCCTCCTTGTAGTCCCCAGGAACATTACCAAAATTCCGCTCAATACCATATTGACCAGAGCGCATAATTCCACGCTCAACAAGACGACTACAAACCACAGTATCATCCTTAATCGTCTCTAATAGTTTATCCAGCCATCCTGGTGTAAATGCCATATCACTATTAATAAATACTACATATTCACCTTTCGCAACACGGCCCGCTGTATTCCAGGCACGGTACACATTATTTATGTACCACTCCTTACGCTGCTCCTCGGTATTATTATGAATATAATGAGGGATATTATGCTCCTTCAAATAATTAAGGACAGGTTCACATGCATCATTAGCAACAAAATAGAATTCATTATCAGTTAAATCTGTGTGTTTACGAACCTGGTCATAGACAAACTGTAGCCAGCGAGTAGACTTGTAGATAAGACATGCAATAGATACCTTTACCATTCTATCAATTATATTTAATAAATTTCTTAAGCCTTTGTCCTATAAATCTCCTTATAATGTTCAGGGTCTGCTCTTAGTAGACGAAGCTCATCCTTCTCAGCATTAGGTGGATCCTCTGGTCTTGGTACAAAATAGGCTTTTACACGGCGATTTTCATCTATATCATTGTCACTTAAGTAAGAGATTGTAACAAAGATTCGCCGACTTTCAGCTGGACCGGTCGATGGCTCAGGATTACCGTGCCAAGCATTATCATTACAATTAAATATAATAAGGCGATTGAAAAGCGGAGCAATTGCATCTACCTTCTCCATAATTTTTGGTTCCTTTGATGCAGCCGAAGTACCATTCCATATCTCAAGCTCACATCCATATCCCTCACGCCAGTTAGCAGACAAATAGATACCAAGTGTTACCTGCTTCTTAAGGCCGAGAGTTGGATGACGCCCAGCATCTACATGTATATCAAGGTAATCACCTGGTTTATAGATATGAACACCCCAAAAATTACGAGTGGTATCAAGCTTCAGAGGCCAACCAACAATTGCACTAAGTTCAGCAAGAAACTCATCTGATTGTAGCTTATCAAACAGTTGTGTAAGTTTTGGCTCAAAAGCATATTTATCACGTAGCGTATATTTCTGCTCAAAAGGATTATCATACCTGTCCCATCGCTCCATCGTCAAAGAGAGAATCTCATGTTGCAACTCCTTTGCAAAATCGGCTGCCAAAAAGTTGTCCTGCAATGCATAGGGATAAGGGGTCCTTGACTGATAGGAAGATGCATTAATTGTTAATGAATTAAATATATTAGACATTTTACTAGATTTCTAATAGTTTTAAGTGAAAAATCTTTAGACGTTATCGGTAAAATATTCCTTCAAATGCTCGATAACAAGCGCTGCAGTATTACCATTACCGAGCCAGCTGGCATCTGGTTGCGGCTTACTATCTAGCCAGGCCCAAACGGCGGACCAATCTGCCTCTTCATCGAGAGGTAGGCGCATACTACAGTTTGCAGCGTAAGACTGGGGACGCTCGGTAAAATCACGAGGAACTATTACAGGGGTATCAAGAAGAGCGGGTTCCTCTTGGCCGGTACCCGAGTCACTGATAATAAATGGGCTGTTATAGACTGTGGTGAGATACTCTTTATAACCCATTAACGGTACCATTTCGATTTGGCCAAGGTCAAGATTTTCAGCAGCAATCGTATCTGCAAGGCGCTTGAAATAAAGCATCTTTACAGGAAGATTGTAACGGGCGGCAGCCTCATTTGCAAAACGGAAAATGGCTCGCAAACGTTCAGGATATTTAGTGTTCTCTGGTCGATGAATATCAATAAGAATCTGTGCTGACTGCTTTGGCTCTGCCTTAATAATAGGGCCAAAAATACGGAACGGCTCAATTATAGTATTACCAACTACATGTACATTCTTCTCAATCCCCTCCTTAGCCAGCTGCATCCTATATTCATCATGATATACAAATAGAATATCACTGCAGTGGTCACAAACAATTCGATTAATCTCCTCTAACATACGTTTATCATAGGACCGCATGCCTGCCTCAATATGTGCAATCTTATAGCCCTCTTTCTTTAACGGAAGTGATACAGCTGCCGAGTTACTATCACCGAGAAACATAATTAGATCAGGATTAATAGAATGGTCCTTGAAAAGCTGTGGGACTGCAGTTGATAAGTAGCTGAGTTGCTCATAATGATTTGATGCAGCAATGCCTGCAGATAAGATATAGTCTGGTTTACGAATATTAAGCTGCTCAAAAAATACATCACTTAGTGAAGTATCATAATGCTGGCCAGTATGAACTAAAATATGATTAAAGTTGGCGTCTAGCTCTTTGAAAACCTGGCTCATACGAATAAAATCGGGCCGAATCCCTGTAATTGTTACAATTGTTTTCAACATCTCTAACATTTACAATTAGGTGGAATTTAAGTTGCATTCATTAATAGTGCTAGTTTTTCATCAAAATTATTTTCATTTTCTGTTAAATCAATATATTCACCAGTAGATTCATAATAGAGGTGTTTTTGATTGTAGAGATTTTCACCCAGCTCTTTTTTTGATCCCCATGAAATTGGTGATGGCTCATGAAATTGATGAATCCCCATAAGCCTATTCTCTTCCCAATGTATATTTACAATATTTATATTTGCTGCAATAACTTTTAGAAGTAAATCATCATCATCCCAACCAAATGCAAATGTATAGTCATAACTAAACTCACAGTTAATCTTTTTAAAATTCTCTAATGTTAGACCTACTAAAAAATGTAAATTGCGAATCTTTTCACGTGATTGATACCATTCACCATAAATAGGGAGTTGAGCAATTTTATCATACTCTAATGGTGTATTATGTAATATTTCATTACTTTCAAGATTTTTAACTGTAATAATATCATATACATAATATGAATTATCATTATTAGATATACGATTATTTAAATCATTTAAAATATCGCCTGCATGACAAACCTCTGCATTTTGTATAACAATTCTAGAACCTTTAATATATTTAAACCCTATATTATAATTAATACAGGGGTTTAACCAACGTTTTTCATTACTATTTATATTTATAAAATCAATATATAGGGGGAAGTCACAAAGTTTTTCAAATAAACAAGGATCATTTGTACTATCGTCAACAATAATAACCTGCACATCTTTGTTTGCTGATGCTGCAATTGTTTTTAATGTATAATAGGTTTGTGCTGAACGATTAGATGCAGTCATAACAATTGATGTACAGTTTTTAGTTATACTATTATTTTCTATAAGAGTATGATTATATAATAAATCAGACTGCTTTATCTCTTTCTTAAGAATCGGTATATAATCTCTACTCAATATAAGGGAATTCATATTATTACTTGTCATTATTGACCTACAAAACTTTTAAGTTGCATATATTTAGTATTAAAAGAATCTTGTTCTTCACTAATCTCTAAATATTGCCCCTTAATATTAAAACATCGTTGTTTTGATACATAAAGTGTATCGCATTGCTCTTTACCCTGGTCCCAACTATTAGGTGCAAATACATGATATTGATGAATTCCCATAACACTCACCTCATTATGAAATAGGGTTTTAATGGGTATATTTTTTGATTGAATACGTAGAAGAAAATCGTTATCATCATATGAACATCCATAACTGTAATCATAACTAAAGCCATCAATTATATCAAAAATTGCCCTAGGCATCGCAGTAAGGAAATGATATTTAGCATTTCTATGGATACCCTGATACCAGATAACCTGAAACAGATAAGCGTGCTCCAAAATCTTTAGAGAGCTGGTTCCAAACTCCTTCAAACGATTATTAGAGGCAAAACCATTAGATGCTACAACATCAAATACATGATATGCAAAGTCAGTTACATTATCAGCAGTGTATTGTAGAACATCCCCTACATGACACACCTCTGCATTCTGAATAATAACCTTATTACCTTTAACATGCTGAAACCCTACATTATAATTTATACAGGGATTATGCCAGGTTTTTGACTGCCGCTTTACCTTTATAAAATCAATGTAGAATGGATAATGGCGTAGCCGCTCCTCTAAAAGTGGGTCTGAGTCAGAGTCATCCACAACAACCACATGTATATGCTTAAATGTACTACGAGCAAAGGTATCAAATGTGTAGTAGGTTTGGGCCGAACGATTTGAGGCTGTCATAACAATTGATATAGTCTGCTCGGTTATTGGATAATTTGGAATAACAATATGCTCAAAATATTGTGGACTACAGGTTTTTACAGCAGCCTTCAACTCAAATATCTCATTTCTATTTTTGAGTAAAGCCTCCATCTACTCAAGCAATGTAAATGACTTTAAATCACAAATCTGTGTTTGTAGTGGTGGCACCTGCATAATAATATTAGTACACCACTCTGTATTAAGAGTCTTATTAATTGCCTGTGGTGTATTCTCTGCAACAATTGTTAGATCCTGGCGGTCAAATGTATTGGCTATCATCTGAGCCATATCATATTTTGATGAATGCTCTGGACTAAAGATATGACGAACACCAATCCAAAAATGGTTATTCTCAATCATAAACCAGACCATCTTTGCAAACTGTAGACAGGTAATACCATTCCACCAATGATTTGTATAACCCTTAATGGTTGCGCCTTCCGGTTGTTGTAGAACCCATTCCATAAAGGATTTCTGATTTTGTAATTCACGACCAATGATTGAGGTCCTGATAACGGTGCACGTAGTTGGCTCTCCAGCAGATTTACTGCGTCCATAAATGTTGGTTTCAGTGTGCTCATCACTCTCCTTATATTCACCGGCGCTGAGACCATCATACACACAATCAGTGGTTGGGTGAATCATATTAGCACCAAACTTTTTTGCGAGTGCTGCAAGGGTGAGAGGGAACTGTGTATTAATTAGGTCATAGTCTGTGTCTTGCGATGAACGCTGGGGAATCTGACCAATACAATTAATGATAAGTGTATTGTGATTACATTCATAGTTGAGAAGAATGGATTCAAGCTCCTTTAAAGATTCTCTACTAGTAAGGCGAAAGGTGGGACAAATCATGGGGACCTTACCCTTAAGGTAGCTGTAGATATAACGCCCGAGCATACCTGTACGGCCGAATAGAATAACACGCTGGATCATTATTTTATTAAATGTTACTTGGCTTTAATCTAAATAGTTAATAGATGGAATTTAGCTCTTATACAAGAAAATATTATTTACGCTATATCGGACAACGTGAATTTACAGAGACTACATTTAATAACTTGGCTACATTACTAGACAATAATGCAGCAATTGATGTTAAATTTACATTAACAGGGGAGGGACAAAAAATTCCTGAAGCTGAAATGTTATTTCTTAAGCAAACGGATGGTAATTATAGAGGGTTAATTAATAAACGAGCAACAAAGTTAATAACAAACTATAATGGCAATCCTATCTACATAAATAGTGAAATGTTTGAGAATATTCCAATACTACCTAACTATACTCGTGATATTGAACCAGGATTGCTATTGGATCGCATAAACCAACTGTATTTGCGTTTCATGGGCCACGAAGGGGCTGGACGCCGCCGACGCCGCACGCACAAAAAACTGAACAGGCGCCGGCGCCGTTCTTTAAGGCACCGTAAAGCCAAGTAAGATGTCCACCTGCCGTGTTCGCCGTATTATTGATTATCTCAACACCGAGACCAGGATGCAGCTCAAAAAGCTGCTTCCTAAGGGTGTTGCGACCGATGCCACAATTAAGGAGATTGGGAATGTAAAATATCCCAGTGCTCTACTAAATATATTACCCAAGGAAGAGGCATACGCTTCCCTTGGTAATATTACTGAAGCCATGTTGCGTAGGCCATCTGAGACTATTTCGCTCGAGACCCTGCTCGAGCAGACCGCTCTTGAGTATCCTGATTTGAGCGAAACCGATTGTCTAAAAATTTCAAAGTCTGTAACAACCGAGCCATATCTCGAGCGCTTGCGTCGTACGAGGTTGAAGCTGGAGGCCAGTTTCCAGGGACCCTGTGTATATGAGCCTACTGTTGTGCGTGAAGGTGTAGAGGGCCATCCTGATATTAAGACTGTTAGACAGGTTTATGAAATTAAACTTACAGGTCAAGTGAAGGAGAACTGGCTCGGCTTCGTATTCCAGGCCTTTGCCTATGCTGCAATCTGTCCTAAGGTGCGTGAGGTTAACATTGTATTACCTTTACAGGATTTGGTCTGGACCTATGATGTAAGTGGATGGACCAACCGTGATGCCTATTGGTCCCTTATGAATGACCTTTCAGAAGAGATTCGTACTGTTGCAGTTGTTACTAAGGTTACTGCTGCCCGTTTGTGTGATGAGTTCTGTATTGGTTGCCATTTACCCAAGCGTGGTGGCAGCTTTGCTAACTCTATTGCCCATATTCAAGATGGTAGCCGTGGATGGCAGCTGTTCCTTAGTAGTAATATGACCGCAAAAGTCTCGATGAAGCCTGATGATATTAAGGCAACAAGGGCCCATATTGACCGAACTGGTGCCAAAATCTACATTCACAGTCCGTATATTATTAATTTGTGCGCTGTGCCAGGAGAGAAAGATGATTATCATACTGGATGTCTGTGTGCAACACTTGATGCAGCTGTTGCTATGGGATGTCGTGGTGTAGTGGTACATGTAGGAAAAAGCACTACTCAGGATCTTGATGTGGCTCTTGAGAATATGAAGACAAATATTCGGCGGGCACTTGACTCTGCAACCCCTGAATGTCCTATTCTTCTGGAGACCCCTGCTGGTCAGGGGACAGAGACACTTAAGACATATGAGGAATTTGTTGGATTGGTCAAGGAGATTAATGACCCTCGTCTGCGTATCTGTGTAGACACCTGCCACGTCTTCGCCTGTGGCCATGGACCCTTAGGGTATGTGGAGAGGATGTTGCGAGAAGATGCGGAGCTCCTGAAACTCATTCACTTCAATGACTCATTGGGTGAGTGTGGCTCATGTGTTGACCGTCATGCCGATATTGGTCTCGGAAAAGTAGGTATTGCTGTTCTGGGGAAAATTGCCGATGTCGCCTATAGGGCGGGTGTTCCATGTGTGATTGAATATTAAGAATTTGAAATAACCTTAACAGTATCTATAGTATATTCGGCCTTTGCCGCCTTTTTTCGTTCTCTACATTTAATGTATATGAGAGCAGTTGCTGCAATGGTGGCTGCGGGTAGTATAATGCCTAATAACCACCCTAATTGTTCATCCGTCATTGGAAACTACATTTATGGTATTCTCTGTATTTAAATTAGCCCAAATGATTTGCGGGGGTCTAGACCAGCTCGAGTATTCTCGAGCAGCAGTGGTCGGCTTCGGGAGTGCAAGGAGTGCATTGAGAGCATCGAGACGCCGCTCCAAGGGCCGCATGTGTGCTCGAGCACGCACTCTCGAGAGCGACTTCCAGCGCCACTCGAACTGTAGGGCCGCCTGTTTATCGGGAAAACCTGCCACATAACAAACTCTCCTCCATGTAAGTCCAGCGCCTACTCGAGCACCTGTCGCCCTTGCGCCACCAGATAGTTCTTTATTATGTTGTCTCAAACGACGGTCAGGATCAATTGTAGCACCAACATATGTTGCCTCATCATTATTTGTAATAAGAAGGTAAACATACCAGGGCCGCTCTATTGTTATATTAAGCGTAGCTTCATCCCCCTCTTCATCGACCGTAATATCAGTAATATTAACACGTGCATCCTCCTCCATTATATCTAATAGTGCGCCTGCTTTTTAACTGTTCATTTCTCAAAATACAATTAGAGAAATGAGCTGTAACACAAGATATTGGCATAATATGGCTGCAGCGCAGAAAGACCGTATCTGTAACCCGGCCGCTGCCGCCAGACAAGATAAGGCTCTGAAAGATTTAATTGCAGCTCGTAATCAACAGGATGCAGCCTGGTCCTTCAAGCCGGTAAACGAGGCAAACACCACTGATACGGTACTTCATCCGACCACATTATCGACCGCTTTGCAGCAATCTCATCAAAATTCCAGCCATCAGCGCCAGTTACAGTAAACGGTGGTCGGCGCCAAACACGACCATCAATAGCATCTTTAATTGAACTTGAGCCCATCTGTAAGAAGAAGGCCTCGCCGCCCCCAAAGCTCGGTACATGTACCCTATAAGGCTGTACAATCTCATGGCGCTCAGTGTCATTCATTGCCTCAGTAAAAGTAATATATGCGGCATGCATAGTTTGCCAACGATTTGGAATAAACATGCCAACATAAGCTGTCATACTGCCAAAAGGGCGCAATAGGCGTAAACAGTTACGCATTAAATTCCCCCAATGAATTATCTCATCATCACTAGCCCCTAATGGTAGGTCGGTCAAATCTACAATTATAGAATCGTATTGCTGGGTAGCGGCTGCGGTCCATGCCCATGCATCCTCATGATGAATATGAGCACGTGGGTCAAGATGAGCATCGCCGTGCCATGAACGCAGACGCCGTTTACATAATTCAACAAACATCTGGTCATAATCTACCATGTCTACATGTTCAACATCTGGCCATGATAGAACCTGTCGCAGTGTACAGAGTTCGCCCCCACCCAGCACTAAGACCCGTTTAGCCTTACCATTAAGGGTCGCAAGAGCAGGTCTACAAAGGGCCTGGTGATAGAACTCCTGGTCGGCTTCAGTACTCTGAATTTCGCCATCAATAAAGACCGCCTTTCCAAAATCAGGTGTATCAATAATCTGTACTGCACCACATTTAGTATTAATACGGACAGCTGAACGGTCATCTAGATTCCAGACCCTTTTATATGAGGCCTCATTGGCATCTCTCTCTTCATAATTTAATGGTCTCTGCATTATATTACTTACGCCCTCTACGCTTAAGTCTTCTAGAGCCACCTCGTAGCCCTCGCTGTTTTCGTTTCTTATATGTGCAGCGTGAATATTTAATAGGCTTAGCTGGGCGTCCATATGTTGATACAGATGTAGCGAGGCGAGGATTTCTTGCTATTTCGGCCTTAAAAACCTCAAATGGAATTAAAGCCATATAATGGATTTGTCCTACACGGTCAACTAATAGGATTGGTTTTCGGTCAATTATTATTGGAAATGTTTGAGCTTTATTTATTGTTTCTAAAGTTGTGGTTCTAATTATAATATTGTTTGCCGCTAGTATAGTTTGAATTAATCCTATATCAGATTCACTTGCATATGTTGTTATATTTTTAATAATATCTGCAATTTCCCGTAAGAAATATTCATCAGGATCTTGTTGCAATGCTATTATAACCTCTTGTGAGTAACCCTCATCGGCCTCTAATATTG
>JACCDW010903163.1_pt1 | contig 76580 bp, 70 predicted proteins | sample 7449781 | NCBI WGS metagenome assembly JACCDW01 (sample SAMN15323449, study PRJNA562643) | freshwater metagenome | isolation source: river surface water | place: USA:Blue River Watershed | collected 2017-08-18
AACTGCAACACCAAGGGAGTCAACATGGAAATCGATATGCTGGAAAACACGAAGGGCACCATCATCAAGGTGGTCGGCGTCGGTGGTGCAGGCGGTAACGCCGTGCAGCACATGATCAACAAGGGCGTCTCCGGCGTCGAGTTCATCGTCGCCAATACCGATGCCCAGGCGCTGACGCAGTCGAAGGCACACAACGTGATCCAGATCGGCGAAACCGGCCTTGGCGCCGGCATGAAGCCGGCCGTCGGCCGCCAGCTGGCCGAAGAGACCCGCGACCGCATCGAAGATGCGCTGCGCGGTGCGCACATGGTGTTCATCGCTGCCGGCATGGGCGGCGGCACCGGTACCGGTGCGGCACCGGTGGTCGCGCAAGTGGCCAAGGAACTCGGCGCGCTGACCGTGGCGGTGGTTTCCAAGCCGTTCTCGCACGAAGGCCAGAAGTGCATGGACATCGCCAACGAAGGCCTGGACGAGCTGACCAAGCATGTCGATTCGCTGATCGTGATCCTCAACGAGAAGCTCGAAGAGATCTACGAAGACGACAGCATGCTGGAGTGGCTGGGCCACGCCGATGACGTGCTCAACAACGCGGTGGCCGGTATTGCCGAGATCATCAACGTGCCGGGCCACATCAACGTCGACTTCAACGACGTGAAGACCATCATGGCTGAGCAGGGCAAGGCAATGATGGGTACGGCGGTCGCTTCGGGCGTCGACCGTGCGCGCATCGCCGCCGAGCAGGCCGTTGCATCGCCGCTGCTGGATGGCATCGACCTGTCCGGTGCGCGTGGCGTGCTGGTCAACGTGACGGCCAGCCGCTCGCTGAAGGGCAAGGAAATCAAGGAAGTGATGGCTACCGTGCGCGCGTTCGCGGCTGAAGACGCATCGATCGCACAGGGCATCGCCTACGACGAAAACATGGGCGACGAAATCCGCGTCACTGTGGTGGCCACCGGCCTGGGCCGCGCTCGCCGCGCGCCGCAGCTGGTGTCGACCCCGGTCACCGTGGCGCGTACCGGTACCTACAACGAGCCGGTAGCGTTCGCTACGGCCGATGCTGTAGCGACGACGACGCCTAACTTCGAGCCGATGCGCACGCCGGCCGTCTGGCGCAAGAATGATGCCGCCGACACCGTGCGCGCGATGGAGCGCAACGGTACCGAAACCTACGATATCCCGGCCTTCCTGCGTCGCCAGGCGGACTGATCGTGGCGGGTATCCTGCGGGAAGGCATCCCTGTGATGCCAAGCCTGCAGGAAAATCCCAGCCAAGGCATACTGCGGCTGGTAAATAACCCGAAGCAAGCCAGGCAAGCCGCACCTTCGGGTGCGGCTTGTTTTTACGGCCTGTTTTGATTGCCTGTTCCTGTCCACTCACATGAAGGATTGATAATGACCATCAAGATCGGAGACCGCCTCCCCGAAGGCAAGCTGGCTGAGTTCATCGAAGTCGAGACCGAGGGCTGCTCGCTCGGCCCGAACACGTTCAACGTGTCGGACCTGGTCAAGGGCAAGACCATCGCCATCTTCGGCCTGCCGGGCGCGTACACCCCGACCTGCTCGGCCAAGCATGTGCCGGGCTATGTCGAGCACGCGAAGGCGCTGCACGACAAGGGCGTGGACGAGATCTGGTGCATTTCGGTCAATGATGCCTTCGTGATGGGCGCCTGGGGCCGCGACCAGAAAGCCACCGGCATCGTGCGCATGATGGCTGACGGCAATGCCGACTTCAGCAAGGCGATCGGCCTGTCGGCGGACTTCAGCCAGTTCGGCATGGGCACGCGTTCGCAGCGTTACTCGATGCTGGTCAAGGATGGCGTCGTCAGCCAGCTGAACGTCGAAGCGCCGGGCAAGTTCGAGGTCTCGAATGCCGAGACCATGCTGGGCCAGCTGTAATTTTCATTGAATGAGCAGGACCGCCGGATGATCAAGCAACGCACCATCAGGGAAACCGTCAGCACGACCGGTGTCGGGCTGCATTGCGGCACCCGCGTGCAACTGACCCTGCATCCGGCACCGGCCGACACCGGCATCGTGTTCCGTCGCGTCGACGTGAACCCGCCGGTGTCCTTGCCGGCCTCGGCCAATGGCGTTGGCGATACCCGCATGGCCTCCGTGCTGGAAAAGGATGGCGTGCGCGTGTCCACCGTCGAGCACCTGATGTCGGCCTGCGCCGGCCTCGGCATCGACAATCTGGTGGTCGACCTGACGGCCGAAGAAATCCCGATCATGGATGGCTCGGCCGCGTCCTTCGTGTTCCTGCTGCAGCAGGCCGGGCGGCAGGAGCTGGACGCGCCGAAAAAATTCATCCGTGTGCTGAAGCCGGTCGAGGTGCGCGAGGGCCAGGGCGCCAACGAGAAGTGGGCGCGTTTGGAACCGTGGCACGGCTTCCGCCTGAAATTCTTCATCGAGTTCAACCATCCCGCCGTCGATGGCAGCGGCCAGATCGCCGAAGTCGACCTGTCGCTGGAGTCCTACATCGAAGAGATCGCGCGCGCGCGTACCTTCGGCTTCATGCAGGACGTAGAAACCCTGCGCGGCATGGGCCTCGCTCGTGGCGGCTCGCTCGAGAATGCGATCGTGATGGACGAGTTCCGCATCCTCAATACCGGCGGCCTGCGTTACCGTAACGAGTTCGTGCGCCACAAGATCCTCGACGCGATGGGCGACCTCTACCTTGCTGGCCATCCGCTGCTGGCCAGCTATAACGCGCACAAGTCCGGGCATGGCCTGAACAACAAACTACTGCGTGCCCTGTTCGCAGATCCGTCGTCGTACGAGATCGTCACCTTCCCGAATGCGGCCTCGGCGCCGCCCGCATACTCGACCCAGCTCGAGCAGGAGTGGGCGCCGGTCTGAGCCGATGCCTGTCCTGTCAGCTTTCTACCTTTCGTTCTCCTGCCTTGCAGACACCTGCCGCTGCCCGCTTTGCCGTCCTGTCGCTGATCATCAGTGCCGCTGCGTGGGGCCTGAGCTGGCTGCCGCTGAAATACTTCGCATCGCTGGGCCTGGATGGCCATGCGATCGCGCTGACGGCCTATGCGATGGTGGGTCTGGTTTCGCTTCCCGTGATCGTGCGCGAGCGTCACCAGTGGCAGCGTGAAGCCGGCCTGCTGTGCCTGATCGGCCTCAGCTTCGGTATCGCCAATGTCGCGCTCAGCTGGGCGCTGATGGCGGGCTCGGTGGTGCGGACGATGCTGCTGTTCTTCCTGCTGCCCGCATGGGGCGTCATCGGCGGCAAGCTGCTGCTGCGTGAGCGCCTCGGACCGCGCCGATTGCTGGCGGCTGGCTTGTGCCTGCTGGGCGTGTTCATCATCGTCGGGGGCGTCGATGCCTTCGGCACGCCGCTGTCCTTTGCCGATGTGGCTGCGCTGGTGGCCGGCCTGACCCTGGTATTGGGCGGCATCACGAATCGCGCTGCAACCCGCATTCCGATTGCCAGTCGCACGCTGGCAGCCTTCGTCGGCTGCACGGCCATCGCGCTGCTGGCGCTGCCTCTGCATCCGGTCAGCTTGCCGCCGCTGTCGGCGGGTGACTGGACACTGCTGGCCTTGTTTGCCTTCGTCTGGCTGCTGGGCGCCACCCTGCTGACGACCTATGGCGTGATGCACGTTGATGCCAGCCGCGCCGGCGTGCTGCAAGTGGTCGAACTGGTGGTGGCCGTGGTCTCGGCCGTGCTGATCGGCGGCGAGACACTGGGGGCCAAGGAATGGCTGGGCGCGGCGCTGATTTTGTCGGCGTCACTGCTCGAAGCATTTGGGCAGGCAAGCACGGAAGTCCCTGCATCGTCTTCGTGATGCAAGGCGATATTGATCTGCCTCAGAACATACGTTCGGTCAGCGCCACGATGATTTCAAAGCTGACAAGCAATTGCTAGACTGCAGCATCTCATTCGTCGGGAGCTGTGATGCTGGGAGATATGCTGGTCAGCGAAAGGCTGATCACCCCCGAGCAGCGCGATCGCGCACTGGACAGGCAGAAGAAACGCGGCGGCCGCATCGGTGATGCGATGGTCGAGTTGGGCTACCTGAGCAGCGGCGAACTGGAGCGTATTTTCCATCGCGTGCCGCCAGCGCCGCGCGACCTCGAGCAGGTCGGCATTCCCGAAACCTTCCTGATCGACCTGATGCTGAAGAATGCCTACTTCGACGGGCAAGTCCTCAGCGTCGCCGACATGATCGGCAAGCTCTGCCTGCCGATGCGCGTGGTGGACGATCTCGTCGACAAGGCCAAGCGTGACCGCCTGCTGTCCTTGCGTACCGCATCCGGTTCGATGTCGGGCACTTATCTGTACGAGCTGACCAATCTCGGCCGCGAGCGCACCGAGCTGGCGTTGGCACAGTCGCAGTACACGGGCCCGGCGCCGATCACGTTGCAGGCGTATCGCGAGATCGTTGCGCACCAGACCGTGCGCCAGATTGAGATCGATGCAGGCTGGATGCGGCAGGCGATGCGCCAGCTGGTGATCGGCGATGGATTGATGAATCGTCTCGGCCCCGCTTTCAACTCCGGTCGTTCCATCTTCCTGTACGGCCCGCCCGGCAGCGGCAAGTCATCGATCGCCGAAGCCATCGGGCGTGAACTGCCGGGTGAGATTTATGTGCCGCATTCGCTGATGGTGGATGGGCAGGTGATCCGCATCTTCGATCCGGCGCTGCATGTGCCCGTGAACGACCTGGCCAAGAGTTCGGCGCCGACGGCGCAGGGCAGCCTCGATCTCGACCTCGGCAGCCGGCATGACATGCGCTGGGTGCGCTGCCGTCGTCCGGTGGTGATGGTGGGCGGCGAGCTGACGCTGGAGAGCCTCAATCTCGAATACGACCCGATCAGCAAGTTCTACCAGGCGCCGGTGCAGATGAAGGCGACCAATGGCATGTTCATCGTCGATGACTTCGGCCGCCAGCAGATACCGCCGCGCCAGCTGCTGAACCGCTGGATCGTGCCGCTGGAGCGCGGCACCGATTTCCTGCGCCTGCATACCGGCAAGAAGCTGGAGATCAGCTTCGACCAGATTACGGTCTTTGCGACCAACCTCAACCCGGCCGAGCTGGCCGACGAGGCTTTCCTGCGCCGCTTGCGGCACAAGATCATGGTGCCCTACCAGAGCGAGAAGGAATTCCTGCAGACCTTTGAACGCGTGTGTCAGGCGCAGGGCATTGCGTACAAGCCGGAGGTGGCGGCGCACTTGATCGATCGTTTCTACCGCGAGCGCGGACGCAAGTTCACCGGCAGCCATCCGCGCGACCTGATCGAGCAGGTGATCGATCGTGCGCGCTACCGGCGCGAACTGCCGGAGCTGAGCATCGAAGCCATCGAGGCGGCGGCGTCGGATTACTTCGTCGACCTGTAAGGGACGCGGCAAGCGCCGGCGCGGCAACTTCGTGACGGCCAGCTTGCGCGAGTGTTTTGGCTGCCCGAACAGCTTGAGCGGGCAATCGCGCCGGGATCAGCGCCGCGACAGCAGCGTCTTCAGCGCATCGCGTAGCCCCGCATTGCGCGGGTTGTCTTCCAGCGTTTGCTCCAGCTCCGCGAAGGCGCCGGCCGCATTGCGCGACAAGACCTTGTGCCGATGCGGTCGCGGCGTCGCCTGCGGCACGGCCGGCATCAGTTGCACCTTGAGCTTCACCGCATCCACCGGCCAGCCTTTTTGCCGCAAGCCATCCTGCAGTTTCGGCAACACCTGCTTCAGCCGGGTGGCCAGTGCCGCATTCGGCACGGCGACTTGCAAGGACCCCTCGCGCAACTGAAGAACGCGACAGTTACTGAACAATGTCGGTAGTATGCGCTCACAATCCGACTGCAGACTGGCGAGCTGGCCGAGCGTGGGCAACAGCGCAGCCAGACGGTCGTTCGATTGCAGGAAATCGAGCGCGCCTTTGGTTTTCGGCTGCTGATCGGGGCGGCGGGCCGGGATGAAATTGGGCGGATGACTGCCCGGGTTCTTCTGCATGCGCGCACCTTATCACAGCCGTTTCGGTACAGGTCATCCCCGGGCTGAAGTGCCGGTCTGGCAAGGGGGCTGCATGCTAAAATCGCGCCTTTCGCCCCTTTGGCGTCGCATCGTCTTCCCTAATCCAGCACCAGCATGTCATTCCTGACCAAAATTTTCGGCAGCCGCAACCAGCGCCTGCTCAAGAAGCTGCAGAAGTCCGTGCGCGAGATCAACGCGCTCGAAGCCTCCCTCGAGGCGCTGTCCGACGAGGCGCTGAAAGCCAAGACGCCGGAGCTGCAGGCGAAGCTGGCCGCTGGCGCCACCACCGACGACATCCTGGTCGAGGCCTTTGCGGTCTGCCGCGAAGCGTCCAAGCGGGTGCTGAAGATGCGCCACTTCGATGTGCAGCTGATCGGCGGCATGGTGCTCCATCAGGGCAAGATCGCCGAAATGGGTACCGGCGAGGGCAAGACGCTGATGGCGACGCTGCCGGCCTACCTGAATGCACTGACCGGCAAGGGCGTGCACGTGGTCACGGTCAACGACTACCTCGCGCAGCGCGATGCCGAATGGATGGGCAAGCTGTACGGCTGGCTGGGCCTCTCCACCGGCGTCAACCTGTCGCAGGCAGCGCACGATGTGAAGCAGCAGGCGTATGCGGCCGACATCACCTACGGCACCAACAATGAATTCGGTTTCGACTACCTGCGCGACAACATGGTCTACGCGACCAATGAGCGCGTGCAGCGCGGACTCGCGTTTGCGATCGTTGATGAAGTCGACTCGATCCTGATCGACGAAGCGCGTACCCCGCTGATCATCTCCGGCCAGGCCGAAGACCATACCGAGCTGTACCGCAAGATGAACGCGCTGCCGCCGCTGCTGACGCTGCAGATCGGCGAAGAGACGCCGGACGGCAAGGGCGTGGTCGAAGTCGCCGGTGACTACACCAAGGATGAGAAGGCCAACACGGTGTTGCTGACCGAAGCCGGCCACGAAAAGGCCGAGCGCATCCTGACCGAAATGGGCCTGCTGGCCGAGGGCGCGTCGCTGTATGACGCCGCCAACATCACGCTGATCCACCACCTGTATGCGGCGCTGCGCGCGCATGTGCTGTTCCACAAGGACCAGCAGTACGTGGTGCAGAACGGCGAGGTCGTGATCGTCGATGAATTCACCGGTCGCCTGATGAGCGGTCGCCGCTGGTCCGACGGCCTGCATCAGGCAGTCGAAGCGAAGGAAGGCGTACGCATCCAGAACGAAAACCAGACGCTGGCCTCGATCACCTTCCAGAATTACTTCCGCATGTACGGCAAGCTGTCCGGCATGACCGGCACCGCCGACACCGAAGCCTTCGAATTCCAGGAGATCTACGGCCTCGAGACCGTGGTCATTCCGCCGAACCGTCCGAGCCAGCGCAAGGACCGTCAGGACCAGGTGTTCAAGAATGCCGCCGGCAAGTACCGTGCGGTGTTGACCGACATCCGCGACTGCTACGAACGCGGACAGCCGGTGCTGGTCGGCACGACCTCGATCGAGAACTCCGAGCTGATCTCGAAGATGCTGACCGAGGCCAACCTGCCGCATAACGTGCTGAACGCAAAGCAGCATGCGCGCGAAGCCGAGATCGTTGCGCAGGCCGGTCGTCCGAAGATGATCACGATTGCCACCAACATGGCCGGTCGCGGTACCGACATCGTCTTGGGCGGCAATGTCGACAAGCAGATCCAGTTCATCGAAGCCGACGAATCGCTGTCGGCCGAAGAGAAAGCGTCGCGTGCGCAGAAGCTGCGCGACGAATGGCAGTCGCTGCACGAGCATGTGAAGGCGCAGGGGGGGCTTCACATCATCGGCACCGAGCGCCATGAATCGCGCCGTATCGACAACCAGCTGCGTGGTCGTTCCGGCCGCCAGGGCGACCCGGGTTCGTCGCGCTTCTACCTGTCGCTCGACGATTCGCTGCTGCGTATCTTCGCCGGCGACCGCGTGCGCGCGGTGATGGAGCGCCTGAACATGCCGGAAGACGAGCCCATCGAGGCCGGCATCGTGTCGCGTTCGATCGAATCCGCGCAGCGCAAGGTCGAGGCCCGCAACTTCGACATCCGCAAGCAGCTGCTCGAGTATGACGACGTCGCCAACGACCAGCGCAAGGTGATCTACCAGCAGCGTAATGAACTGCTCGAGACCGAGAACATGGCCGAGACCAGCATCGCGCTGCGTCATGGCGTGCTGACCGACCTGTTCCGCCAGTACGTGCCGGAAGAGAGCATGGAAGAGCAGTGGGACCTCGACGGCCTGCAGGACGTGCTGCTGATCGAGTGGCAGCTGGACCTGCCGCTGCCGGTCATGCTGAAGGCCGAGCCCAACCTGACCGATGAAGACCTGCTCGAGCGCGTGCTGATGTCCGCCGACAAGGTCTACCAGGCCAAGGTCGACATCGTGGGTCAGGATTCTTTCGGTGGCTTCGAGAAGAGCGTCATGCTGCAGAGCATGGACACGCACTGGCGCGAGCACCTCGCGGCGCTCGACCACCTGCGCCAGGGCATCCACCTGCGCGGCTATGCGCAGAAGAACCCGAAACAGGAATACAAGCGCGAAGCCTTCCAGCTGTTTGCGCAGATGCTGGACCTGATCCGCAACGAAGTCGTGCGCGTGATCATGACCGTGCGCGTGCAGTCGCAGGCCGAGATCGAGGCCGCCGAGGAGCAGATGTCGCATCCGCACCTCGAGAACGTCAACTACCAGCATGCGGACTTCGATCCGACGGCGTCGCCGGAAGAGCTGCTGTCGCCGGTCGACGAGCATGGCGCGCATGCCGGTGCCGCCGGCACGATGACCAATGCGATGCCGAAGGTCGGCCGCAACGACCCCTGCCCCTGCGGCAGCGGCAAGAAATACAAGCAGTGCCACGGCAAGCTGGCCTGAGTCAGCTCGCCTTGATCCGGCAGCACGCGTGTCCGGTCTTGACTGACGCGGGGCTGTAGCGATCACGCAGTACACTGGAGGGCCCCTGATCGGGGGCCCTCGTCATTTGGACGATGAACCGCATTTCACCCTGACCCGAACGCAGAGACATTCCATGGCCGTCAATCTTCCCCTTCCCATTCCCGCGAACCTGAAGCCTGTGGCGGGCGTGCAGCTTGGCCATGCCGAAGCCGGCATCAAGAAGCCAGGCCGCAAGGACCTGCTGGTGTTCAAGCTGGCGCCGACGGCGACCGTGGCCGGCGTGTTCACCACCAACCGCTTCTGCGCGGCGCCGGTGCAGGTGGCCAAGGCCAATCTCGCGTCGGCCGCCGCCTTCGGCAAGCCGGTAACGGCGCTGGTGATCAACACCGGCAATGCGAATGCGGGCACCGGCGAGGAAGGGCTGGCGAATGCGAACGCGACCTGCGAGGCGCTGGCGAAGGAACTGGGTTGCGAGCCGTCGCAGATCCTGCCGTTCTCGACCGGCGTGATCCTCGAGCCGCTGCCGGTGCAGAAGCTCGTCGCCGGCCTGCCGCAGGCGGTGAAGAATCTCACCGAAGACAACTGGTACAACGCGGCCGAGTCCATCATGACGACCGACACGCAGCCGAAGGCAGCGTCGCGCACGGTGACCATAGCCGGGAAGAAGGTCGTGCTGACCGGCATCTCCAAGGGCGCCGGCATGATCAAGCCGAACATGGCGACCATGCTGGGCTTTATCGCCTGCGATGCGAAGGTGCCGCAAAAGCTGCTCGACAAGCTGGTCAAGGATGTGGCGAATGCCTCGTTCAACTGCATCACCATCGATGGCGACACGTCGACCAATGATTCCTTCATGATCATTGCCACCGGCGCCGGCGAGCTCGAGATCACCAGCATGCTGTCGGATGAGTACGAAGCGCTGTCGGCCGCCATCACCTGGCTGGCGCAGGACCTCGCGCAGATGATCGTGCGCGATGGCGAAGGCGCAACCAAGTTCATCACCATCCGCGTCGAAGATGGCCGCGATGTGAAGGAGTGCCGCAAGGTCGCGTATGCGATCGGCCACTCGCCGCTGGTGAAGACGGCTTTCTTCGCGTCCGACCCCAACCTCGGCCGCATCCTGGCGGCGGTCGGCTATGCGGGCATCGACGACCTCGACGTCAGCAAGCTCGACCTGCATCTCGACGATGTGTGGGTCGCAAAGGCTGGCGGCCGCAATCCGGATTACAAGGAAGAAGACGGCCAGCGCGTGATGAAGCAGAGCGAGATCACTGTGACCGTGAAGCTGGGCCGCGGCGGCGCAGCAGCCACGGTCTGGACCTGCGACCTGTCGCACGAGTATGTGTCGATCAACGCGGACTATCGTTCGTGATCCCGGATCGCCGTCATGGCTTGCCTGACGGCGTCCTCACCGAGCAAAGAAAACAACAAGCAACCGAGACAGAGAGTCCACGATGACCGAGCTCGAACACTTCCTGAAGCGCGCCGAAGCCGTGCTGGCGCGCGTCGAGGCCATCCTGCCGGCGCCGATGCCGGCCACCGACTGGGACGCGTCGATCGCCTTCCGCTGGCGCGTGCCGCGCGACGGCCGCGGTTACCTGCAGCCTGTGCGTCACCCGGCGCGCATTGAACTGAACGACCTGCACAACATCGGTCCGCAGAAAGAGCAGGTCGAGCAAAACACTCGCCAGTTCGTCACCGGCAAGCCGGCCAACAATGTGCTGCTGACCGGCGCGCGCGGCACCGGCAAGTCGTCGCTGATCAAGGCCTGCCTCGCGCAGTTCGCCGATCAGGGCTTGCGCCTGATCGAAGTCGACAAGGAACACCTGGTCGACCTGCCCGACATCGTCGAGCTGGTCGCGCAGCGTCCCGAGCGCTTCGTGATCTTCTGCGACGACCTGTCGTTCGAGGAAGGCGAAGGCGGCTACAAGGCGCTGAAGGTTGCGCTCGATGGCAGCATCAGCGCGCAGTCCGACAATGTGCTGATCTATGCGACGTCGAACCGCCGCCATCTGCTGCCGGAGAAGTTCTCCGACAATGAGACCTATCGCCATGTCGACGATGGCGACCTGCATCCCGGCGAGACGGTGGAAGAAAAAATCTCGCTGTCGGAGCGATTCGGCCTGTGGCTGTCGTTCTATCCGTTCCGGCAAGAGGATTATCTCGACATCGTGCGCCACTGGCTGTCGCACTTCGGCGTCAGTGCCGCGCAGGCTGCCGAGGCCGAGAAGGAAGCCTTGCAATGGGCGCTGCAACGCGGTTCGCGCTCGGGACGCGTCGCGTGGCAGTTCGCGCGCGACTGGGCCGGCCGGCACGCCAGCTGATGCACGCAAACGCAGAAGCCGGCGCAAAGCCCGCCAACCACGGTGCGCCGATCAATGTCGCCGTCGGCATCCTGATGAAGCCGAACGGCGATGTGCTGCTCGGCTGCCGTCCGGAAGGCAAGCCCTATGCGGGCTACTGGGAATTCCCGGGCGGGAAAGTGGAAGCCGGCGAATCGGTGCTCGATGCGCTCAAGCGCGAATTCGCCGAAGAGATCGGCGTGACCGTGATCTCAGCCGAACCCTGGTGCGGGGTCGAGCACATCTATCCGCATGCGCATGTGCGCCTGCATTTCTACATCAGTCGCGAGTGGGAAGGCGAGCCGCACGGGCTCGAAGGCCAGCAACTGGCCTGGCAAGGCAGCGTGGGCGTCGAGCCGATACTGCCGGCGACGATACCGCTGCTGGAATGGCTGGATAAGCTGCGCTACGCCTGACCGCGGCGACGCCGATGTAAAGCCGGAGCCGGCCGGGTCAGGTGGATGATGCGATCGCAGCGGGTGCAGCGATTGCATCGCTTGGATCGATCAGGTCGATACCATCGCTGCTGCGTTGGGTGCGTGTCGGCGAAGGACTTAGTGGCCCTTGCCCTGCTTGCCACCGGCGTTCTGCGGGCGCTGCGGGTTGCCGTTGCTGTCCGGCGCGGCCGTCGGCGCTGCTTGCGCCTGTGGCTGTACAGGAGCAGGCGCAGGTGCAGGTGCAGGTGCTGCGGCCGGAGCCGGTGCAGCATACGCAGGCGCGGGCGGCTGCTGGCCGACCTTGTAGATGCTGCCCTGCAGCTGTCCGCCCTTCTTGATCTCGAGTTCGTTGTAGGTGATCGAGCCGCCGATCAGTCCCGAGGATTCGACGACCAGCGACTTGTTGGCCACCGTCGTGTTGGTCAGTGAGCCGGCGACGCGCACATGGTTTGCCGTGGTGCGGCCATCCATCGCGCCATTGGTCTGCACGATCACGGTGTCGGCGGTCAGTTCGCCTTCCAGCTTGCCGTCGATGCTGGCCGTGCCCGGCACCTGCATCGAACCTTTCATGAAGACGCCTTCGCCGACCAGCAGGGAACCCGGGGAATTGATTTCAGCCATATGCTTGTTCTCGTCTCGTTAACAGGTGAATTCGTTGATGATGCGAACCCTTGGTGAAGCATCAGGGACCCGATGGCGAACGTGCTGCCGTTGCGCAGCGGGCCAGATCCTGAAGACTAGCTCACGATCTTGCAGAAAACCTGCTGCATCATACAAGCTTTTCATTCGAGGAAAAACGCTGTCGCGGCTGAAAGCGGGAGTTGATGCTCGCTTCATTGTCAAATAAAGAACTAACTTGTAGGCTTCGGTAATGACTACGACGACGAAGGCCGGAACGCCGGCACCAGAAGCTGCGCCGACTATTTCAACGCCGGCAGTGCCTGTGCGCCCCGGTCGCCTGCTGCTGTTCGCCGGCCACGCCGGCACCGGCAAGACCACGCTCGCCAAGCGCGCGGTAGCGCAGCTGAAGGCGCGCAGCGGCCAGGACTACTTCTTCCTCGACAAGGACACCGCGTACGGTGCGTTCAGCTCGCACATCATGGGCCTGCTGACGGGGAATCCCGACGATCGCGACAGTCCGATCTACCTGAACAATTTACGCGACAAGGAATACTCGGGCTTGCTCGACATCGCGCGCGAGAATCTGCTGCTGGGCTTGAACGTGATGCTGGTCGGGCCGTTCACGCGTGAAATCATGGCGGGTAAATTCTTCCGACCGACCGAGCTTGGCATGCCGGAAGGTACCGAGTGCCGCGTTGCGTGGATAGACCTCGACAGCGTTGAAGCGAAGCGCCGCATCGAGCGTCGCAATGATGCGCGCGATGCGTGGAAGCTCGCGCATTGGGATGAGTACCTGAAGCGGCGCGTCGAGCCGCCGCAGCATCCGGCGCTGATGCGGCTCGATAACACGCGTTTCGACGAGATTGGTTTCGATCGCCTCGTCGATCACTTGCTGGGCAACTAGGGCTTGATGCGCTGTGCCTTGGAAGCGGTGCAGCGTGGCACAGAAGATTGGGGGCAACCCGCCTGTCGCGGCGCGCTGCCCGCTTTCCTGCTTTACTCGATAGCCTGATAGACCATCGTCTTGAACATGCGGCGATAGCTCTGGCGGATCGCGCCCGGGGTCTGCGCCATCATGATGCCGATCAGCTGTTCCTTCGGATCGACGAAGAAGTAGGTGCCGCCGATGCCGCCCCATGCGAAGTCGCCTTCAGAGCCGTGCACGCCGGCGATGCCCTGGCCCTGGCGCACCATGAAGCCGAGGCCAAAGGTGTAGCCCTGCAGGCCCATCAGCACTTCACCCGGTTGCACCGGCGTTGCGATGCGCGGGCCGAGGTGGTCGGAGGTCATCAGCGCCACGGTCGTGCGCGACAGGAAGCGCTTGCCGTCCAGCGTGCCGCCGTTCAGCAGCATCTGGCAGAAGCGCAGGTAATCGTCAGCGGTCGTCGAGATGCCGCCGCCGCCGGAGATATTGCCGGTCGGGCGCGTGGCGTCCAGCATCGGCATCGCCGGGCCGCCAGTGGTCGGGTCGATCTTCAGCGGCTCGGCGATTCGCGCTGCCTTGTCGGCCGGCACCACGAAGTGCGTGTCCTTCATGCCCAGCGGCTTGAGCAGCTTTTCATCCAGCAGCACGTCGAGCGTCTTGCCGGCGACTTTTTCCAGCACGCGGCCCAGCAGGTCGGTCGACAGGCTGTATTCGAAGGTCGTGCCCGGCTGCCAGACCAGCGGCGCCTTCGCGAACGCTTCGACTTGCTGCTCGGGTGTCAGCGACATCGACTTCATCGGCACTTCATTCGAGAACAGGCCGGCATCGATGTAGGCGTTCTTCACGCTCGCCATGCGGGTGAATTCGCCATAGGTCAGGCCCGAGGTGTGGCGCAGCAGGTCCTGCACCGTGATCTGCCGCTTGGCCGGTTCGCGCGCGCTGTTCGGGTCGGACGGGTTGGACAGCACCTGCATGTTCGCGAAGGCGGGGAAGAACTTCACCATCGGATCGGCCAGCTGCAGCTTGCCTTCCTCGACCATCATCATCGCCAGCACGGACACCAGCGGCTTGGTCATCGAGTAGGCGCGGAAGATCGCGTCGCGCTTGATCGCCTTGCCGGCCGGCTTGTCGGCAAAGCCGATCGCATCGGCATGCACGACCGCGCCCTTGCGCGCGACCAGCACCACGGCGCCCGGCATGCGATCGGCGTCGATCTCGGTGCTGATCACGTCACGGATGCGCGCCAGCCGCGCAGCCGACATGCCCTGCGATTGCGGCGATGCGACCGCAAGGTCGGCGGCATGCACCGCCGGCGCGGGGATGGCTATCAGCAGCGCTGCTGACAGACCGAAGGCCAGCGTCAGGGCACTGGCGAGTTGGCGAGTTTTCATGTGGTCTCCTCCCGTATCGGGTTGTTGTTTATTTGTTTTAACTACGAACCTTCAGCCATGCCTTGCGCAGCTTCGCGCCAGCCAGAGGCTTGTCGCGCGCTTCGATGGTGTACTGCGACGCCGAGTCAGTCTTCAGTTCGACATCGAAGTTCATCAATTCATCGCGCCGGAAGGCATGCACGGCGACCGTGTCGCCGATGCGGTAGCGAGCGAGCAGCGCATCGAGGTTCGATGCCGTCACCCGCAAGCCGTCGATCGCTACCAGCGCATCGCCGGCCGACAGCCCGGCATGATGCGCGGCGCCGCCTTCATGGACGCTGGCGAGCTTGCAGTCGCTGCCTTCCTTGCGGGTGCGAACTTCAAGACTGGGCTTGGCCGGCTTCGCTATCGGCGCCATGGCGACGGCCAGTTTCTCGAATGCCTCGGCCAGCGGCAAGTCTTTGGTGCCGCGCACGGCGCGCTCCAGCAGGGGCTTGAGCGACAGGCCGCTGATCTCATCGAACAAGGCCTCGACTTCGGCTTCGGTGACGCCGCGACCTGCATGGACCGGCGCGTAGAAGTCACGCCCGTAACGGCGCCACAGCGCGCGCATCACATCGTCCAGCGAGCGCTTGCCCTGGGTGCCGGCGCGTATCGTCAGGTCCAGCAGCAGCGCCACCAGCGAGCCCTTGGTGTAGTAGCTGACGACGGCATTGGGTGCATTCTCGTCCTGCCGGTAGTACTTGGTCCAGGCATCGAAACTGGAGTCGGCCACGCTTTGCTTCAGGCGGCCCGAGCCGCGCAGCACGCCATTGAGCGTCTTGGCCAGCATGCCGAGGTAGGTCTTTTCGTCGATCAGCCCGGCGCGCACCAGCACCAGGTCGTCGTAATAGCTGGTGAAGCCTTCGAACAGCCACAGCAGCGGCGTGTAGTTCTCCTGCCGCAGGTCGTAGGGCGCGAACACCGCTGGCTTGATGCGCTTGACGTTCCAGGTGTGGAAGTACTCGTGGCTGCACAGGCCAAGGAAGCCGCGATAGCCTTCGCTCATCGCCGGCTGGCCTTTGACGGGGAGATCGTTGCGTGAGCAGATCAGCGCCGTCGATGCGCGATGCTCGAGGCCGCCATAGCCGTCGCCCACCACCATCGTCAGGAACACATAGCGCTCCATCGGTGCGCGTTTGGTGGCCGGCTCGAAGAGGGCGATCTGCTGTTCGCAGATCTTCTTCAGGTCGGCGGCGAGCCGCGCGGTATCGAGGTTGGGCACGCGGCCAGTGATGGCCATCTCATGCGGTACGCCGTGCGCTTCGAAGCGGATCAGCTGGAACTCGCCCATCTCGACCGGGTGGTCGATCAACTCATCGTAGTTGTCGGCGATATAGCTGCCGAAGCGATGGCGACGCGCCTTCAGCTCGCGCAACGAGGTCGCGACGCGCCAGTTGGCATAGGCGTCGCTGCCATCGATATCGGAAGGCGGCAGGATCTCGACGACATGAGGCAGCATTTCCTGCCCGTGCACCTGCAGGAAAGTACTGGTGCCATTGAAGAAGCCATGGGTCTGGTCGAGGTGGGCGGCACGCACCGACAAATCCCACGCATAGACCTGATAGTGAATGCTGAGCGCGCCTTCGCAGCGCGCAGCGCGCCAGCTGTGCTTGTCCAGTTTCGTCAGCCTGACTTTGCGGCCTTCGCATTCGGCACGTATCCGCACGATGTTTCGCGCAAACTCGCGAATCATGTAGCTGCCCGGAATCCATGCAGGCAGGGACACGATCTGACCGTCGGCATCGGGCGATGCGATCGTCAGCGTGACCTCGAACAGGTGCAGCGCGAGATCGGCGGGTCGGATTGAATACTGGATGGTTTGTCGGGCAGGTTGGCGGCGGCTGACCATGGTGTGGCAATGATAGTGACGTCAAGCGTTGCAGTGTACGAGATTCCTGCCGCCAGCTTCCAGTTCGACGCACCTTTATTGCACCGGAGGGGGCACTCGAACCGCAGTTGTTCGCCCCCAGGCTTCATGGCAGGGGCTTCGTCAAAAGCGAACCCTGCCTTTACGCCGCTGCCTTAGGCCTTGACGTTGACGACCAGTCGACCGCGCACGCCACCCGCGAGGATCTTCGGTGCCCAGTTCAGGGCATCCGCCAAGGCGATTTCCTGCGTGATCTTGGCCAGCGTCGCGTCATTGAGTTCCAGCGCGAGATTGGACCAGGCGTCGATGCGGCGCGACTTCGGTGCCATCACGCTGTCGACGCCGATCAGCTTCACCGCGCGCAGGATGAACGGGGCCACGGTGGCAGGCAGGTCCATGCCTTGCGCCAGTCCGCAGGCAGCGACCGTGCCGCCATAGCGTGTCTGGGCAATCGCATTGACCAGCGTATGCGAGCCCACCGAATCCACCACGCCGGCCCAGCGTTCTTTCTGCAGCGGCTTGCCTTCCGCCGACAGTTCGGCGCGGTCGATCACTTCGGCCGCGCCCAGCGACTTGAGATAGTCAGCCTCGGCCAGCTTGCCGGTCGAAGCCACGACCTTGTAGCCACGCGCTGCGAGAATCGCGACTGCCACGCTGCCCACGCCGCCCGACGCGCCCGTTACCAGCACTTCGCCATCGGCAGGCTTCACGCCTTGCTCGGCGAGTGCCATCGCGCACAGCATCGCCGTGTAGCCGGCGGTACCGATCGCCATTGCGGTACGTGCCGACATGCCCTGCGGACGCGGGATCAGCCAGTCGCCCTTGAGTTTCGCGCGTTCGGACAGGCAGCCCATGTGCGTCTCGCCCACGCCCCAGCCATTCAGGATGAAGGCATCGCCTGCTTTCCAGTCGGGATGCGACGAGGCGATCACCTCGCCCGCGCCATCGATGCCCGGCACCATCGGCCATTTGCGCACCACCGGCGATTTGCCAGTGATGGCGAGGCCATCCTTGTAGTTGATCGTCGAGTAGTCAATCGCGACAGTGACGTCGCCCTCGGCCGGCAACTGGGCGTCGTCCAGTTGGGTTAGCTCGGCCTTGGTGCTGCCGTCATCGTTCTTGTTGAGCAGGATCGCGCGGAACATGAAACCTCTCCTCCGTTATTGGATTTTTTAAGGAGATGTTAGCGGATTCGCTGCGGGGATCGACCTTGTCGGGGGCTGGTAATCGATGAATGATTTTCACCGATTGAGGTTTTGGACGGGGGTGGCCGAGTCAGGTGCGTGCATCCGGGCTTCATGCGGCCCACATGGCTAACTGCCTTCGCGGCGGCACCGGCATCTTGCCGGTGCGTGTCTTCGGTGCGTGCCCTGCCAGGAGCGGCGAGGTCTTGCTGCGCAGCGGCTTACTTCACCGACGCAAGCTTGTTTTCCAGTGCTTTTGCATCGATGGCGCCCGGAATGCGCGAACCATCAGCGAAGAAGATGGTCGGCGTGCCCGTGACGCGATATTTCTTGCCGAGCTCGACCACCTTGTCGACTTCGGCGGCCTTGCAGGAGTCAGGCGCTGCAGCAGCGGCTTTGCCATTCAGCATCCATTCGTCCCATGCCTTGGACTTGTCCGACGCGCACCACAGGTTGCGTGCCTTGGTCTTCGAATCTTCGCCGAGGATCGGGTACATGAAGGTATAGACGGTCAGGTCCTTCATCTCCGACAGCGACTTGCGGAAACGCTTGCAATAGCCGCAGTTCGGGTCTTCGAAGACGGCGATCACGCGCTTGCCATTGCCCTTCACGGATTTCGCAGCCAGCTCCAGCGGCAGGTCGGCGAACTTGATGCGGTTGAGTTCATCCAGACGCGCCTGCGTCACGTCTTTCGACGATTCGACATCGATGATGCGTCCGACAAACACATACTTGCCATCGGCGTCCGAGTAGACGACCTCGTTCCCGATCTTGATTTCATACAGGCCGCTGTAAGGCGTCTTGGTGATCGATTCGATGGGCGCGCCATCGCCGATCCGGTGCTGAAGCGCCTTCTTGATGTTAGCTTCAGGCGATTGTGCGCGCGCGGCGATCGGCAGCGTGAGCGTTATAGTGAGAAGCGAGGCCAGCGGCAGCCAGCGGGAGAACAGGGTCATCGTGATTCACCGGTAGGTAAGGAAGCCGCGCGTCCGAATGCATGGGACATCAGGCGGCGCTTAAGGAAAGGCAGTCTGTCGACCAGTCCCATGCCGACATTGCGCAGGTGGCGCACCGGCGGCAGGTCGGTCGAGAACAGGCGCTGCAGGCCATCGGTAGCCAGCTGCATCAGGAGCACTTCTTCCTTGCGCAGGCGAGCGTAGCGGCCGAGGGTACGGGCGTCGCCGCAGTCAGCGGGATGGTCGCGACGAGCGAGGGCAGCAAGCAGCGCATCGATGTCGCCAAAGCCGAGGTTCATGCCGTGGCCGGCCAGCGGATGCACCACGTGCGCAGCATCTCCGACAAGCGCAATGCGATTCGCGATCGGTGACTGCGCGCGGATCAGACGCAACGGGAAGGCGCGAGGCTGGGTGGGCGGCAGCATCTGCAACTGCCCCAGCGTCATGCCGGGCAGCTGCGCAAGGCGATCGCATAGCGCCTGCGGCGAACCGCGCAGCAAATTGTCAGCCAACGGTTCCGGCGCGGACCAGACCAGCGATACCCGATTCCCCGGCAGCGGCAGCAGCGCCACGATGCCATCGCCGCCCAGGAACCACTGGCTGGCAGTGCCATGGTGCGGCAGTTCGCATTCAAAATTGGCAACGACGGCGTTCTGGTTGTATGAGCGGTAGGCGATGTTGATATCGGCTTGGCCGCGCACCCAGGAATTGGCGCCATCGGCGCCCACGATCAGCGAGCAGCCTAGGGTATCGCCGTTGTCCAGCGTGACGGTTGCCTTGTCCGCGTCGATCTGCAGCGCGGCTGCGGACGAAGTCAGGCGCTTCACGCCGGGAGCGAAACGCAGCGCCGAGTCCAGCGCCTGGTTCAGGTTGCCATCCTCGACGATCCACGCCAGCGTACCGACCCGCGCGCCATAGGCATCAAAGCCAAGATGCCCGCCCAAGCCGACATCGTCGCCATGGATAGCCATTGCATCGACGGGTGTGATGCGAGACTGGTCCATCGCATCCCAAACTTTAAGGGACGACAGAAGGAATTGCGCGCCATGGTTCAGCGCGTAGACACGCAAGTCCCAGTGGTCCGGGTTAGTGGCCTTGGGTTCGTCCGACGCCAGCAACGCCACCTCATGCCCGGCCTGTGCCAGCGCCAGTGCGCTGGCCTTGCCAACCGCGCCGCCACCGATCACGCAGATTTCGCAGGTGAATTTCATCTGGCCATTATAGACCTCGACCTGATGATGGCCTGTTTGGGCCGAAGATGGTGAGCAAGTACTTTGCGTCCGCGGAATCTTTTGCTATACTCTCTCGTCTTGGCCTGGTAGCTCAGTTGGTAGAGCAGAGGATTGAAAATCCTTGTGTCGGTGGTTCGATTCCGCCCCGGGCCACCAAGTAAGCAAAGCCCTCGTTAGCGATAACGGGGGCTTTTTGCTTTGTGGTTTGGTTTTTTTGGAAGCGTCCGGTTGCTAGACGGTGGCATAGCCCAATTTGCAACCCCGATAGATTTTGGGCGATGTCTGCGTATTTCGGCACGCCCCAAACAACACCCCGTTGCCTAAGCCTTGGCTATCGCATAATCTTCGCCGAATGTTCTAAATTCTGGAGGATATGATGGCGACGGTACCAAAGCGGATTTCTGAGCGAATTTCGGCTGGAATAAAGAAATACCAGCCAATCCTTAACGCCGCAAAGGCACGCGATGTTGGCGAAGCCGATACTGTCACCATCATCAAAGACATCCTCTCGGATGTGTTCGGCTACGACAAGTATTCCGAGATCACCTCAGAATTTTCAATTCGCGGTACTTACTGCGATCTCGCCATCAAGCTAGACAACAAGCTCGCGACGCTAATCGAGGCAAAAGCAATTGGTCTTGACCTAAAGGAACAACATGTAAAGCAAGCTGTAGATTACGCGGCGAATCAAGGCGTGGATTGGGTGCTGCTAACCAATGGCATCACTTGGCGTGTCTATCATCTGATTTTTGCCAAGCCTATCGAGCAAGAACTTGTGCTCGAATTTGACGCCACAAGCTTAAGCAGCCGCTCTGACAAAGACATAGAGACGCTTTTCTTGCTCTGTAAAGAAGGGTGGCTAAAATCGGCAATTGGCGAGTATCACACTCAGCGGCAAGCACTTTCGAGATTCTTTATAGGTGCCGTGCTGCAAACCGATCCAGTCTTGGACACAATACGCCGCGAACTTCGCCGCGTTTCCCCCGATGTAAAAATCGATTCTGAGCAAATTAAAGATGTGCTTCGCAACGAAGTCATCAAGCGAGAAGTCTTGGAGGGAGAGAAAGCATCAGAGGCGACAAAGAAAATCAACAGATCTGCTTCGAAAGCATTGCGTGCGGCTCCCAAAGCTCAGATATCCGATTCCGCTGTTCCTTCCGCCGCGACCTCTGAATAGTTTGCGCTCGAAATGTTTCGGATCACGCATCCTCAGCCCGTTTCGATTCCGCCCCGGGCCACCATATCGACCCCGTAGCGTTACCGCTGCGGGGTTTTGTTTTTTCGGGTTTTGTTTGGTGGGAGCGTCCAGCAACTGGACGGTCCAGCATTCTGTAGCCAAGACTCCTCTTTACAGTAAGCGTCCAGATACGGGACGGTTGCAACCCTAGCTGTAAGATTGAGGCATGAAGACATACCTCAGCACGCTCGGAATACTTTTGTCTACTGTCGGTTCGTTTTTGGTCTGGAAGTACCTAACCGAACTTAACTGGGCGGACAAGGAAGCTTTCATGCGCGGTGAGGGACTTCTGACGGTTCCTTCACCCACAGAAGCCGATGTCAAAAGATTCCGACGCCAACTCGGGCTCTCCAAACTTGGACTGGCTTTGATCTTGTTGGGCGGCGCTATTCAAATCGTCAGCAATCATTACTCTGACTGAGCAGCGTCCAGCAATTGGACGGTCGCAAGATACAATTTTTCCCATCTTATGATTTAAATTAACGATCAAACTTGATGAGTATTCTTTGAGTACCTGGAGTGATGATCGCTAGTGATTTGATGCGACCACGAGCAGTTAGAATTCTTACATGCTTCTCTACAGGGCTATCTATCGTTGCTTTGAAAATGTGCCGCTCATCTAGATAAACTTCATCCGAAACACCTCCACCCGCTTCAAATTCGACTTGATAAAGGATTCCGGTACGCTTAAGCGATCTGTACTCATCCGCTGACATGGGGATGATCACTCTTCTCTGGTTCATGTTGATGCATACTTCTTTCGCCTTTTGCTCCCTACCTCGATAAAGGTCATCAGCGAAATCGCAATCCAAAGAACCAAACTTGGCAGACATCGAATCCGAGTCATAAATTTCCAAGCGCTCACAAGCCAATTGCTTGACTTGTTTCTTAACTCCGAAAGCATTCTGACCTACAAATTTTCCGAAAGGAGAGCATCTCTCGTAGATCCATTCGTTCGAAATCGCCTGTATGCCATATGGAATTACAAGGGCTTTCGATTCTTGATCGTATTTGCTATTGAACAAAGGGTCGCTTATCGGGCGATATTGCAAAATAAAATCTTTTCTTGCTCCACCCAATTCGGAAATGAATTTGCCGCCATGCTCTTTTATGACTTTAGCCAATGCCTCTTCATCCGCCCCATAGCAAGGATAGGCGGCGCAGAATATGAAAGCCAAGAGCAAGCGAATTGCAGCGTCAATGCAGATGTGGATTGATTTTCCAAGCGTCATGGCAGTATCGGTAAAGGTATTGGCAACTACGATACTACATTTATAAGTATTCCCAGCCGAGATTGCTGATAATGCAATTGTGCGCCTTGAGCGTCCCGTTGCTGGACTGTGGAGAGCAAGCACGAGCCAAACCTATATGGTCGGAAAGTTATGCTTTACATTTGAGTAGCTACTGAGTTCGGCACGGTTATACAGGCACAAACTAATTTTTCAAATAGGACGGCGAGCACTCATAGCGCATAGACCAGCTATCCGGTGAGGAATCTAGCGTTCTCCAGATTAGATCTCAAAAGCATAAAATTATAATTATTTGCGTTATTGGATTTCCGAAAGCACAATCGGCTACCAGCGACTACTTTCGTGCTCGGCAACTACATCATTCGCTCCAAGCTCAAATTCTGATGGAAAAATTCAAAGGTTATATCGGTGTTTTTGTCGCACTTCTTTTCTGCAGCTTGCTTATTCCAGTGCAAGGTGCGTGGCGCGGCTCCGCTAATTACCGTATGACTCCGCTTGATAGCACACTTGTCAGTGTCGTCGCATTAACATTTAGCGAAAAAGGGCAGCTTCTGGAAAAGGTTAGCCACTTCTTGCGCGATTGCGATGATGGGAAAAAGTTGACCATCATCCCGCCAGCACCCTCCCACAGCATTAATTTACCAACACCCTGCATACTTCTCTTTGAATTTGTTGGTCATGAAGTAGTTAAGGACAGTCTTCAATATGCGTACGATCAGGAAATTGCAGCTGCCTATTGGATTCAATACATTAACTATATTGAGAAACGATTAAAAGTTGGGCGAGACAGGTCCAGTGAAATTTTATCGACTGAAATTAAATCTCTTAGCAAGCCGCTTGGCTACGCAATCGTAAAAAACACTGAACGATTGCGTTCTCAACTCAGGATCTACATCTACCTGGTCAACTTTTTTTCGTTATTAACCATCTCTTTACTTTTCGCATTTAGACGAAAGATTGGCGGCGCAATACTCTTCCCCTTCACCTTTCTCTTCAAAGCAGGCACCTCGACGGCAAAAAGAATTCACGACGAAATTTGAGTTCGATGCGTTTTCATACAATATCGCGAAGGGTTTTAGTTGCGTATATTTCAATGCATAATACAAGCGTCCAGCTACTAGACGCTTGTTTTGCGACACCTAAACTCGCTTTTCAAAACTCCTTCCACGCCCGTTGAACTAACGGCATCTCAGGCTGACCACACAGCCACCCTCTACAAGCGACCAACGAGCAGCAGGTGGCAAGTTCGCTTCAAGCTGCCAACGGGTACTTGGCATACAGCGAGCACGGGTCAAGCAAATCTGGAAGCTGCAAAGCCTGCAGGCATCCAAGTTCAGCAGCAAGTTCTCTCGCAGCTAGGGGCGGGCGAATCCATCTCAAAAAAGACCTTTGGCGAAGTGGCACAGGAAGAACTTGCTGCAATGCGCCGAGCGTTGGATAACTCACGAGCTCCCAAGACTTATAGAGACTACATATTTGCAACCAACAAGTATCTGATTCCGTTTTTCGGCGGTATGCCTGTTGCCAGCATTCGAGATGAGACGATTGAAGATTTCTCGGCGTGGCGTCAAGTGAAGATGGGGCGTGAGCCTAAAGCCAGCACCATGCGAAATCACGCCAGTGCTTACAACCGAGTGATCAAGCTGGCTCAGCGACAAGGACTGATTCCAGCTGAGCGAGCCTTCCCTGATTTACCCGTTGCGGGCGAAAAGAGCCAAGCCCGCCCTGCTTTTTCACAGTCCGAGATAGATGACCTGCTGGCGTTTATGGCTGAGTGGGAGCTAGGTGGACGACTGCGGATGTCTCGTCTGATGCGAAGGCTTTGCCGTTCGTATGTGGAGTTCCTGCTGTATACGGGCATTAGGCATGGTACTGAAGCCCGAGCCCTACGATGGCGGCATTTGCAATGGCACAATGCGGGAGATCGGCGATATCTGCGGGTATGGGTGTCAGGCAAGACTGGTCCCCGCTACCTGATAGCCAAGCACCAAGCAATCCCTGCGTTAGAACGATTGGCTGACTGGCAGGACTTGGGTTTTGCTGACTTGGATGGAGTTATCAATGCTCGGCTTGACCGATTGGTATTCGCATACCCCGATGGTGGCACGCCCTACCAAATGGAAGGCGTGTTTCGTACTTTGATGCGGGATTCTGGGCTGGCGTTGGATACAGCAGGAAGAAATAGGACGCTGTATAGCCTGAGGCATACCTATGCGACCTTTGCTTTAGCCGGTGGCGTCGATATCCACACACTGGCTAGGCAAATGGGAACTTCGATTGCAATGATAGAACGGCACTACAGCAAGATTACTCCCTTGCTGAGTGCCGATAAGTTGGGCTAAATGTTGTCCTTTCAAAGGACATCGTAGAAGTTGTGGGCAATAAAAAACCGAGCACGAGGGCTCGGTCTCATGAATGTCCTTTTAAAGGACATTTACTTGTTGTAGTCATCATTTGCAGAGTCCCTAGCCCAATGGCTGGCGTATCCTGTCGCCAACGCCTCTTCCTCAGCAATGCGTTGGTGATGCACTTTTCCCTGCGCTTGAATCTCTTTCATACTGGTGTTCCATCGATGTATCTGCTTAACGCCCAACGACCAGTAAGCGTTATTAGTTTGCTCTTGCATTCTTAGCTCAATCTCGTGTTTCAGGTCAGCGCCTAACCGCTGCCTGACGACAATGGCGTCGTGGATGTTTGCAAGAACCACTTTTCCATGCTCCGCCAACGCGGCACGGACAATGTTCATCACTTCTGTTTCCTCGTGCTGATACAAGAACGCAACAATTTTTGGCTTGCTCGGACGACCACTATGCGTCTGCAAGTAGGGCAGCTTTAGAAGGTCAGGATATTGAACGACCGTCGTTTGATACAGAAATGTATCCAGCTTTGCTTGCTCGGCAGCGAATCCCTCGACATGGGCGTCCTGCAAAAACCGATTTCGCTCATCCACTCGCTTAAAAATATCCACGAGCGATGGGTTTTGCCATTCCCCGTTCTTGTTCATCCAGCCTTTGCCTGTTTTTCGAGCGCCGAAACTCAACGCAGTGAATGCCTGCTTCAGCAGCTTCACTTGAAAGTCTTCCGACAAATCACAGTCTTTTTCAAAAACCGCTGACTGAACATTTTTCATAAAGGCAGATTTGTCACGAAGATAAGCAAGCGTCATGACGAACTCTTTAGCTACGGTTGAGGTCGGCATCTGCTTCGAGATATATGCATTGCCAAAGCCCATCTTCCATGCAACAACACTGGAACGGATATCGTATTCCCAGCAATCGCCCAGCATGGCATACCGAAGTTCCTTATTCACATTTTGAACGCTGGTTCCCTCATAGTAGGTTCGTCCAAAATCGCTTTTAATCCTGCGTTGGTAATAGCTACCGCTCGTATGCTGTGCGACAGCGAGAATTAGTCTCGCCTGAAACAAATAGTGACTTTTCTTGTTAGCGGCGTAATGCCTTGCCTCGCATTGAAGCCATGCGATGTAGTTTTGTAAGGATGTGACATCAATATCGACCGCGTCAAATACATCATCGAATCGATTGTCATCCAAACAAACACTGATATCTTTGTAAAGTAGGTTGAATACTTCCTCATTGCGCTGACCGAGGTCGTTGATGAGGTTATTACTGAATTTGACGCCATCAACGACGGTGTGATTCGCATCGACCTCGGGTTCGTGCCATTTCAGCTCAACCAAGTCGGTAAATTTGACCTTCGACACCATGCCTGTCAAATTTGAACCAATCACGACTGGCTCGACTAATGACAACCCGTTATCACGGAGCCATGCATGAACCCTTACCCGCTGCTTACCGATTTGTCCGCCTGCATTGGCAAGCTCATGTAGCGACAGGCTGAAGAGGTTCATTTTCGTCTCTATCGGGGACTGACCACGGCATAGCGATTGAATCAGCCGTTCGCGGAGCGCTTTAACATAATTGCTCAGTGCCCTTCGTGCTCGCCCAGATGGTGTTGGAAATGCTCGCTGCAGCGCGGGCAGCACTTTGTCATCAATCTTCAGTTCAATCATTTTTTGGCTCCGTCGGAATGTTTTTCGTGTCTAGCGACCTTGTATTGGTCTGCAGGCACAAACCTAAAAAAAGTCACACACTTATAGTTAATTAGTTAATTCTTTATTCCTGCTTATTCCTGATAGACCCGAGTTGATATCCCCGAAGGGGAGCCCAGTCCTCGACTTGTCCTTGTTTTTTTGAGTTGTCCTTTTGAACGGACATAAAAAATGGGAGCGCAATGGCTCCCATTTTTTTGGACTTGCATTACAGCGGCTTTGCTGCGTCCGCTTTCGCTTTTTCGGCGTTGTAGAACGCGGTCAGCGCAGCGGTAACTGCCGCCTTGTTGCTAACGATGTAGTTGATGCTGAACGAGCCATCCGCTTCTTGTGTCAGCACCGCAGCGAATTTCTCGCCAATCTTTTCATTACTCGCAAATTTGTCCGTTTGCGAGGTTTTCACCTTCGCCAGCACATTCGCTTGCACGGCAACGGCGACGGACTCGGCTTTTTGTTTAGCCGTCAGCTCCCCAGGCTTGCGACCCAGCGACATTTCCTGCACGCCGCCACGAGCAGCGATACCTGCAGGAACATCCGCCACTGCCCACTGCTCCGCTACGATGACACGCAGCACGACATTGTAGGTGCTGATGCGACGACGGTCGCGGTCACCAAACACGCAGCGGATGATGCGCTGGGGCAGTGGCTTGTCGTTGTACGACTCCATGCCGTTGGCGCTCAGGTGCTCAGCAAGCCCCTGCTTTTTGTACTTCAGATTCACATCTGCCGTATTCGTCAGCTCCGTATACAGCTCGTAGCAGCGCTGCATCAGCGCATACAGCCCTTCGTTCGCCGAAGCATAGGCGGTTGCCTCCCAATTAGCCGCATCCTCCGCCAGTCCCGACAGGCGCTCGCGAATGCCCGTCACAAACTTCGAGGTCGGCGCTTCAGCCGTTGCCGAATTAGCCGCAGCTTGCACAGCGACGGTGGTGACAGAAGCCACATTTGCAACAGTAGCAACTTCCGTTGCGTCGATTGCATTATTGGTGGTCAGGGTGTTTTGAAGTGCGTTCATTTACTTCTCCTTAAAAAAATCAACAGCGGATTAAAGGGACTGATGTGTGGTTGCTGTTGATGTAGTGAAGGATATGGAAATGAAGCATTTATCGATACGAATATAATTTTTTCTAAGTTATGTGTTTCAATATGCTTTCAGCAACTTATGAGAAAGCCATGGCTGACCACAACGACCAAGCAGATAACACTTACAAGGGTTTCGCTAGGAAACGCCCTAAGCCACGGGATGCCGAAGGGCGGGTTATTAAGGGGCTTTCACGCATACGCTGGGCTAACGATGCGGATGAGGACGCTGAACTGGCAGAAGCCCGAAACAGCCCCTATTACTGGTGGTGGGCTTTCCTGAAGGAAAGCGCCGAGTACAGGCGGTCGCTTTCTGGACGAAGTGAAGAGCCCTACGCGAGCATGGCGAGGGATTTCGGACGCTTGGGGAATGACTTCGACTACTGGTGGCTACGCACTGGGCGGGAGATATTTGCCGAACAGATGGCGCTGCCCCGTGTGCGGGAGTTGGAACATGGTGTCACAGTCAATCTCGACCAAATCAATCCCAAGCTGGTACTCGAACTGCCCCTGACGATTCGACGGTCAACGATTCTTCGACAAATTAATGAGTTTCTGGATAAGTATCATCAAGGTGCAAAGCTGCGGGTGATGAAGCACGGCACGGCTAGGCGCAAGCTATTCGCCCAATCCCGTATGCGGCTGACAACCTTAAAAGTCTTGCATGATGTCTGGACTACTCGGAAGAATTTTCCGCAGATGACTTGGTGGGAAATCGGAGAAGCATTGGGAGTTAGCCGAGCATTCGATACAAAGTTGACTGATACGCCAGATGAGCGAGCCTACAAGCATCGCTGCATGACTCTGGTTGTACAGCGCCACTGCCGTAAAGCCACTGCGTTAATTGACTTTGCAGCGAAGGGGGATTTCCCCCGAATTAAGTAATGTCCTTTTGAAAGGACATTCATGCTAGCTCCACGGCTTTTCGCAGCATATCGTCGTTAGCATCGATATATTGCATCACTGTGGATAACTGACGGTGCCCGAGAGCTCGCATTAGAACTCGCACGCTGACGCCCCTGCTGGAAATTTGGGTGGCAAATGTCCTGCGCCCCGAATGGCTACTGGCTCCTGCGATTCCCGCCGACTTATACAGGTAGTGAAAGTGCTGGGCAAGCGTGTTGGGCGTAAAGCCTTGTCCAGCCTTTTTTTGCGTGTAGAACAGTCGATCTTCCGGATTTTTGACTGGATGACTTTTTAAGTATTGCTCCAGTTCGCGCTTCAACTTTGCGCTGATAAAAACTGTCCGTCCATGTCTGCCTTTGGTTTGTTCGGGTAGCAGCTGTACTTCATCACGAACATTACCAGTCGCGTCAATCACATCCGCAAAGCGCAAGCTTGCGACTTCTCCGACGCGAAGTCCTCCGTAAAAAGTACAGAGCAGCATTGCTCTATTTCTGACTGAATGGGAACGAGTCGCTATGTAGTCCAATACTCGGCGCAGTTCTTGTTGCGTCAGCGTCTTTGCTTGCTTGGGCATTGTTGCGTCCTTTCCTAACCAAAACTTAGCTACGCTTACAGCGTACTTTCTTTGTTTTGTTTGGACGACCTGTTTTTGTGGGTTTTGCGTCAAATATAAATCCTTCCAAGATTCAATGAGATAGCTGGTCTTTCTAGCAAAATCAAAGCTTATGTATATTCCCTTTGATTTTTGTATTTAGTGATTTCGTTGCGAAATTCGCAGGACTTTATGGATTGACGCTCAAGCTCTACACGCTGCTTTGAGGTGTCTCAGCTACCCGAGTGTCAAACACGCTAATTTGCGTGCTGCAGCGCATGCTGTGCGCTGCATGTGCTTATGCGCGTAAAGCCAATGGCTTTGCAGTAGAGCGAAGAAAAACCAAACAAATCCCGTAGGTTTTTATTTGATTCACGAAATTTGACGGTGATTTCTGATGTGAATGCCCTGATTGAGGTCGACCAGTTCGGCGAATCGGGCATAACTTAAGTGTGCTTTTAACTTTTTAGGAGAGCACACATGAGCGCATTGAGCACCTTGAAGCTAGTAGCAGCAAAGAAGCCGCAGCAGATGCCCACGATTCAGCTTCGCCGAAACAAGCTGAGCAACAAACTGTGGGAACAGATACAGCTGGCGAAGAGCCAGATAAGTGGTCAGCCGTTTGTTGTGACCCGCTTCCGCTCGGTCAAAGATAGGGATACGGGTTTGCGTAAGCAGGTGGAGATGCCCAAGCGCATTCGTCCTTGGTGGTTCGTGACTGAGAACGGGAAAGTCTGCGTATCAGTCCGCTATGGAAGCTGGACAATTGAATTGGGCAAAGGAAAGCCAAGCGTAGAAGTGGGTAGTGCCGACGAGCTAGTCATTGCGCTGGAGACTATCAAGCAAGCCGTCGAAGCCGGCGAGCTAGATGCTCAGATTGAGAGTGCTTCTGCGGGACTGAAGTCGGGCTTCAAGCGATAGTCTACCAAAACAAAACCCAGCGTCTAGATACAGGACGCTGGCTTTGCATTTCATGCTAACTCTAAATTCTTCTCATCTGGAAAGCTTTCTTTCAATACTAATTTCACCCAATTTTCTGTTGCTTCCCACATATTTAAAGATGAATATTCTTGAAGATCCTCTTGTTCATAAAGCTCCTCAGGATTAAATATTCTCTCGGAGGTTGGTCGTCCATCATCGTCTAAAACATATCCGTTCAGATCCACTTTTAACCTAGAGTTGTCTGCGTCAAGAACGATGTAGTCCGGCTTCGAAAGTTCCAGTTCATATACCGTATAGCCATGTGGTGAGCAGTAGTCGAGCTTTTCGAAATCTAAATATTCATCGCTTTCGCTTTGTTGATTCTCATCTTCAATTTCATGAAAACTTATCTTATTTCCACCTATTGATATTTTTAGATCGACTTCATAATTGAAATATAAATCATCTTCTTCTGATACTTTTAGCCATTCTGGCTGTACTTGATCATGACCGTTGATGATGCAGCAGTAGAGCTCAGGACCAGAATTGGTACTGCAAACAAATGTAGGATTAGTGGATCTTCCTTGCTGCTTCCTAAAGACTTTGATGTCAGAAAACTTCTCAACTTCAATGTCAGACATGAATTCGAACGATGTAACCTCTATGTCATCGTGGTAGTGCACTTCAAACGGCAGCTTGAAATATTCATTCTTCATTTTTCTTAAAGTTTCGAGTTCTATAACTTGTGAACGATATCAAATATCTTAGAAGCCTTAGCAATTTTTGATCTTTTGCCACACTACTAACGACGCTTTAGCGCGTTATAGATCGTCAATTAGCCGCGTTTAACCCATCGATGCTCACCTTGCCATCCAAGCTCGTCATCATCTTGAGAGCCGTGGCTTTTCTCGTAGTCTTGGTCAGCTTGGCGCTGGGCGTCAGCTTGCATCATCTGCGCCTTGACTATGTCTATCTCAGTCGGCTTCACAGTTTGTGCATCCCGAGCCATTTGAGCGGCAAGATACTTTTGCACCCATTGGTGCTGCCACTGCTTTGGATATACCTTGACTGATACTGGGGCAGGTGTCGGCTGCGTATTTGTAGGGAACGGCGTAGGCGGTGTGTTCGCCTGAATCTCAGCTTGCTTGGCTTGCTGCTGCTGGCTGATCTTTAGGATTGGTCTGGATGGTGGGGCGAATTCATAAAAGCGCATTGGCTGTCTCCTTGGGTCTTGTATTTACCCATATGTGCATATAAGTTTGCGCGGAGAGGTTCCAGCAAGATCTAATTAATGAATTAGCTACACCATAGTTTCAGCGGCAATTACAACTGCATCTTTGTAGCTGTCCTCGCCAATAAGTTTTGCATTTATCTGCAGCTTAACGGGAGCTCGGCTCCATTCGGCTTCACGCAATGCTTCCTTGTATTTTCCAGTTAAAGAGTCATCTTGCACCTCTGCTTCTATCTGTAGCCCAGTGTCAGTGTTATACGCTTTCACTCTGAATTTTAGAGGATCTGACCAATCCAACCTTATGAGGCGGTATACGCCATCAAGTCGCACCTCTGATGATTTTCTTTTTGCGTTCTTTGTGAGTGAGTCGGCAACGGATGGAGGTACTATAATCCCATCAATTTCAGCAGCTTCTCCAGCAGCCAAAGTTTTTATGACTCCTGCGTGAGCATCATAAGCAATTTGGCTTATATTTCCGATCCGATGATTTTGATTGGCAAGTCCTTCCATTATTTTCATTCGCTCTGTTTCTTGAGCACTTGCGAATGTCATTGACTCCAATATTTTTCGCTGCGTTTCATCTGCAATTTCTCTTAGTCGAATTTCTTTTCTGTTCTCAAGATAGACTTTATATGCCGATGTTCCGAAATAAAGAACCGCTATTGACACAACGGAAATCAAAGCTTCGGTTGGATCCATTCGCTCACCCAATTGCTCTAAAAACTTCACAGCGAGTTCTTGAAAATTGATGTCGTAATCTGACGATCCTTCTTTCACATCAACTCGAATCTCCAGCGCATCTCTTTCTTCTTCAGTTAGGCGCTTTGTCGGCTGGTCATATTTAGCGGACGCATAGGACTGATAGATGCCCTTCTGGAAGTCAAGCAATCCACGCATTACTTTGGGAGTTATGCTTTGATGAAATTTTTCTCCCTTAATATTGATATTTAGAGTTGGCCATCCATCAAAAATTATTTTCCGGTACGCCGGTAATTTTCCTTCCCCAGCCAGCCTGAGAATGGCGTATGCATCCTCTTCGCTCCGAATAACGATATCGTGTATTTCGTTTTCTTTTTTTTCGGTCGTCATCGACACCAACCTCCTTTTAATGACGCGCGTCCACTGCAGGTAATGAAGTCGGGCGCCTCAAATTCGTTATTAGATTTATTCTAACCGCAGTAATAGCGAGGTTTCGTATTTGTAGTAACCAGACAAGCCATCCAGCGACTTGACGCGGCGCCACAGCAAAACCCACGAACCCAAGAAGAAGGAATCCTTGAGTCGGTCACCGTCCAGCAACTGGACGCTCGAACCCGCTAGGAAAGGTGCTTAAGTGAGGGCATCGCCAGGGCGTTCCTGAGCGTGCCAGATGGTGTGGTGCAGATTGGACAGCTGATTCACGGCAAGCTATCGCACTGAATCAATTATAGTTATCAAGGTCAAAACAGAGTTGAAAATCCTTGTGTCGGTGGTTCGATTCCGCCCCGGGCCACCAAGTAATTTAGTGGAAGCCTCAGCATTCGTGCTGGGGCTTTTTGCATTTCTGGAAAAGCGATTGGCATTGTTTGTAAAATTGAAAATCTGGTTTTGATTATTTGCTGGGCGAGCAGGTGCAATTCGCATTGCATTTAATTGTCGGGAAGTAATGCTCAGGTTAAGATCGTTCGGACAAACACAACGTTCCGGAGTTGCCAATGCACTGGTATCTCGTTCATACCAAGCCCAGACAGGAAAAGTGCGCCCTGGACAACCTCCAACGGCAGGGCTATCAGTGCTACCTCCCGACCCTCCCATCTGAAAAGCTCCGCCAGGGGCTGTTAACGGTTTCAAATGAGCCGCTGTTTCCGCGCTACCTGTTCATCCAACTGGATCATCGGGATTCAGCCAAGAGCTGGTCTCCGATTCGCTCCACAAAGGGCGTCAGCCGATTGGTCTGCTTTGGGGGCGAGCCGGCGCGGGTGGATGATGGGCTGATCGAACACTTGCGATCGCAAGAAGTTTCGGTTCAGGCTCAACCGGAGAGGCTTTTTAGGCCTGGAGAGCGCGTTCGTCTGGTTGGGCAGCCGTTTGATGACATCGAGGGTGTTTATCAAATGGCAAATGGTGAGCGTCGGGTCATGGTACTGATCGAGATTCTTAGCAAGCCTGTGGCAGTGAGTATCTCTCCTGTGAATCTGCGCAAGGCTGGCTGATACACCATCGTTCCTTTTCTTGTTTGACAATCGGTCATTCAAATAGGCATCGGGGTGTGGCACAATTCCCCTTGTCCGTCGAGCTGGTGGCAGAAACCGCCGCCGCACTTTTTGGCCCGGACTCCCTCCCTGTTAGATCCCGCAAACCGCGCTTGCTGATCGTGAAACGGCACGGCGGTAGCGTGCCTAAATCTCATGAATATTTCCAATAAGCGTCTTGCGGTCATCGGCCTCGGCTATGTCGGCTTACCTCTTGCGGTTGAATTCGGCAAACATCGCGAAGTCGTAGGTTTTGACATCAATCCCGCTCGCATCAAGGAATTGCAGAGTGGGCGTGACAGTACCTTGGAAGTCACACCCCAGCAGCTTGGGGAGGCAAAGCACCTGTCCTTCTCCGCCAAACTCGATGACCTTCGCACCTGCGAGGTGTTTATCGTCACCGTACCTACCCCAGTCGACCAAGCCAAGCGACCAGATATGACGCCGCTTGTCAGTGCCAGCGAAACCGTAGGCAAGGTTCTACGGCGGGGGAATGTGGTCATCTACGAATCCACGGTGTATCCGGGAGCTACCGAGGAGGTATGCGTACCCGTACTCGAACGTACAAGCGGTCTCCAATTCAACAGCGACTTCTTTTGTGGCTACAGCCCCGAGCGGATAAATCCGGGCGACAAGGTCAACACGCTCACCACAATCAAGAAGATAACTAGTGGCAGTACGCCTGAAGTGGCTGATGCCGTCGACGAAATGTATGTACAGATCATCACCGCTGGCACGCATAAGGCAAGTAGCATCAAGGCCGCAGAGGCCGCCAAGGTCATAGAGAACACGCAGCGCGACCTGAATATCGCTCTCATCAACGAGTTGTCGGTCATCTTTGCTCGACTCGGAATTGATACGCTTGAGGTGCTTGAAGCTGCTGGCAGTAAGTGGAATTTTCTTCCGTTTCGCCCAGGCCTGGTCGGTGGGCACTGTATCGGCGTGGATCCTTACTACCTCACCCACAAGGCTGAAGAAGTGGGTTATCACCCACAGGTCATTCTGGCGGGCCGCCGTATCAACGACAACATGGCACGCTATGTAGCCCGCAACACCATCAAACTCATGCTTCAGAACGGCATGGACGTGCCGCGCTGCAGAGTAGGAGTTCTGGGTGTCACCTTCAAGGAAAATTGTCCTGACATCCGCAATAGCAAGGTCGTAGACATGATCCGAGAATTTGAAGCTTGGGGGGTGCAAGTGGTGGTAGCTGACACTTGGGCCGATGCCGATGAAGTGCAGCACGAGTACGGCATACCCCTTGGCGTGCTAGACGCGAAGAGTCCAGTTGATGCCTTGGTGGTGGCGGTAGGCCACCACGAATACCGCACGCTGTCTGTGGATCAACTTCGGGCTCTGTGTCGAGGTGAGCAGCCTGTTCTGGCTGACGTGAAAAGCCTATTCGACCGCCATGCAGCTGCAGCCGCCGGTTTCAGCGTTTTCAGGCTCTAAGCCCTTTCTCCAATGACTCACATCCCCATCACCGATCGTAAGATTCGCTTCGCCCTCGTGGGTTGTGGGCGCATCTCTAAAAATCATTTCGACTCCATTGCCCAGCATGTTGAAAAAGCAGAGCTGGTGGACGTGTGCGACATCGATCATGCGGCTTTGGAAAAGGCGGTCACGACCACTGGCGCCAAAGGCCATAAGAGTCTGCGAAGTCTGCTTCAACAGACGACAGCCGATTGCGTGATCCTGACGACGCCTAGCGGTTTGCATGCTCAACAAGCCATCGAGGTGGCAGCCGCTGGGAAACACGTGCTTTCGGAAAAGCCCATGGCAACCAAATGGGAGGATGGTCTTTGCATGGTTCGCGCTTGCGAAGACGCTGGCGTACGTCTTTTCGTTGTCAAGCAAAACCGCAAGAACGCCACCCTGCAACTCCTCAAAAAAGCGGTAGAGCAAAAGCGATTCGGGCGAATCTACATGGTCACGTTGAACGTGTTCTGGCAGCGCCCGCAAATAGGTTATTACGACCAAGCCAAATGGCGCGGTACTTGGGAGCTTGACGGTGGTGCCTTCATGAACCAAGCCAGCCATTACGTGGACTTGTTGGAGTGGCTGATCGGACCCATCGACTCTCTGCATGCCTACACGGCAACGCTTGCGCGCGACATAGAGGCAGAAGACACGGGAGTGATCAGTGTGCGTTGGCGCAACGGCGCCTTGGGCTCACTGAACTGCACGATGCTCACTTACCCCAAGAATCTGGAAGGTTCCATCACCATACTCGGTGAAAAAGGCACAGTTCGCGTGGGTGGTGTGGCGGTGAATGAAATTCAGGAGTGGCAATTTGCCGACTCCCGCCCGGAGGACGAACTGATCAAGGCAGCTAGCTACGAAACCACAAGCGTGTATGGGTTTGGGCATCCGCTTTACTACAACAACATAATCGACACTCTTCGTGGCGACGCCGAACCCGAAGTGGACGGCCGCGAGGGCCTGAAGTCACTTGAAGTACTTATTGCGGCCTACCGCTCTGCGCGTGATGGAGTGCGTGTTGGCTTGCCGCTTGAGCTGTAAGAAAAATGAGCTACACAGTACACCCAACGGCGATAGTGGATGAGGGGGCTCATATCGGTGATGGCTCTCGCGTGTGGCACTGGGTCCACGTATGCGCTGGGGCTCGGATCGGCAAAGAGGTGTCGCTTGGCCAGAATGTTTTTGTTGGTAATAAGGTCGTGATTGGCGATCGATGCAAGATTCAAAACAACGTCAGCGTCTACGATAACGTCACGTTGGAAGAAGGGGTGTTCTGCGGCCCCAGTATGGTGTTCACCAACGTGTACAACCCTCGCTCCCTCATCGAGCGGAAGAGTGAATACCGAAATACGCTTGTCAAGCGTGGAGCGACTCTCGGAGCGAACTCCACCATCGTATGTGGAGTCACTATCGGCGAATTTGCATTCATTGGCGCGGGCACTGTGGTGAACAAAAACATAAAACCCTACGCCCTAATGGTGGGGGTGCCCGCTAGGCAAATTGGCTGGATGAGCGAGTATGGCGAAAGACTAAATTTGCCAGTGTCGGGTAATGGCCAGGCCACCTGCCCCGGCTCCGGGAAACGTTATGTGTTATCGAACGGCGTATGTGAGCCGGCGACCTGAAATAAACCACACTTATGGAATTCATCGACCTCAAGAGCCAGTACCAGAACCTTAAGCCACAGATCGACGCTGCTATCCAGCGTGTGTTGGATCACGGTCAGTATATCCTCGGCCCCGAAGTGGCCGAACTCGAAGAAAAGCTAGCCGCCTACACGGGCGCCAAGTACTGCATCACTGTAGCCAATGGTACTGACGCGCTACAGATCTCACTGATGGCGCTAGGCGTGGGACCTGGTGACGAAGTCATAACGCCCGGCTTCACCTACATTGCCACAGCCGAGACCGTGGCCCTGCTGCGCGCCAAGCCGGTCTATGTTGACATCGACGTTCGCACCTATAACCTTGATCCAAACTTGCTTGAGGCGGCCATCACCCCGCGAACCAAGGCCATCATCCCTGTCAGCTTGTATGGTCAGTGTGCCGATTTCGATGTCATCAATGCCATCGCATCACGCCATGGCATACCCGTCATCGAGGACGCTGCCCAAAGCTTCGGTGCCAGCTACAAAGGACGCAAGAGCTGCAACCTCAGCACCATTGCCTGCGCCAGCTTCTTCCCAAGCAAGCCGTTGGGTTGTTACGGCGACGGCGGCGCCATCTTCACGAGTGACGACGAATTAGCCAGGGTCATCCGCCAGATCGCACGTCATGGACAGGACCGCCGCTACCATCACGTGCGCGTCGGCGTTAACAGCCGCTTGGATACCTTACAGGCTGCTATCTTGCTGCCCAAGCTGGTGGTACTGGATGAAGAGCTCGCGAAACGCCAGGAAGTCGCAGCGAATTACTCCAGAATGCTGAGTGATATCGGCCTGAAGACAACGCCGGTAATCGAGCCTCATAATATCAGCGCATGGGCTCAGTACACTGTACGTGTGCAGTCGCGCGATGCAGTGCAGAAGCATCTGGCCGACGCCGGTGTGCCGACGGCTGTCCACTACCCCATCCCACTGAACCAGCAGCCCGCAGTTGAGAATCGATCCGTGCGACTGGCGGTCGGCGACGAGGTGGCACAGCAGGTCTTAAGTCTGCCCATGAGCCCGCATCTCGGCGAGTCGGATCAGAGGCGGGTCGCCGTCGCGTTGGCTTCAATGCTCGCATGAAGATCGCGACGGAATGCGGTGCTACCTTTAGTTAAACATGGCGGCGTTGGTATCGCGACTCATTGATATGAAATACGCCTAAGTTGCCGACGAAGTTGCGGTGCATGCCGGCCGACATTGCGAGGAAAATTTGCCCAAGATCGTCATTTAGGAGTTGGACACTCCCACGCCAAGGCACAGCCGCGAAATCTCGGGTCGCTCACTTGGTGTTGACTGATTCGGGGGGCGTTTAGAAGGAAGCATTTTTTCAAGTTTCTTGCTTGATGATGTGAGGCGGTGAGTGCCGGACGCTGGCCTGTTATTGGTGCGGTATGGCCGAATTTTTCGACGCAAGGGGTTGTCGCTACCGATTTGCCTGCACGATGCTTTTGGTTAGAAGTCTTGGCAGTGATTGAGGTGCGCGTAGCTGTTATTCCAATTGTTCGACCGAAATCGGCGTGTGTTGTTCTTCGGTCTGTTAAGGTACCAAGGCATTAATCTTGATTCGCCGAATACGTGTCAGTATCCGCGCTGTGGGGATTGGGGATGCCTCAATTCTGGCATTGGCCGCAACTTTGTCGCAGGGCGTTTTGTTGCTGTCTATGCCAATTCTGGCGCGCATCTACAACCCAGAAGCATTTGGGGTTCTTGCGATTTTTGGGGCTGTGGTCTCAGTGGTTTCCACTGCAATCACACTTCGGTACGAGATCAATATCGTTATTCCAAAGGCCGATGGGGAAGCAGACCAGATAGCTCTATTGAGCTTTGTGGCAGCTCTGATCCTCGGAGCGATTGCTGTCATGGTTTCCTACCTCCTACCGACCAGCATAGTGGCTCGATTGGGGATCGGTACGTTGAATCATTGGTTTTCCTTGGCCTGCCTCATGGCTGTGTTTGCTGCCACATATTCGATAGTGCTGGCAAAACTGAATAGGGCTCAAATGTATGGACGTCAAGCGACCTGGCGTTTAGTGCAAGGAGTAATGTTCCCAAGTCTAGCGATTGTTTTGGGATTCATTGGATTTTCCGACGGTCTGGTGTTTTCCCAGATGGTGGCTACAGTTCTTGTTTGCATACTGGCGGCTGCACACATGCCTATTTTGAGATCTTCGGTGGATATCCCGACGCTGACATATTTGGCGCGGAAATACCGAAGTGCACCTCAATTGTCATTGCCAATCGCACTTCTGGATGTCTTTACTCAGCAGCTGCCACTTTTCGTAATGAGTGCTTGGTACAGTTCGGCAACTGCAGGTCAATTTAACATGGCCTGGAGGATATTGATGCTCCCCACAACTCTGGTGGGGGGGGCGGTGGCGCAGGTGTTTTTCCAGCGGTTCGCGCATGCTTGGCCTGATGCTAAAAAAGCTCGATTGCAGCTGACGAGAACTTGGAGCTGGCTTGCCGCTGTTGGAATCCTTCCCATGATCGGGCTGATTGTGTGTGGAGAGTGGTTGTTTATTGCTGTCTTGGGGAGTGCTTGGGGAGATGCCGGAAGGATGGCATCCATACTTGCTCCAATGATGTTTGCATCGCTCATTCATTCGCCGACTTCAGCCGCGCCGGTAGTTTTGGGTATACAACATCGCGTGGTCTTTCTCTCAATTCTTGTCCTGATCTACCGCCCTCTTGCGATATATCTGGGGTGGATCTTAGATGATGTATACCTAGGATTGAAGCTGTACTGCTTCTTCGAAGTCGCGCAGATTGTAATCTTCCAATATTGGGTGTACAGGAAAATTAATCTTCATTTTTAATTCGAAGGTGAGGTTAAGGTGAAGGCAGTAATTCTTGCCGGTGGGCTGGGGACGCGGATCTCCGAGGAAACCTATCTGAGGCCCAAGCCAATGATAGAAGTGGGTGGAAAGCCGATTCTTTGGCATGTGATGAAGATCTATTCCCATCACGGGATAAACGATTTCATAATCTGTTGCGGATACAAGGGCTACATTATCAAAGAGTATTTCGCGAACTATTTTCTGCACATGTCGGATGTTACATTCGACATGAAAGACAATAGCATGCAGGTTCACCAGCGAAGCGCCGAACCATGGAGGGTCACCTTGGTTGATACAGGGGAGGCGACGATGACCGGAGGGCGCTTGCGGCGCGTAGCGCCCTATTTGCGCGAAGAAGAGTCCTTTTGTTTCACCTACGGCGATGGCGTTGGCGACATTGATATTTCTTCCTTGGTCGCATTCCATAGGCGGCAAGGGATTGCTGCAACACTCACCGCAACCCGTCCGCCAGGAAGGTTTGGCGCATTGGATCTTGATGGATCTACGGTGTGTAGTTTTAGGGAAAAGCCGAGAGGCGACGGCGGCGTGATTAATGGCGGGTTTTTTGTTCTCTCACCAAGTGTCATTGATCTCATTGATGGCGATGAGTGCGTCTGGGAGCGTAAGCCTCTAGAAGCGTTGGCCGAGATGGGGCAGCTGGCGGCATATCACCATCACGGCTTCTGGCAACCCATGGATACTTTGCGCGACAAGACTCTACTGGAGGAACTATGGCAATCCGGTCAGGCGCCGTGGAAGGTGTGGGAATGAACGTTAATTTCTGGTCTGGTAAAAAAGTCTTCCTGACGGGACATACGGGATTCAAGGGCGGATGGCTTAGCCTTTGGCTGCAGCAGATGGGTGCAAACGTGACAGGATATTCACTACCGCCGCCGACGGATCCGAGTTTGTTTGATTCAGCACATGTTGGTGAGGGTATGGCTTCGATCATCGGCGATATTCGCGACAAGGAGGCTTTGAGCCGAGCCATGTGTGATTCCTCGCCGGAAATTGTCATCCACATGGCGGCTCAGCCGCTGGTGCTCCGGTCTTATGCAGATCCAGTTGAAACGTACTCCACAAATGTTATGGGAACCGTCCACCTTCTGGAGGCGGTCAGGAGGTGCGCAGATATCCGTTCCGTTGTCATTGTCACGACTGACAAATGCTACGAGAACCGAGAATGGGTTTGGGGATACCGTGAGAATGATCCGTTGGGCGGCTATGACCCCTATAGCAGCAGCAAGAGTTGCTCTGAATTTGTCACTTCGGCTTACAGAAGATCTTTTTTTAATCCCGATAGGTACAGCGAACATCGGGTGGCAGTGGCTTCTGCACGCGCAGGGAATGTGATTGGGGGCGGGGACTGGTCTCCCGGCAGGTTGATACCCGATGTCATTCGTGCATTCGCAAACGGGCATCCTGTAACCATTAGAAATCCGTTGGCAGTGAGACCTTGGCAGCACGTTCTAGAACCGTTGCGAGGATACCTAATCTTGGCCGAGCAGCTCTATCGTAACGGTGGAAAGTTCGCTGATTCTTTCAATTTCGGACCACGAGACGAAGATGTAAAACCTGTTAAATGGATAGTGCAAGAGATATCGCGCTTGATCGGTAAAGGGGTATGGGTGACGGATCAGGCCTGCAATCCGCACGAGGCAGCACACTTGAAACTCGACATATCGAAAGCGGCGGACATACTGGAATGGCATCCGGTTCTAGATATCGAAAACGCCCTGGGCATGACAATAGATTGGGTCCGGGGAATAAGTCAGGGGCGGGATGCGCGTCAGCTGACGATCGATCAAATTTCTTCCTATCAGGCTTGTCTGGCCGTCAATTGACTTGTTCTCCCGTTGATGTTGCTCAAGCGATATTGATGCAAAACATCGCAATAGATGATCAGATTTGATATTAGGTGAAAGATTATTGATTTCTAAGATGTAAGAGGTTTTGAATATGCCAGATTATTTTCAAATTCATCATTGCGAAGTTTGTGGCTCAGGCGAACTGAAGCCAGTTTTGGATCTCGGCTTCCACCCGATGTGTGACGATCTGATACCAGTCGGCAATGCGGCGCAATGCGAAACATATCCTATTGAAATTCTGTACTGCGGCCGTTGCGATACGGCACATCAGAAGCATCAGATTCCCAAGAGGCGGCTTTTCCCTCAAACATATCACTACCGCTCTCGTTTTACCGCCGATGTCCTCTCGGGGATGACTGCGCTAGTTAAATCTGTGGAGAGCCGACTTGGTAGCTTGAACGGACTCACTGTATTGGATATCGGGTGCAATGATGGAAGCCTTTTAGACCGCTTTCAATCGAAAAATGCAAAGACAATCGGCGTGGAGCCAACCAACGCCTATGCCGATGCGGAAGGGCGGGGGCACGAAATCTATAATGACTATTTTTCAGAGGAAGTGGCTGCAGACATACTTAGCAAGCACGGTTCCATAGATATAGTCACTTTCACCAATGTTTTCGCGCACATAGAAGACTTGCAAGGGTTGCTGCGAGCGGTTTCCATGCTTATGAGCGAAAAAACTTTGCTGATTGTGGAGAACCATTATCTTGGTGCTGTGCTAGAAGGAAATCAATTTGACACTTTTTACCACGAACATCCGCGTACTTATAGCCTGCATTCCTTCGTACATATTGCAAAATCCCTTGGGCGGGAAGTGTGCGATGTGGAGTTCCCGCAGCGCTACGGTGGGAACATTCGTGTGTATATAGGGCGTCCCATAGCAGCCGGAGAGGAAGCCGAAGCGCGCATTAATTCAGTTTTGGCGAGCGAGTCAACATTTCTCAGTCGATTTTCGGCGATGCGGTCATTTATTAATGATTGGCGCAAGGAAAAGAAGGCGCAGATTGCTTCGGAGATTGAGTTGCACGGGGTGCTTCCCGCCAAGGCATTTCCAGGAAGAGCAGCGATTCTCGTGGCCCTGCTTGATCTCTCGACAGACCAGATCGAGTGCGTCTATGAGAAACCGGGTTCGCTGAAGATTGGCCACTATTTGCCAGGGACACGCATCCCGATCCGGTCCGACGATGAGTTTTTTGCGCGTGTTGGAGAAGTGCCGGTGATACTGAATCTTGCTTGGCACATTCCCGCTGAGATTTCTAACTATCTTAGAGATAATGGCTACAAGGGAAGCATCATCAATGCAGTATAACGGGGTGATGCTTTGAAGCAGTTAATGCAAGAGTGGGGTAGATTGGTCAGAGAGATTTGATTGATGTTCACTATTATTGGTGCAGGATTTGGTTTATACGGTTACATGCCTGCGTTATTGAACCGCTTTGACGACAAAGTCCTGCTTCCAGAGCCCTATCGAATCCGCTTTGAGTCCAGGCCGGAACTTCAGTATTGCGCGCCACGTATTCAATGGTGCACGGAGGAAGAGGCGCTGCGGCGGGCGAACGGTGTTGTTATCGCTGTGCCGCCTGCTGCGCAACTTGCATTGATGGATGAGATTGTTTCAGCGCATGGAGCAAGCAACCTAATTATTGAGAAGCCGATGGCTCCAACGCCCCTAGATGCCGAGCATCTACTCGCAAAGCTTGTTGCTAGTGCAAAAAGATTTCGTGTCGGCTATACGTTTCTATATACAAATTGGTTCCGAGACCTCTTCGGAAGGATTGATCAATCGTCGGGAAAATTTCGAATTGACTGGAATTTCTGTGCACATCATCTTCAAAATAATCTGCAGACATGGAAGCGCTTTCACTCAATGGGCGGCGGAGTGTTGAGATTTTATGGTGTGCATCTGTTAGCTGTTTTGGCTGCGCTTGGTTATGACGAAGTGATCCGAAGTATGTTGGTCTGGCGCGACGAAAACCAACCCGTCCAGTGGACGGCCCAATTTTCTGGGCGTAACCGTCCCAATTGTGATGTTTCGGTACAAATCGACTCCGCGTTAACCGAATTTCAAGTCAATGTTGAGGGAAATGATTCTTACAATTTTTTTAGATTCACTGGTCAGTCGCCATTTTCCCTTCGTAATAACGATGATCAAGGCGATGAAAGAATCCATGCGCTAGAGAGTCTAATCTCGTCTTTTAATGAGGATGATGTGCGCTATGTGCGTCTATATGCGGCGACTAACAACTTGTGGAAAAAGGCAGAGTTGATGTCGAATTCCTTGACCAGCTAAGCTCACCTTAAACAACATGACGCAGTCTATGCCGATATTGACCATTGCGATACCGACCTACAACAGAGCGCATATTTTGGCCGAAATGTTGAGCCAGCTGCAATTCAGTATCAAGGGATTCGAGGGGCAGGTAGAAGTCATCATTTCCGATAACTGTTCTTCGGATGATACTCCGCAGGTGGTTGAAAAGTGGATAGCGCAACAGGATTCGGAGCTAGCGATAAGATCCATACGACAGAAAGAAAACATCGGTGTGAGCAGAAATATAGTGTTTCTTCTCTACGAATCCACATCTGACTATTTCGTTTTCCTCGGAGATGATGACCAGTTTGCTCCGGAGAGCCTACCAAGGGTATTGACACTGCTGTCCGAGATCCGACCTGTGGCCATGATCCAGGCTATTTGTTCTGCGCATGCACGAAAATCAGTAGCCGGAAAGATTGATTTTGGGCAGGCCCTGGATTGGTTTTATGAGTATGGCAATGCCTATGCTGGGATAGTTAACAGAAAGGCCGCGGTGCTGGCGATTGAGGCAAGATCCTTACGCAATCAAATCGAGAATATCGTCTGGCCGCAGACTGTTTTTGGATTCCTTGCTATGCATGACATGTCTCTGGAGCGTGCAATCCTGGCAGTAAATTGGGAAATAGGCCAGCCCATGAAAGTGGGACTCAATCTGACGACAAAATCGTATTACATAAAAAGTCTCACTGACTTGTTGCAAGCGGCGATACTCGTAGGGTGTACTACAACGGCACGTGATGTGGCCGCGCGATTTCTTAAACTTAGTGTGCCAGGATTCAGGTCCCACCTCAAGGCTATCTTCTGGAACGCGATAGTCGACAACGATCGAACCTCTCTAAAGGATTTGCGGAAAATCTTTAGTCAAAACTTCGGATGGCGCGGAAATATGTTCGCACTTGTCCTTAAGCTTGACGATTATCCAAGATTGTTGCGATTACTGTTGATGGTGGCTTACCAGTTCTCGCATTTTAGAGAAGGGCAACGATTTGGAATGGCGTTGGAGCGCGCCCGCCAGGCGCGTCATGCGGAAATACTAACGAAAAATAAGTCCGGCAAACGTTCCGGCGAATGGTTCTGATGACCAGTTCGGCTCAGATTAGGTTACAGAATTTATCGCAATTGCGGCAAGTGGGATGGAGATGGCATGTGCGGAATTTCAGGGGTATTCCAGTCTGATTCGAGTCCGGATAGGCAGGGGCACCTGCAGGAAAGTTTGCATGCACTGCATCATCGTGGCCCCAATGCGATAGGAATTGACGCATATCCCGTACCCGGTGGCGTGGTTAGATTTGGTCATGCACGACTGTCGATCATTGACCTATCCTCCGGTGGTCTACAGCCAATGCATTATGCCGGTGGACGTTATGTCATTGTCTTCAACGGCGAAATATATAACTACAAGGAGCTACGTGAAGAATTAGAGATGTCGGGCTGCCGATTTTCTACTGATTCGGACACTGAAGTGCTGATCGCAGCATGGTCGTTCTGGGGCCGTCAGTGTCTACCACGCCTCATCGGCATGTTCGCGTTCGCAGTGCTCGATCGCCAAAACGCCACGCTGACCTGCGTGCGAGATGCTTTCGGCATCAAGCCATTTTTTTATGCGCAGGAGGCCGGTGACTTCCTGTTTGCATCCGAAGCTCCCTCGCTTTTGGCACTGAAACATGGCAAGACTCAGCCGAACTGGCAGCGGGCGTACGATTATCTGGTCTTTGGCGTCTATGATAACCAGCAAGAGACCTTCTTTGATGGTGTCCTGCAGTTGTCGCCGGGGCATCTGCTGGTGGTCGACCTGGGGGCGCGCAAGATCGGCATGCCAGAGCGCTGGTGGACGCCGCGGATTGCTGAGCGTAGCGATCTGAGCTTCGACGATGCGGCAGAGCAGGTTCGTGAACTGTTCCTGCAAAGCGTCCGTCTGCACCTGCGCAGCGATGTGCCGCTGGGCGCGGCACTTTCTGGCGGCGTGGATTCGTCGGCTGTGGTCTGCGCCATGCGGCACGTCGCGCCAGACCATCCCATCCACACCTTCAGCTACATCGCCGCGGGCAGCGCCCTGAACGAGGAGAAATGGATCGACCTCGTGAATCGGCGCGTCTGCGCCCATGCTCACAAGGTGGTCGTGACGCCGCAGGAGTTGACCCGCGACCTCGACGACATGATCCGCGCCCAAGGCGAGCCGTTTGGTAGCATGAGTATTTACGCGCAATACCGAGTCTACCAGTTGGCTAAGGAGAATGGCGTCACTGTCACCTTGGACGGGCAAGGTGCGGATGAGATGCTGGGCGGCTACGTAGGCTTTCCGGGTGAGCGTGTGCGCAGCCTGCTGGACGCGGGACACCCGGGTAGAGCCTTGGCCTTCTTGCAGCAATGGTCGCGATGGCCTGGGCGTAGCTTAGCCATGGGAGTGAAGGCTGCGCTGGGAGAGTGGAGCACCGGCGTTCCCTACGAACTGATGCGCATGGCGGCGGGCATGAACAGGACGCCGGCTTGGATCGACGTTCGGGTGACGCGCGAAATGGCGCTCTGTCAGCGGGTAAAGCGCTTCCGCTCCGGAGCAGAAGCCGATGGGCGGCGCATGGCGGCGCAGATGGCAAACATGCTCATGAGTCACGGCCTGCCCGGACTGCTGCGGCACGGCGATCGTAACTCCATGCGCTTCTCGGTTGAGAGTCGCGTTCCTTTCCTTACGGTAGCACAGGTGGAACTGACTCTGTCTTTGCCGGAACGGTATCTCGTCTCGGATGCCGGCGAAACTAAGCGCGTGTTTCGGCGGGCCATGCAGGGGATCGTGCCGGACGAAATCCTGCTGCGCAAGGACAAGATCGGCTTTGAGCCGCCGGAGAAGGAATGGCTGATCTCCATCGCGGCCCAAGCCCGGGCATGGCTCAGCGAAGATCTGCAGATTCCCTTTGTGCGCCGCGAGGAGTTGTTAGCGCAGTTTGAAGAGGTCATCTCCGGGCGGCGCGCGTTTTCATGGCAGGTTTGGAGATGGATCAATTTTTACAGATGGAGGGCGTGTGTCGCCAGTTAAAGCGCTCTGAAGGTGGCACTTTGCATAAATCCCGCGCCCATACAAGGAGGGATTCTTGAGAGTATTGCACTTGACGCATACGGACGTTAGGTTCGACAGCCGCATCTTGAAGGAGCTCGGAGCACTGGAAGCTGTCGGCGTATACGAACTGCACGCCATCGGCGTGTCTGAGCTAGGAACCGAAGGTGGTATTGGTGTCCTGCATGGCACCCGGATTCGTTCGATGCGTCTGTTATTTCGATCGTTCCGCTGGTTGCCAGGCCCTGTGCGTCATGTTTTCATCTATCTGGAGATGCTGTTGCGCGTGCTGGCGGAGAGTCTTCCGGTGCGTCCTCATTTGATCCACTGTCATGACACGCCCCTGCTGCCGCTAGCCGTCTTACTGGCTTGGTTGTGCCGCGCCAAGTTGATCTACGACGCCCATGAACTGGAGTCCCGAAAAAACGGGCAGACAGCGCTAGTTTCGCTTGCGACATATTTGCTTGAGAAATTGTCCTGGTGCGGGATTGATGGTTTCGTGACGGTCAGTGGGTCCATAAAATGCTGGTACGAGCGTCACTTTTCCAAGAGGGATTCGGAGTTGGTTCTCAACTCTCCGGTCATCGCTATGGATGCCACACGACTTTCCACGCAGATGGGTCGTTATTTCCATCAAAACTATGACATCCCAGAGGAGCGTCTGATTTTCGTGTACCTAGGCCTCTTTGTGCCGGGGCGGGGCGTTGAAAAGCTGTTGCAGGTGTTTTCTGCGCGAGACGTGCAGGCGCATATTGTTTTTGTCGGGCGGGGGCCGTTGCGCGAATTAATTGAGAGCTGTGGGCGGGTTAATCCGCGCGTGCATGTTTGCGAAGCAGTTCCTCATGATCAAGTCGTGCCCTTGGTCAGAAATGCGGATTACGGTGTCTGCCTAGTGGAAAAGGTTTCACTGAGCGACTATTTCTCGCTGCCGAATAAGCTGTTCGAGTATGCATTTGCGGGTATTCCGGTATTAGCTTCTGACTTTCCGGATATGCAGGAGTTAGTGGAGCGCTTTGACCTAGGCGCTTGCACGGCGGATGACGAGGCGTCGATTACGCGGGCGGTCTTGCGACTTCAAATTCTTGGTCGGCAGCGGGTGACTACGGACCTAACACCGCTGAGCTGGGCAGCTCAGGCTGACCGCCTTAGAGCGCTTTACCGGCGGATGCTCCATCCTGCACAGTCGGCCCGAGCATCGTGAGGCAGTCGAAGTGAAGCCGCAAACAGTCCGCGTTGCACATTTGACGTCCGCGCATCCACGCGACGATATCAGAGTATTCCTAAAAGAGTGCCGCAGCCTAGCACGGCATGGCCATGAGGTGACTCTGGTGGTGGCCGACGGCCGAGGTGATGGGGCGCGCGACGGTGTCGCTATCGTCGATGTCGGATGTGCGAAGGGGCGGCTGGGCCGCATGCTCAAGGCGACTCGGCGGATCTATCGCAAGGCGCTTGAATTAAAAGCGGATATCTACCATCTGCATGATCCCGAACTGCTGCCGATCGGCCTGAAACTCAAGCGCCAGGGAAAAAAGGTGGTGTTCGACGCGCATGAGGATGTACCCAAGCAGATCTTGGGTAAACACTACCTCCATCCCGCAGTGCGTCGCATCCTGTCCTGGGGTTTCGCCCACTTCGAACACTACGCCTGCGCGCGCTTTGACGGTGTGGTGACGGCCACGCCTTACATTCGCGACAAGTTCCTGCCAATCAATCCACACTCGATTGACATCAATAACTTCCCAATGATCGGCGAGCTGGAGAGCGCGGTGTCCTGGCAGGACAAGGCTGACGAGGTCTGCTACGTCGGTAGCATCGCACAAATCCGCGGGATCAAAGAACTGGTGCGTGCAATGGGGGCTACATGCACCCGGGTACGCCTGAACCTCGTCGGCGGCTTTGCCGAGGCGCAGGTCGAAGCTGAGGTTCAGAGATACCCAGGCTGGCGCCAAGTCAATACTTTTGGAGTTCAAGATCGTTCGGGTGTGCGCAAGGTACTGGGGCGTTCCGTGGCGGGAGTGGTTACGCTGCACCCGGTCGCCAACTATCTGGACGCGCTGCCTATCAAAATGTTCGAGTACATGTCCGCCGGAATCCCGGTAATCGCCTCGGACTTCGATTTGTGGAGGGCGATCGTCGAGGAAAGCCAATGCGGCCTGTGTGTGGATCCTACGGACCCCGCTGCCATTGCCGCTTCCATTGATCACATCGTGAGTCATCGGGACGAGGCACAGCGAATGGGGGAAAACGGTCGACAAGCCGTCCTGACTCGCTATAACTGGGCCCGTGAGGAGGCCAAGCTGATTGAGTTTTATGATCGGCTTCTGGTTTCCTGAGCGCGGACTGCCTATTTCATCTATTGGATCAAAAAAATGTGTGGAATTTTCGGGGTCGTTTCATCCTCGCCGGTGAATGAGGCGGAGCTAAATGTGCTGATCAAGCATGCCCAGCAGCGGGGGCGAGACTCCAGCGGGCTGGTGACCTTCATCGACGAGGAATATCATGTCTATCGAGCCGACTACCCGATCACCCGGCTGCTGAAGGAGGTTCGGCCCAAAGCCAGCTGCCTAGTGCTCGGACACAGTCGCCTGATAACCAATGGCCTCGGCGACAACCAGCCCGTGGTGCGTGACGGAGTTCTCGTGCTACACAACGGCATCGTCGTTAACGACGATGCCCTCTGGGCCAGGATCGGCAGGACGAGGACGCTGCAGATCGACACCGAGATCATTGCGGCCATCGCGGCCACCCACCTGGAGTCGGGCGGCGCGCTGGAGCAGCTGCCAGCTCACATTCTGGGCCTCTGCCGCGGAGTCGTGGCCTGCGCGCTCATCCTGCCGCGCCTGGGTAAGCTGTGCCTGTTCTCAAACAATGGAAGTCTGTATGTGGGACGTAGGGGCGAGACGACTTTCTTTGCCTCGGAACGCTATCCCCTCAATGCCATCGGCTGCGATGAATTGACGCAGGTTCGCGACGCCGTCTTCGTTGACATTCCCATTTTTCTAGAGGAGCTGAAGGTCTCCGACCACAAGGAGCGCAAGACCGACCTGATCCCGGCATTGTGCCTATCGGGGGCAGCAGATGAAGAGAATTTGCTGGGCTATCGTAAATACGAAGGGCGCCGCTGCACCAAGTGCCTACTGACCGAGACAATGCCTTTCATCAGCTTCGATGCCGACGGTATCTGCAACTACTGCCGACACTACAAGCCGCGCAACAAGCCGCGGCCGAAAGAGGAGCTTTTTAAGCTGGTCGAATCCTACCGCCGCACGCATGGTGACGACTGCCTGGTGCCTTTCTCCGGCGGTCGAGACAGCTGCTACGGGCTGCACCTGATCGTCAAGGAGCTTCAGATGAAGCCCGTCACCTACACCTATGACTGGGGCATGGTGACAGACTTGGGGCGGCGCAACATCAGCCGCATGAGCGCCGAGCTCGGCGTCGAGAACATCATCGTCGCGGACGACATCGCAAAGAAGCGCGAGTACATTGCGAAGAATTTGCGGGCATGGCTAAAGTCGCCGCATCTGGGCATGATCAGCATCCTGACGGCTGGCGACAAGCACTTCTTCCGGCACATCGAGACCATCAAGAAGCAAACCGGCATCAGCCTGAACCTGTGGGGCATCAACCCGCTGGAAGTCACGCATTTCAAAGCGGGCTTCCTGGGCGTGCCGCCCGATTTCGAAGAAAAGCGCGTCTATTCGCATGGCGTGATGAAGCAGCTACGCTACCAGGGCCTGCGCCTTGGTGCCATGGTGCAGAGCCCGGGCTACTTCAACAGCTCCCTGTGGGACACGCTATCGGGCGAGTATTACCGCAGCTTCACGAAGAAGTCGGACTACTTCCATATCTTCGATTACTGGCGCTGGGACGAGAAGCAGATTGACGACACGCTGGCTACGTACGACTGGGAACGCGCGCCCGACACCAAGACCACCTGGCGTATCGGCGACGGCACCGCGGCCTTCTACAACTACGTCTATTACACTGTTGCGGGTTTTACCGAGCACGACACCTTCCGCAGTAACCAGATTCGCGAGGGCGACCTTACCCGCGCTGAGGCGCTGGATATGGTGGAGGAGGAGAACGCGCCTCGCTATCCCAACATCAAGTGGTACCTGGATGCTGTGGGCGTAGACTTCAAGGAAGCCATCCGGGTGGTGAACGCCATCCCAAAGCTATACTGAGCAGTCCGTGAAACCTTGCATCTGGTACGTTTCCAAATATGTAGCGCCGCCGGCAAAGGTCGGCGCGGGAGGGCGAGGCTATCTCATCATGCGTGAGTTCGCGCGCATGGGCTATCAGAGTGTGATCGTCACTTCGGATTCGAACCAGCTAACCGAAGTACCTGTGTTGGAAGAGCCCTATCTCTTTCAAGCGGTCGATGGCATGCAGCTGTTCTGGGTGCGAACGATGAAGTACACGGTGGCCAAGTCGCTGCGGCGCATCCTGAGCTGGTTGGACTTTGAATGGCGGCTCTGGCGCCTGCCCAAGGACAAGCTACCCGCGCCCGATGTAGTGATCGTCTCCAGCCTGTCCCTGCTTACCGTCCTGAATGGCTTTCTGCTGCGCCGCCGCTACAAATGCCGCCTGATACTCGAGATTCGCGATATCTGGCCGCTGACCATCACGGAAGAAGGCGGCTTCAGCCGCTGGAACCCGTTAGTGCTGGGCTTGGGCTTCATCGAGAAGATGGGCTATCGCTACGCGGATGCTATTGTGGGTACCATGCCCAACCTTGGCGAGCATGTGGCTGGCGTGTTGGGGCGACCCCGAGCCACGCATTGCATTCCCATGGCTGTAGACGAAGCGGCGCTGGGGCCGCACGAGGCGCTGCCGGCCGACTACGTCAAAAAGTACATCCCCAAGGAAAAATTCATCGTCGCGCATTCTGGCACCATCGGCATTACCAATGCGCTGGAGACCATGTTCGACTGCGCGGAGGCGATGAAGGACGATCCCCGGATCCACTTCCTCGTCGTCGGCGAGGGCGACCTTCGTGCGCACTATCAGCTCAAGTACGCCCATCTGTCCAACCTCACCTTTGCCCCACGCGTGCCAAAGCAGATGGTGCAGTCCGTGCTGTCGCACTGCGACCTGCTGTACTTCTCGGTGCATGTCTCGACGGTCTGGAAATACGGGCAGTCCCTGAACAAGGTAATCGACTACATGTTGGCTGGTAAGCCCGTGGTGGCGTCCTACACTGGCTATCCGTCGATGATCAACGAAGCCGACTGCGGCACCTACGTGCCGGCCGGCGACATCGCAGCGCTGTGCAGTGAAGTCGCACGCTATGCGGGTATGGACGCCGCTCAGCGCGAGGCGATCGGACGGCGCGGGCGCGAGTGGATCCTGACGCATCGCCGCTACGAGACACTTGCGAAGAACTATCTGGCCATTCTGTTCGATCAGCCCACCGTGGAGGCCCTTGGATGAAGCGCCTGCTCGACCTGCTGCTGTCGCTGTGTGGACTGCTCGTCCTGGCCCTACCGCTGCTGCTGCTGTGGGCCATGGTGCGCCGCAAGCTCGGCAGTCCCGCGCTGTTCCGCCAAGTCCGCCCTGGCTTGAACGGAAAGCCTTTCATGATGGTGAAATTCCGTACCATGACGGAGGAATGCGGCGCAGACGGCGAGCTGCTGCCTGATGTCCAGCGTCTCACGGCCTTTGGCCGCTTCCTGCGCGCCAGCAGCTTGGACGAACTGCCGGAGCTATGGAATGTGCTGCGCGGCGAGATGAGCTTGGTCGGCCCGCGCCCCCTGCTTATGGAGTACCTGCCACTGTACTCTCCCGAACAGGCGCGTCGGCATGAAGTGCGTCCGGGGATCACCGGTTGGGCTCAGGTAAATGGTCGCAACGCAGTCAGCTGGGAGGACAAATTCAAGCTCGACCTGTGGTACTTGGACAACCGTAGCCTGTGGCTGGATATAAAGATACTGTGGCTTACCATGAAAAAGGTGTTTGTGCGCGATGGCATTAGCGCGCAAGGGGAGGCAACAATGCCCAGGTTTAGCGGCAGCGAAAAGAAAGAAGAGCAGACATGAAGCAAGTTGCCATCTTTGGCGCCAGTGGCTGCGGCCGCGGCGTCATGCCATTGGCCCGTCAGCATTGGGGCGCGATGGGTGAGCCGTTCCAACTGGTGTTTGTGGACGACGCTCCCCTCGCGGCAGAGTGTAATGGCCATCAGGTGCTCACATACGAACAGTGGCTTGCGCAACCGGCCACCAGCAGGCACATCAACATAGCCATTGCCAATAGTGCCGTGCGCGCTCAACTGGTGGCGCGGTGCGAGAAAGATGGCGTGGAGTTTTTTGAGGTTCGTGCCTCCAATGTCGTGCAGTTGGACGACGTGCACTTGGGTGAGGGCGCTATCCTGTGTCCATTCGTGACCTTGACCTCCAACATACGCATTGGCCGGCACTTCCATGCCAATCTTTACAGTTACGTGGAGCACGACTGCGTGATAGGGGATTTTGTGACATTCGCACCCGCGGTAAAGTGCAACGGCAATGTAGTGGTGGAAGACCGCGCCTATATTGGCGCTGGTGCCATCATCAAACAGGGACGTCCCGATCAGCCGCTGGTGATCGGACGTGGAGCCGTGGTGGGTATGGGTGCAGTGGTGACTCGCAGCGTGCCCGCAGGTGCCACGGTAGTAGGTAACCCAGCCCGGACGCTGGTAAAAACATAAAACACAATCATGTTGAACACCGCCTTTTCTCCTTGGCCAAACTTCACTACCGAAGAAGCAGATGCCGTGCAACGCGTGCTGCTAAGCAATAAGGTCAATTACTGGACGGGTGGAGAATGTCGGGAGTTTGAGCGAGAGTTTGCAGACTGGGTCGGAGTCAAGCATGCTGTGGCGTTGGCCAATGGTACTTTGGCGCTGGATCTGGCCCTGAGGGCACTGAACATTGGTCCTGGTGATGAAGTAGTGGTGACGCCACGCACCTTCATTGCCAGTGTGTCGTGTGTGGTGAATGCAGGTGCAACACCGGTGTTTGCTGATGTGGATATTGATTCTGGCAATCTGACGGCGCAAACGATTTCTGCAGTGCTGACGCCACGTACCAAGGCGGTGATTTGCGTGCATCTCGCAGGCTGGCCTTGCGACATGGATCCGATTATGGCGCTAGCGGAACGGCATGGGCTTAAAGTGATTGAAGATTGCGCCCAGGCCCATGGTGCACGCTACAAGGGCCGTAGCGTGGGCAGCATAGGCCATGTAGGGGCATGGAGCTTCTGCCAGGACAAGATCATGACCACTGGCGGTGAAGGTGGAATGGTCACTACGAATGATGAGGCCTTGTGGCTCGCGATGTGGAGTTACAAAGATCACGGCAAGAGCTACGAGGCTGTGTATCAACGTAACCATCCACCCGGTTTTAGATGGGTGCACGAAAGCTTTGGTACTAATTGGCGCATGATGGAAATGCAGGCTGCTATCGGCCGGATTCAGCTTCGTCGGATGGCTGATTGGGCCGCGCAGCGACAAGCGCATGCAATTGCGCTGACTACAGCCCTTAGCCTGTACGCGGATCCCGAAGGTCCGATTCGCTTGCCGGGTATGAAATGCACGCTCTGCGTGGATGACTTGCGTCCCAGTAGCGCTATTCGACCATGCGCCAGCGGCTGTGCGCATGCGTATTACAAATACTACGCGTATGTGCGCCCACAAAATTTGGCGTCAAACTGGACGCGCAATCGCATCGTTGAGGCAATTAGTAATGAGGGCGTGCCTTGCTATCAGGGTAGTTGCAGCGAGGTCTATCTCGAAAAGGCCTTTGATGGAACTGGCTGGCGACCAAACTCGCCGCTGCCCGCTGCACGTGAACTCGGTGAGACCAGCTTGATGTTCTTGGTGCATCCCACCTTGACGACGGATGAAATAAGGAAGACTTGCGAAGTCGTTGCCCGAGTCCTAAGAATCGCTACAGACGTTACGCAAATTGCCGCGCCTGAGCCCGGGAATGCAAGGGGGACAATATGAGTAAAAAGCCTCTGTTTAAGCTTGCCGTTCCCATTCTGGCTTTGCCCCGGGCGGCCAAACGCATTGTCGCCCTTATCGTAGATCTGGGACTTTGTGTTCTCGCCGTGTGGCTGGCCTTCTACCTGCGGCTGGGAGAGTTTGTCGCTCTGTCAGGAACTGCCCTCTGGGCCGTGGCGGCTTCAATTTGCATGGCCATCCCCATTTTCATCGTGTCGGGTCTTTACCGAGCTATTTTTCGTTACAGCGGGTGGCCGGCATTGCTGGCGGTGGCACGTGCTGTAGGGATTTATGGACTGCTGTACGCATCTATTTTCACAGCCATTGGTGTGGCTGGAGTGCCGCGAACTGTCGGTATCATCCAACCGATTTTATTGCTGCTGTTTGTAGGCGCATCCCGGGCCTTGGCTCGGTTATGGCTGGGTGATCAATATCTGAATATTCTTAGGCATGCATCTCGTCCAAAGGTGCTTATCTATGGCGCCGGGGCCGTAGGACGTCAATTAGTAGCCGCCATGACCAACAGTCATGCGATGCAAGTTATTGGGTTTCTCGACGACGATGATCGTTTGCATGGTCATGTGTTGAACGGGCAGCCTATTTATAACCCGGCAGATCTGGCCAATCTTGTCACAACACTGGCGATCAGTGATGTGTTGCTGGCGATGCCCAATCTGAATCGCCAGCGGCGCAATGAAATTCTTGCCCGGATTCGAACAGCGCATGTGGCTGTACGGACCTTGCCGAGCGTGACCGATTTGGCGCAAGGCAAAGTCAGTATTTCTGACCTGCGAGAATTGGACATTGATGACTTGCTTGGTCGTGAACCGGTCATGCCTAATCACATCCTGCTTGCAATGAATGTGCGCAGCAAAATTGTCATGGTGACTGGTGCTGGGGGCTCGATCGGAAGCGAACTCTGCCGTCAGATTCTCTCAGTTGGTCCATGTAAGTTGTTGTTGATCGAGCAGAGTGAATTCGCGCTATACGGTATTCACCAAGAACTTGAAGAAAAGATCGCAGGCCGTGACATTGTTCTGGTGCCTTTATTGGCATCTGTTCAAGATAACGATCGCATGCGCGAGATTATGTCGACATGGCATCCGGATACGGTATATCACGCCGCAGCCTACAAGCACGTGCCGCTCGTTGAGCACAACCCGGCCGAAGGCATCAAGAACAACGTATTTGGTACGCTCCGCACTGCCCAGGCAGCTGCTGAGAATGGCGTTTCCGACTTTGTTCTGATCAGCACCGACAAGGCTGTTCGACCGACAAACATTATGGGTGCCAGCAAGCGACTGGCCGAGATTGTTCTGCAAGCTCTTGCGGCGACCAATCCCGGTACAAAATTCAGCATGGTTCGGTTTGGTAACGTTCTGGGCTCATCAGGGTCCGTAGTGCCCAAGTTCCGCCAGCAGATACGTGATGGTGGCCCTATTACGCTGACTCATCCCGAAATTACTCGCTATTTCATGACCATACCAGAAGCATCACAACTGGTGATTCAAGCGGGAGCTATGGCCAAGGGCGGTGATGTATTCGTCCTCGATATGGGTCAGTCAGTCAGGATCATGGACTTGGCCCGGCGGATGATCGAACTCTCGGGGCTGAATGTGAAAGACGAGCAGAATCCCGATGGCGATATCGCAATTGAGATCACAGGTCTGCGGCCAGGTGAGAAACTCTACGAAGAGCTGCTAATCGGAGATAACCCCAAGTCCACCTCTCATTCCAGGATCATGAAAGCTCAGGAGGAATTTATCCAGTGGGCAGATCTGGAGGAGCAGTTGAATGCGCTGGAAATGGCGCTCAATGCGAACGACGTTGGTGTCATCCGTTTGATGATGGCAAAGCTAGTCACTGGCTACACGCCTAGTGACGAAATCGTCGACTGGGTTTATCTGGAACAGGAAGCAGAGGCGCGGGCCATTGGAGTGGCTACCTGACAGGGCACTAACCGGTTCATCCTGCCTCTGCTTTTGTCCGTTAGGGTGTGAGCCAATGCGGCTCCGGAAAATAAGCATAAAACTTCGAGCCAGCCGGCACCCCAATTTTATCCAGCTTAGTCGTAAGCTCAATGCGGAAATTCCAAGCTGACAAAATGAATAACGTTGGCTGATTCCAACCCGCTGCTGCCGTCAATGGTTCAACCAAAGTGTTGCAACCTGGTGCGTACAGTCCAATCTTTAGCGGCGCTTCGTCTAGCAAGTGATCCGGCGAGATCTTCGCTGCGTTCAGGACCGTAATAGCTTTTGCAGCGGCGCCGACAAACGCAATATTGAAGCCCTGCGCCTTGTGTTCTTCCACAACGTTCTTCACGCCATCAATCACCTCGCGTGCTGCCTGCGCGAATTTCTCGTATACGGCCGTATCGAACAGCCCGACCTTGTTTTCGTAATCGAGAAGATCCTCTGAAATTCCGAATTCGCCAGTCTGAAATGCACTAAACGACGGCGAAGCCAATTCGTCAGCATGCGTCAAGAAATACACAGGGCTGTCGCCGTGCACTTTTACTAGTGCGGTTCCCGCCAGCTTCAGGCCTGCTCGTTCCGCCAGTTTGCCTATGGAACGTGAGTTGAAGAACGAGATGTGCTCGTGGTAGATGGTGTCGAATTCGCCGTTCTGGAACATCCGTGCTTGCGACGGCTGTATCAGAACGATGCCTCCGCGCGCCAATTTCTGCTTGCAGCCCTGCAGGAATTCGAGCGGAGTATCCACATGAGCAAGCACATTCATGCCGATGATTGCATCGAACGTGCCTTCTACTTTCTCCGCAGCTTGTGGCCAATATCCGAGTTCAATCGGCAGCCCATTCTCACGAGCGCTGTCCACAATGTTTTTGGCCGGGTCAACACCAACGCAGGCTAAGCCTTCAGCCTGCATTGCCTTGATCAAGCTACCATCGTTAGCAGCGATCTCCAGCACTCGCTTGCCTGCGCCAATCGTTTGGGCCAGTGCTTTGGCAAACCAGGTGAAAAAGCTGGCCAGGGTTTTGGAGGTCCCGCTGACATAAGCGTATTCATCAAAGATGTCACATCTGTCGACACTCCAGCTCAATTGAGAATGCCAACACTCTTCGCACCGGTTCAGGCATAAGGGAAATTCTTGCGTATCAGTGCGCGGCTCACGCAGATACAGATTAGCCGGTGGCTGGGTATTCAAGTCCAGAACTTGCGTGAGGCGGTCGGAGCCGCAGCACAGGCAATGGGTAAGGGCGGTGTGAGCCATGAAGATTTAATCTAAGAGGAGTGCGGGTATCTCAATGGCGCGGTCATCGCGGCATTGCTGGATAAACTCAAGAGACCTTTGCTGGACAGTCGCCTGATTGCGACCTTCGCCCACCAGCTCATTCATGCGACCGGTATCCAGTAGGAACGAGTAGGTTTCCGAATTGCCTTGGTCGATGACCTCGGCGTTCCACGCACTTGCTATCCATTCGGCGAATTCGCCAATAGTGCCAGACAGGCTGCCTGCGTTATAAACGCCAGGGGCTGCATCAGTAGTTATCAAGGCCTTGACGAGAGCCCATAGGTCGTCCAGGAACAGCACGGTTCGGAAGGCATCGCGATTCTTGACGAAAACTTTGCCGCTTGTCGCCGCAGACAAGCTCATTGCATTGAACAGCAGTTCACGGCGCAGGTTTTTGCTGTACCCGGACAGCGTGCCCATCCGAAGCGCATAGAAATTGGACAGGAAGTTCTCCGCCAAGTAGTCAAACGCGAACTTCGAAATGTCATACGCGTTCTGGTAGGGGATGTGTGCCAAATCTGACTCGCGCGACGGTGACAGTGACTGCCCCACAGGGGCAGAGTACAGGCTGCCGCTCGACGCATAAATGAGCTTCGTAGTTGGCTTCAGCTTCTTCGCGAGCGCGAAAAGGTTCAGGCAGTTGTTTGCCAGTGCACCCTGTGGGTCAGCCAGTGCTTGCTGGACGCTGGAGTGCCCGGCAAACCACACAACCGCATCGAACTGCGCCAATTCTTCTTCGGTCAGGGTTGAATAATCCCGCGCGACTGCGGTAATGCCTGCCGGATTCTGGCGGGTCAAATGATCGCAAACAGCGGGTTCAAGTCCAATCCCTTTCAGGCGGTCGTACAGGTAGCTGCCGATATAGCCGCAGCCGCCGACCAGCAGCAGGGAAGAAGATGGGGGAAATTTCTGCAAAAGAAGGCCTTCCGGGGCAATCAGAGAACGCTTATCGAATCTGGTAATTTTACTTGAAGGCAAGTATCTGCGGCCGCCATCTCGAGTGAAGTCCGTATAATTTCGGCCAATATCCTCATCCCCGGAGCCACATGGATTCCGTACCCTTGTGGGTGCAAATCGTCTCACTGGTCGCCCTGACCTGCACCTCGGCATTCTTTGCCATTTCTGAAACAGCGCTGCTCGCGCTGAACCGTCACCGCATCAAGCATCTTGCCCGGCGCGGGTCCAAGCTGGCCCAGATCACCCTCTGGCTGCTCGACCACACCGATCGCATGCTGTCGCTGATCCTGATCGGCAGCACAGTCGTCAACTCGCTGATCACTGCGCTCGTGACGTCGCTCGCCATTTCAGCCTTCGGCAATGACGAGAAGGTCATCACCATCGCGACCGGCATCGTCGCCTTCCTGCTGATCGTGTTTGCCGAGATCACTCCCAAGGTGATCGGTGCAACCTACCCGGAGCGCATCGCGCTGCCAGCCTCGTTCCTGATCAAGCCGCTGATGATCGTCGCCGGCCCGGTGATCTGGTTCATGAACTTATTTGTGCGTGCGCTGTTGCGGATGCTTCGAATCCGTACGGGTAACGAAGCGCGCGACCAGCGACTTTCGCCAGAAGAGCTGCGATCCATGGTGCTCGAGGGCGGCAACTTCATCCCGGTCAAGCACAAGAGCATCCTGCTGAACTTGTTCGATCTGGAGCAGGTGACTGTCGAAGACGTGATGACGCCGCGCGCCCAGATCGAAGCCTTGAATCTGTCGGTGCCGGTGGAGGAAATCAAGCACCAGCTGACCACCTGCTATCACAACAAGCTGTTGGTGCATGACGGCGAAATCAATCGCATTGCCGGCATCCTGCATGTCCGCAAGGCGATGGCACTGCTCAATCAGGTGGATGAACTGACCGTCGATCATTTCCGCGAACTGCTGACTGAGCCCTACTTCATCCCCCCCGAAACAGATCTCTTTACCCAGCTTCAGTATTTCCAGGAGAACCAGGAACGCCTTGCTGTCATCGTCGATGAATACGGCGAAGTGCAGGGGCTGGTAACGCTGGATGACATCATCGAAGAGATGGTCGGCGAATTTACGACCTCCACGCCCGGCGCGACTCGCGCGGACCAGTTCGGCTGGGACAAACAAGGTAAATGCCTGCTGGAAGGATCGATCTCGCTGCGCGACGTGAACAAGCGCCTTGGTCTGAACCTGCCGCTCGATGGACCGAAGACTTTGAACGGCCTGCTACTCGAGGTGCTCGAAGAAATTCCCGAGGCGAGCGTGAGCGTCAAGGTGGCTGGCTGCGTGATCGAGATCGTTCAGGTACAAGAGCAGGTGATCAAGATGGTCAAGCTTTTCCGACCGGGGCGCTGATCTCAAGTCAGCCGACTTGGCCGATGTTGCTTGGCCGCGTCAGCTTCAGCCGCAATGTGAGTGATGAATCGCCGCATCCGCGAGCACGAACCCGGTTTTTAATTCCCATTCTTCTTTCAGGACAAAATTTTCGCGCAAAACACTCACGCGCAAATTCATGTCCTTCCATCCGACGACCTCATCTTCCGGGCTAGGCAGATCTCTGGTACATGCCCGCTTGATGACGGCCGAGCAGGTCGAGGCCATCCAGCGCAATGCGACCGTTCACAGGCAGACCTTCGTCGATGCGCTAATCCAGAGCGGCACCATGAATGGCCGAGCAGTGGCGAGCTTTTGTTCGCGAACATTTGGCTCTCCCTTGCTCGACCTGTCGGTAGTCGCGCCGCAATCGCTGCCTCGCGCAAGCGGTCAGGAGGGGGCGAATCAATCACAGCACTTCTTGCCGCTATCGAGGCGATCGGGAAGGCAGGTTCTGGCGGTAGCCGATCCCACACAGACCGCAGTGATCGATCACGAAAAATTCCGTACCGGTCATGCGGTCGATCTGGTCATCGTTGCTTATCAGCCGTTGATGGAATGCCTGGCGCGCTCAGCGCGAAGCGCAGAACAGACCTTATCCGACCTGATAGGCGATGACCTTGACAGCATTGCCGTCGTCGATGACGCAGAGTCATCACCGCTCGGCGAATCCGGGTCCAAGGAAGTCATCGACGATGCGCCGGTCGTCCGATTCCTGCAAAAGATCCTGACCGATGCGATCAATCTCGGCGCCTCGGACCTGCATTTTGAGCCTTTCGAAAAGTTTTACCGCATCCGTTTTCGCATCGACGGCGAGCTGCGCGAGATCGCTCAGCCACCACTGGCGACGCGCGAGAAGCTCGCCTCTCGCATCAAGGTCATCTCGCGGCTCGATATCGCCGAGAAGCGCGTGCCGCAGGATGGCCGCATGAAATTGTCGATCTCGCCGACGCGCAGCATCGATTTCCGCGTGTCCACGCTCCCGACCCTGTTCGGTGAAAAAATCGTCATGCGTATCCTCGATGGCAGCCAGGCGCAGTTGGGCATCGATGCGCTCGGCTATGAGCCGGAGCAAAAGGCCTTGCTGCTCGATGCGATTCATCGTCCGCACGGCATGGTGCTGGTCACCGGGCCGACCGGTTCCGGGAAGACCGTATCGCTTTACGCCTGTCTGCACCTGCTGAACAAGCCCGGCATCAACATTTCAACGGCGGAAGATCCGGCCGAGATCAACCTGCCCGGTGTCAATCAGGTCAATATCAACGATCGTGCAGGGCTGACTTTTCCGGTCGCGCTGCGTGCATTCTTGCGGCAGGACCCGGATGTGCTGATGGTTGGTGAAATCCGCGACCTCGAGACCGCCGACATCGCGATCAAGGCGGCGCAGACAGGGCACATGGTCTTTTCGACGCTGCATACCAACGACGCCCCGTCCACCTTGACCCGGCTGCAGAACATGGGCGTGGCTCCTTTCAATGTCGCGTCGGCGGTGCGCCTGATTACGGCGCAGCGCCTGGCCCGGCGCTTGTGCAGCTGCCGGCAGCCGACGGAAGTCGGCGAGGATGCCTTGCTCGCCGCAGGTTTCAGCGAAGCGGAGCTGTATGACTGGACGCCCTACCGCGCGATCGGTTGCGAGCGTTGCTCACATACCGGCTACAAGGGCAGGGTTGGCATCTATCAGGTGATGCCAGTCTCTGAGGCGATCGAAGCCTTGATCCTCGCGCATGGCAGTGCGCTGGACATCGCCGCGCAGTCCAGACGAGAGGGTGTCAAGACCTTGCGCGAATCCGGCCTGCAGAAAGTGCGGCAGGGCTTGACCACGCTGGACGAGGTGCTCGCATGTACCGATCACTGACCCTGACCTCATGAGGATGGCGAAGCATGGCCAATTCGCCGCGACCTGACCCGCTCTTTGCCTGGGAGGGCAAGGACAAGGCTGGCCGCAACGTGCGGGGGGAGCTGCGTGCAGCGACCCTGGCTGCCGCCGGTGCGCAGCTGCGCCGGCAAGGGGTAAGTGTGCCTCGCGTACGGCGCAAGTTCGGCTGGCACAAGCGGCGTATCACGGATAAAGACCTGGTATTGTTCACGCGCCAGTTCGCCACGATGCTGAAGGCCGGTCTGCCATTGCTGCAGGCTTTCGATATCGTCGCGCGCGGGCACGCCAACCCGGCGGTCAGCCGGCTGGTGCACGACATACGGGCCGATGTGGAAACCGGCACCAGCTTATCGCAGGCCTTCCACCGCTATCCCCAATACTTCGACGGCCTGTTCTGCCATCTGGTCGCAGCAGGCGAACAGGCAGGCATGCTCGAGCCCGTGTTAGCCCGGCTGGCGACCTACCGGGAAAAGAGCCTTGCCCTGCGTGGCAAAGTCAGGTCGGCCATGTTCTACCCGGCCGCGGTGCTGGCTGTCGCGGTGGCGGTCACGGCTGTGCTGATGGTGTGGGTGGTGCCGGAGTTCAAAATCGTATTCGACGACTTCGGCGTCGAGCTTCCTCTGCCGACGCTGCTAGTAATGGCCTTGTCCGAATTCCTCGTCGACTGGGCGCCTGCGATCTCTGTGGCCGCCGTCGGTGGCAGCTGGATACTTTATCGAGCCTGGCGTCGTTCGGTACCGATGCAGGCAGCTACCGACCGCCTGGTGCTACGACTTCCTCTGCTGGGCGCGATACTCACCAAGGCCATCGTCGCCCGTTGGTCTGGCACGCTGGCGACCATGTTCGCGGCGGGTGTGCCATTGGTAGAATCGCTGGACTCGGTCGGCGGTGCAGCGGGCAATGCGGTGTACCATGAGGCAACGAAGCGCATAGGCTCTGCGGTGCGCAATGGCACCAGCCTTGCGACGGCCATGCAGCAGTCGCAGGTCTTTCCGACGATGGCTGTTCAGATGGTGGCCATCGGCGAGGAGTCCGGTGCGCTGGACGACATGCTGCGCAAGGTCGCCGAGTTCTATGAAACGGAAGTCGATGCTGCCGTCGCATCATTGTCGTCGCTGCTCGAGCCCGTCATCATGGTGGTGTTGGGTACTTTGATAGGGGGCCTGGTGATTGCTATGTACCTGCCGATTTTCCAGCTGGGGTCGGTGTTCTGATGGACCTTGGACTGGCATTTCTGTCCCCCGGCCCGGCATCGGAAGCCATGCAGATGCTCTTCGATGCTCCTCCCGGCATCCTGCCAGCGAGCATGATATGGGGCGTGATCGGCCTACTGATCGGCAGCTTCCTGAATGTGGTGATCCACCGCATTCCCTTGATGATGCAGCGCGAGACCGACAACTTCATCGCTGCAGAGCGCGACGAGGCCTTGCCCCATACGCAGTCCTTCAACCTCGTCGTGCCGCGCTCAGCCTGCACCTCATGCGGCCATACCCTGTCCGCGATCGAAAACATCCCCCTGCTCAGCTGGCTCTGGCTGCGCGGCCGCTGCCGCCATTGCGGCGCGAAGGTGTCGGCACGTTATCCGCTGGTCGAAGCGCTGACGGCGCTGTTGTCCGGCTGGGTGATCTGGCGATTGGGCAGCGGGTTTGAGGGCGTCGCCGCGCTATTCCTCGTCTGGCCGCTGCTGGCCATGACCTTCATCGATATCGACACCCAGCTGCTGCCTGACGACCTGACACTGCCGCTGGTCTGGGCGGGCTTGCTGGTGAATCTGGTCGGCGGCTTCGTGTCGCTGCAGGAAGCCGTCATTGGTGCGGCGGCAGGCTACCTGTCGCTGTGGGCGGTGTACTGGGTTTACCGCCTCGTGACCGGCAAGGAGGGGATAGGTTACGGCGACTTCAAGCTGCTCGCGGCCCTGGGCGCATGGCTCGGTTGGATGATGCTGCCGCTGATCGTGCTGCTGTCGTCGCTGCTAGGGGCAGTAGTCGGCATCGCGCTGATCGTGCTGCGCCGTCATCAGCGCGGCATGCCCATTCCCTTCGGTCCCTTCCTGGCGGTCGCCGGGCTGGTCGCACTGCTCTATGGCCAGACGATCGTCAGTGCCTGGCTCGGGCGGGTCGTATCGTGAAGGATGGCGGCGAAATGATGGACAGGCCGGCGAACATCATTAGCAATTCGGTAAACGCAGCGGGCCAGCAGCGGGAAGACGGGTATCGCGGCCAACTGACGACTGGCCTGACAATCGGCCTGACCGGCGGCATCGGAGGCGGCAAGTCCATGGTGGCCGATATGCTTGGCGCGCGCGGCGCGGCCATCATCGATACCGATATCATCGCCCACCAGTTGACGGCCCCCGGCGGCGCGGCCATGCCGCAGATCAGGGCCGAATTTGGGGATGCCTTCGTCACCGCGGAGGGCGCGCTCAACCGTGCAGCCATGCGCGAGCACGTGTTCTCCGACCCTGCTGCTCGCAAGCGTCTGGAGGCTATCCTGCATCCGCTGATCGGCGCCGAGACCGAAGCCGCAGCTCGCCGGGCCCGGGGTCCTTATCTGGTCTACGTCGTGCCGCTGCTGGTTGAGTCCGGGCACTGGGCAGACAGGGTAAGCCGGGTGCTGGTGGTCGATTGCCCGGAATCGCTGCAGGTCGAGCGCGTGATGCGCCGCAACCATTTATCGCATCAGCAAGTGGAAGCCATCATGGCCAGCCAAGCCAGCCGGTCGCAGCGCCTGGCGGCCGCGACGGATGTGATCGTCAATGATGCCGACCCAGAAGCGCTCGAACGACAGGTCGCTCGCTTGCACGAGACTTATCTCGCGCTGGCCGGGGCAGGGCAGGGTCATGCCGGCGCCAAAGAGTAAGGCAAAAACTCAGGCAAAAACGGGGTGAATTTGCGGTCAATCCGTGCAGGATGTTTGTAATTTCCACAGTCTTCCGTCAGAATCCAAGGAATTATTTTCTGGCCAACTTCTGGAGTCGCCTTGACCGTTTACGAATACCCATTCAATGAGCGTATTCGCACGCTGCTGAGGCTTGAAGACCTGTACGAAAAGTTCCGGTTCTTCATCCAGCAAGAACATCCGCTACAGCACCACGTCGCGCTGGCGACCATCTACGAGATGCTGGAAGTGGCGGGCCGTGCCGACCTCAAGTCGGACCTGTTGCAAGAATTGGAACGCCAGAAGCAGACCCTGCTCGGTTTCAAGACCAATCCCAATGTCGAAGCCAGCCGGCTCGACGCCATCCTGTCCGACATCGAAAAGACCAGCACCGCACTGATCGCGATGCAGGGCAAGACGGGCCAGCACATCCGCGACAACGAATGGCTGATGAGCATCCGCGGCCGCACCATCATCCCGGGCGGTGCCTGTGAATTCGACTTGCCGTCCTATCACGCCTGGCAGCACCTGCCGGTCGAGCAGCGCCGCGCCGACATCCTCGGCTGGTTCGCGCCGCTGGAACCGCTGTTCGCGGCGATCAACATCGTGCTGCGTCTGCTGCGGGAGTCCGGCCGCGCAAGCCACATCGTCGCCATTGCCGGCAGCTTCCAGCAGATGCTGCAGGGCCGCACCTACCAGATGCTGCGGGTCGCGATCGATCCCAAGCTCGGCGCAATCCCCGAGATCTCGGCCAACAAGTACGTGCTGTGGATCCGCTTCACCAGCCAGGGCGGTGACATGAAGCCGAAGCCCTTCGAGGGCGACGTGCCCTTCGAACTCACGCTCTGCAATTTCTGATTCCAGGTTCTTTCAGTACTTACGCATCATGGTAGCCATCGTCGATTGCCCGACCTGCGGCGAGAAGGTCGAATGGACCGAGTCCAACAAGTTTCGTCCGTTCTGCAGCGAGCGCTGCAAGCAGATCGACCTCGGTGCCTGGGCTGAAGAAAAGTACGTGATCCCCGGCGCACAACCGGGCAGCGAGGATGATCCCGAATCCCAGCAGTGATGCGGCATGGAAGCTGCGTATGCGCCGTACACGTGCTGCATTGATGCCGGTCGAACCATCGCTCGAATTGCCGGTTGATCCCGGCAGCCCGCCTTAACCTCCGCCGCACCCGGCAGTCCAACGGTCCCGATAGATGCGTAGGGCCGGGGCATGACCGAATCATCTCTGAAAAGCACGGCCGGACACGGGCAGGGTAGTGTCGTGCTCGTTTTCCGGGCGCTGCAGGTAGGCGACATGCTCTGCGCCATTCCTGCATTGCGTGCACTGCGGCAACTGCATCCTGCTTCCACCATCATTCTGATCGGCTTGCCATGGGCGCACCAGCTGCTGCCGCGCTATGCCTCGCTGATAGATCGCATCCTGCCTTTTCCCGGCCATCCAGCACTGCCCGAGCAAGCGGCCGATCTCGCCGTGTTCGACAGCTTTCTGACCCACGTTCGTACGCTCGGCGCTGATCTGTCTATCCAGTTGCATGGCAGCGGTGAAGTCAGCAATCGCATTGTCGAGAGCTTTGGCGCAAAGCGGATGAGGGCATTCTCCAGATCCGAGTCCGAATGCAGGTCTTCGGCCTATGTACGCTGGCCTGAGCACGGGCATGAGGTACACCGTTGCCTGAGTCTAGTGCGCTCGCTCGGCATCGATACCGGCGAAGCGTTGCGTGATGACATGCCAGATGATGCACTCGACTTCCCGCTCACTGACGACGATGCGATTGAGTTGGCTCGCACGGGCTTACCAGCAAGCTTGAAGGGGCGGGATTATGTGTGCATTCATGCCGGAGCGCGCAGTATTGAGCGACGTTGGCCTACAGCGTGTTTTGCGCAAGTGGCTGATGCGCTGGCTGCGACCGGCCTTGGCGTCGTGCTGACGGGTTCAGGCGCTGAATGGCAACTGGCGGAGCAGGTCAGGCAGCAGATGCACTACCCGGCATTTAATGCCGCCTTGCCCTATTCGCTGGGCGCGCTGGCAGTGTTGCTGCGCGATGCGAGGCTCCTGGTTTGCAACGATACCGGTGTGTCGCATCTGGCGGCGGCGATCAGGACATCCAGCGTCGTGGTATTTACGGGTTCGGATCCTGAGCGCTGGGCACCGCTGGATCATCGGCGCCATGTCAGCATCCGGGACAGCGAGGGTGTGCGCGCGGCCGATGTCCTGCGGGCCGCAATGCGACTGTTGGCTGAGCCGTCGACGAAGCAAAAATCCAGGCACTGACCTAAGCACTGACAGCCAGCAGTTCCTCAGCCATGGCCAGTACCTGTTCGACTTTCACGCTGCCGACAAAGCTGGCTTCATGCTCGCAGCGTTCGTCGAGGTTCAGCCGCTGGCACACCGGGCAGTACGCGTCGATTGCCCAAGCCGCGCGATGCAGATGCTGCTGCAAAGGCATCGACTCGACCAGATTGCCCAGCCAGTAAATGCCGACGACAGGCGTTCCTATTGCCGTGGCGAGATGCAATGGCCCCGTGTCATTCGATACGAGTAGTGATGCGCGTTCGATCAAGCCGCACAGTCCACCCAGGCTCAGCTGCCCCGACACATCGATAGCGGGATGGTGCATCGCTTCAGTGACTGCACGGCAGAGGCTGGCCTCGCTGGCCACCCCATGCACCAGTACCCGAAGGCCCATGGCTGCAAGCCTGTCGCCGACGGCGGAAAACCTGCTTGCAGGCCAGCGTCGCCTCGGGTCCGAAGCGCCCGGGTGCAGCAGTACGAAAGGCGTATCCACGGCATGCAGGAGCTCTGCCACTGCTTGCCGGTCTTCAGGCAGCACTGTCAGCTCCGGAACGCGCAGCACCGGACTCGCGCCCGCCAGTGCAGCGACTTCCAGCAGTTGCAGGCGTCGGTTCTGCAATGACGAATAGCTGATTTGTCCATCCAGCGCAGGCGCATCTGCCGCCCGCAGCCCCAATGTTTTTCGCGCGCCAAAGCGCATGACCAGGGGATTCGCGATGCGGCCGCCGCCATAGATTTGCAGCGCGAGGTCGATGCGCCGCTGCCGGATGCCATCGATAAAAATGTCGAGTGTCGGCGCATGATGGGCGTCGGCATTGATGCCGCTGCAAGGCGGCAGCACCAGCACTTCATCGACCGGCGTCCGGCCTCTGTCCAGAAATTCGGCATGCCATGGTCTGCCTACGTAGATCAGCGCGGCCGCCGGATACGCGGCCCTAAGTGACCACAGGCACGGTAGTGCGAAGACAAAGTCGCCGACAGCATTCGGACGAAATACGAGGATTTGCCGAACGTCTTCCAGCGAAGGGGGGGTTCCCGTGTTGCTTGCGGTCCGTGCTGGTGGCACGGTGGATGCCTTCTCACTCAAGGCATTTCCCGGCTTGCGCCGGTCCCAGCGCCAGCGGTGCATTGATGCGCCGGTCAGGCAAGGTTGTTGGTAGTTCTAGGTGATAAGCACCGGAGGGTATCAGGCCGCATCCGCCATATTTCGCCATCACGCGCAGCTGCGCCAGAACATCCTCGCCGCAGTGATCCGCGGGCAGCGCTTCCCAGAAATCAAAGCCGCCGCAGTCGCGCAGCTTGGCCGTGTCATACATCACGCAGCCGCCGACCCAGGCCACCCGGTAGGGCCGCGATATGAGCTCTTGGCTTGTCTGCGGCACTGGCTGAGCCATTGATGGAGGCATCAATGGCGACAAGCCGAGCCTCTGCTGAACATGCAGCAAATTGGCGGCGTTGTGCAGGCGATGGCGCTGCCATGCATCGGAGTCGGGCGTGACCGTCTCCGGGCAGACGCGATGCTCCCAGAAGGTGATGGCCTCTTCATGCGGGCGATGGTCCTCCGCATGGCTGAGCCCGTGCAAGGCGCTGCCCACGAAGCCGCATGCTTCACGCAGCAGCAGGTCCCTCATCTGTGCGACCAGCCCGGCCCGGGTGATGACGTCGTCGTCGAGGAACAGGCAGTGTGCCGAGTGTGCTTGCGCCAACAGGAAGGCCCGTTGCTCGGCCATGCCCCGGCGCGGCCAATGGCGATGGACTTCCACCGTATGACCCAGATGGCGCACGTAGCGCAGCACCCCTTGTAATTCCGGCGCATCAAGCGCATGCAAATCATTCGACTGGTCGGACATCACGATGCGCAGGGCCAGTTGCTGACTGGCCAGCGCTGTCAGCGTCACGGCAAGGGCGGTCGCGCGATTGCAGGTGGGGATCAGCACATCGACCCGCTCATCCATACGCCTGCCCCAGCAGCCACGGGTTGAGCGCGGGATCGTTATACATCTTGAATTGCCGATACTGTTTGAAATACGCACGGCCCTTTTCCATGTCGTCCAGCAGGCCGGCGAGGCATGCGGCGAGGTCGGCTCGCTGTTCCTGTAGGGTGTGTAGCTTTGCGCTGCAGGCGGCAAGATGTTCCGCGCGGGCGCCAGCATCGGTGCGCTGCGCTTGCAGCGCCATGTTAAAGCGCTTGAGCGAGAGTATCGACAGCCTGTCGATCATGGCGCCCGCCGTTTCGCTGTGCAGCCGCGCGGTTGCTCGTGGTGCGCCTAAGTCTTTCAGCAGCAGGATGTCGATGGCCTCGATCGCATCGTTGCGCCGTTGGTTGTGCCGGTCGATTTCCCGCTTCCTGTCCGCGATGTATTGCGCGGGCTTGTCGGGGCGGCGTGCTTGATCCTCGGCCAGCCATAGCAGGGAGTTGCAGCGATGGTTGGCAATGATGGGCGCTGGAATGAGTGTCGTGCCGCTCAAGACTTCCGGTTCGTCGAGCGAGGTCGCGTAGTCAAGCCACCCGGGCGTGCTCAATGCCCGATCATGGAAGGCGATTACTTCACCGACATCAAGGGCGTACCGGTCCATGGCGAGGCCGGTGCAGGAATCAGGCCAGTCGGATCCGGGGTCGATTCCGGGCACTGCGTCCGGGAGCGTCGTTGAAAGTCTGAAAAATTTGATCTAGTTGCAAGATTGTCGACGCCGCTGTTCGGACAATCGTTGGTGTTGCCATCAACAAAGGAGGCTGTCTTGAAACCCTTTCTCAATTTGAAATTCAATTTGACCATTGCCGGCCTGATGTTGGTGGGGGCTGCTGCCGACAGCCTAGCCGTCGACAAGCTCAAGGCGAGGGCCCTGTTCGATAACAATGGCTGCGCCAGTTGCCATCAGCCAGCCGAGACGCTGGTGGGGCCTTCATTGAAGGAGATCGCCAGGCGTTACAAGGGGAAAAAGGCGGTCGGCGAAGTGGCTGCACGCATTCGTGAGGGCAGCTTGGGGCGTTGGGGAGATATGCCGCATCCGGCCATGGCGGCGCTGGAGCCGGCCGATGCCAAGCTATTGTCTGGCTGGATCCTGACCGGCGCACCTTGACTGGCGTGGGCAGCAATCCTGAGGGTGCTGCGCGATTTCTGAGAAAGGAATATAGGAAAGCCCTCCGGAGAGGGCCTGCCTTATTGCGGGCAGACCGCCTCGGCCATGATGCGCTTGCGCTCGGCCGGGTCGGTTTCCTTGGTCAGCTTTTCCATCAGGACGGCCATACGCTCGCCCTGTTCCTTCATTTTCGGGATCTCGGACATGGCCGGGGTTTCGCCCGTGGTCTTCAGTTGCGGGGCGGCGGGTTTTTGCTGCTCGTCGGCGTACGCCGGCAGTGACAAGGTCAGGCCCAGCGCGGCGGCGCAAGTGAATGACATCAAGGTTTTCATGGCAGGCTCCCCAGGCGGCTGCAGGGCCGCGACGTTGTCCAAATTATAGGCATAGTTGGGGGCAATCTTCCATGCCGCAAGAGGGGCGAGGATTCGGGTATGCTTGCGGGTTTTCCGATCAACCCTCAGCCTAATAACAAAGGACTACCATGCCCCTCGTCAGGATCGATATTGGCCCCGGACATCCCACCGGTTTTGGCCGCGCCGTCGGTGAAATCGTCTACCGCGCCATGACCACCGAAATCTCGGTGCCCGCAGACGATAAATTCCAGATCATTACCCAGCATCAGGCCACCGAGCTCAACATCCCGAAGAGCTATCTGGGCATCGAGTATTCCGAGGGCATCGTATTCATCCAGGTCACGCTGAACCAGGGGCGCACGACCGAACTGAAGAAGAAGTTCTACAAGCGCATCGCTGACGATTTGCATGCCGAGCTGGGCGTGCGCCGTCAGGATGTGTTCATCAACCTCGTCGAAGTCAACAAGGAAAACTGGTCCTTCGGCAATGGCGAGATGCAGTACGGCCCGACCGAATAAGCAAAGGCTGCAACGCGCCCATGATTGACCGGCTGGTCGCTCACCTGAAGCTGACTTTTTACCTGTGCCTGCTGACCTCAGGCGCGGTCTGGCTATTCCTGAAGGATGCGCCGCCGGCCGGCAATCTGCTCGCGCATCTTTACCAGTGGAGTGCGGTAGGCTACTACGGCACGCTCGTCGTCGTGCTGGGCGTGCTGCTGGCGCCGCTCAGCCTTTTCCGTTACACGCGCTGGATCTGGCCTGTCGTCGGCTGGATATGGTTGCTGTACCTCGTCATCGACAGCGCACTGTTCTACCTGTATCGATTCCATCTCGACTGGCTGATGGTGAGCATGTTCCTGCGCGATTTTCGCGGCATGGGCATCCCCGTCTTCTTGCTGGCCTTGTATGCGATCGGCGCGCTGGTGCTGCTCGGCGTGGTGCTGTGGCTGTTCGCGTCGCCGCGCACTGGCGGTCGGCGCGCGCTGAGATGGTTCGTGCCGGGCATGCTGTTGATGCTGGTCGGCTTTCTGGCCAATTCGACCATCAACATCTGGGCCGTCCATTACGTCCGCAACGAAGTGACGCGCTACCGCCCGTTCTTGCCGGTCTATTACCCGGTGGAGCTGGATGAGCGCGCGAAGGACATCAGCAATGCGATGCCCGGATTTTTCCCTGCGGTGTACGGACGCAAGGAAGACCTGGCCGGTTCCGGCGGCGGCATCGTGACCTACCCGTTGGACAAGCCAGTATGCACGCCCAAGGAGGACGCGCCGTCCATCCTGATGATCGTGGTCGAAAGCTGGCAGGCTGCAGCCATGAACCCGACCGTCACGCCCAACATCGCCAGATTTGCATCGACGGCGTCACGCTTCGATCAGCATGTATCCAGCGGCGCCGCGACCGTGCCCGGGCTTTTCGGGTTGATGTACGGACTGCACCCGACTTACTTCTACCTGATCAAATCGGCAGCAACCAGCTACCCAAGCCAGTTCACCGAGACCCTGCACGAGCAGGGCTACCATGCGCGCGTTTTCACCTCCAGCAATCTGGATGGCTTCTCGCTGAAGAGCATGTTCTTTTCGCACGTCGGCAAGGATGACTATCACGCGGATTCATCGGATGAGGTGCTGGTACAAAAATACATTGCCAGCCTGAAGTCACAGGATGCGCGGCGCTTTGATTTCCTGTTCCTGACCTCGTCCCATGCGTCCTATAACTACCCGGCCGAGTATGCGCGCTTCAAGCCGCTGCCCGTGGTCGAGGGGGGATATGCACTGGACAGGCAAACCGATGCCACCCCGTACAAGAACGATTACTACAACAGCCTGTATTACACCGATGCGCTGATTGGCAAACTGCTGACGACCGCAGAGCGACAGGGTGCGCTGAAGAATACCTGGGTGATCATCACCGGCGATCATGCAGAGGAATTCAATGAGAACGGACTGGGCTTCTGGGGACACGGCAGCAACTTCAGCCGATGGCAGACGCAGACGCCGATGATTGTTCGCGCGCCGAAGCAGGTGGCCGGTAACATTGAAACGCAGCTGTCATTGCATCAGGATGTGGTGCCTACGCTGATGCAGCGTGCATTGGGCTGCACCTCACCAGAAACCGCCTATAGCAATGGCGTAGATCTTTTCAAACTTCCTCATCAACGCGGCACAGTGATTTCATCGTACATGTCCAGTGCATATCTTGTTGGAGGCACGGTGATCGAGAAGACTACGTCTGACTTTTACGATTGGCACGATATGAAAAGGCAAGCCGTGCAAGCCAATACGATGACAGTCCGTGATTTGATGTCGGAAGAGCGCCGATTCATCACTAGATGACGCTTTCGCTTTGCTTCTTTGGGGAGGCAATAAAAAAGCCGCCCCGAAGGGCGGCTTTCATACTGCTGGTTCACACACATGCGGCCGCGGCCGCGCGTGATTAGAACGAGTGCTTCAGGCCGACGGTGGTCAGCGACTTGCCGGTCACGGTCAGAGCAGCGTTGGCCATCGACTGGCCAGTCTTCGAAGCTTGAACGGTGTTCAGGTAAGCGATGGTCGACTTGCTCACAGCGTACTCGAGGCTCAGGCCGGTCAGCGAACCTTGAGCGTCGGTGCCGTTAGCGTAGCTCACGCCACCCGACAGAGCACCAACCAGCGGCATCGATGCGCCCAGCATGTAGGCGTTCGACTTGGCCGAGCCAGTGTTGCTGCTGAACGCGCCGTTGACACGGATATCGCCCAGCTTGGTGTTGGCAGCCAGGTAGGTCGAGGTGTAGTCCGAGGTTGAGGTGTTGTAGCCAGCGGTCTGGTAGCCCAGTGCCAGGTTCACGCCAGCGACTTCGGTGCGGATAGTAGCGCCGGTGTACGAGCTGTTGTTGGCGTCTTTCGAGATAACGCGGGTCATCACCTCGCCGGAGAAACCAGCAGCGTTGAAGTTGATGGTCACGGCACCCGGGATGAAGAACACGTTGCTCGACGGGGTCGTGGAGCCGGTGTCATAGGCACCCGGCTTGCCGCCCAGCAGGCGAACCACGCCCGGAACGTTCACGCCGTCGCCGCCGACTGCGTTACCGCCGGTCACGAAGCCAGCGTACAGGACTGCGTTCGAGAACTGGTTGCCGACGGTGATGCCCAGGTTTTCGTTGCCGAGGCTGATCGAAGCGCCGCGATTGAACAGGCCGGTGTTGCCGCCGCCGCTGACGCCGCTGGCGCCGTTCTTGACATCGATACCGCTCTGCAGGTTGAAGCCTGCCTTCAGGCCGCCACCCAGGTCTTCCGAACCAGCCAGGCCGAAGTTGGTGGTGCCGTTGTTGCCGTCGCCGTAGAACACGGTCGAACCCTTCGACGATGCGATACCAGCGTCCAGGGTACCGTACACTTTCACGTCAGCCAGAGCGGCGGTCGAAGCAACCAGAGCCAGAGCGGCCAGAGCAACTTGAGTCTTCTTCATCGAATAATCTCCAAAATGTTGTGATGCTAAAGTTTTGCTTCCGCTGTACGGCCGATGAACGGCTCTTTCAACGAAAATCACGCTCCAAGACCAGTGATCTCAAAGTCAGCGTGCATTGAAGCAAAACCTAGAGATAGCGGCAAAGTTAATTTTTTATTCGTAGAAAAATTGCTAAGATTTCGTCGTCTGAATACAACACTTTTCGCGTTTTGATAACAGCTTAATAACTTTATGCACATCGACTCACTTATATGCGCCTTTGATCGAACGCTGCGTGTTGTCAGCGGTGTCACGGTCGCTCACCGAAAAAATCCGGCGGACAAGCTGGTTGAAAATTCGTTAACAGATGAAGAAAAACGACACAGTGCCGGCCTGATGCGCGTTAACCATGTTGGTGAAGTGTGCGCGCAGGCCTTGTACGAGGCGCAGGCAGCATTTGCGAACAACGAACAGACGCGCGAGCAATTCCTGAAGTCAGGTCGGGAAGAAATGGATCACCTCGCATGGACAGCCGAGCGGCTGCGCGAACTGGGCTCGCGCCCCAGCTTGCTCAACCCGCTCTGGTATGCGGGTGCCTACGCGCTGGGAGCAGTTGCGGCCAGGCTGGGGGATGCAGTCAGCCTGGGATTCGTCGTCGAGACGGAGAAGCAGGTCGAGGCTCACCTGAATAGTCACCTCGAGAAGCTGCCGGATCAGGACCAGCGCTCACGGGCCATCGTGACGCAGATGCGGGATGACGAAATCGAGCACGGGGATGCGGCGAAGCAGCTGGGTGCTGCCGACTTGCCTGCGCCGGTACGTCACGCGATGACCGGCATGGCGAAGGTGATGACGACGACTGCCTATTACTTGTAGGGCGTAAGTCGAATCAGGCGATTCAAGAAGGCGCTGCGCACGCAAGCGCGTGCGCAGCTTCAATCATCAGAGTCTGTCGCTCCGGGCGGGCGACGAAGCGGTTCAGATGGCCGGCGGCTGTTCGGTGAGGTCGTCGATGATCTCGAACGAGTGCGTCAGTTCGGCCGTCTTCTCCATCATGATGGACGCCGAGCAGTATTTTTCATGCGACAGCTTGATCGCGCGCTCGACCACATTCGGCTTCAGGTTTCGGCCGCGGACGGTGAAGTGGAAATGCACCTTGGTGAAGACCTTCGGGTCTTTCTCGGCGCGCTCGGAAGTCAACTTGACCTCGCAGCCGCGCACATCCTGTCCGCTCTTTCTCAAAATGACAACCACGTCATACGCGGTGCAGCCACCGGTACCGGCCAGCACGACTTCCATCGGGCGTGGTGCGAGGTTGCGGCCGCCGCCTTCGGGCGCGCCATCCATCGTCACCAGATGGCCGGAGCCGGTTTCGGCCGTGAAGGTCATGCCGGACAGGCCGGTCCAGCGAACTGTGCATTCCATATGAAATCCTGCGGGTAAAAAGGCCGACATTGTAGCCCCGGCGCGGCGCTGTTGCGGCCCTGACCCCCAGAGAATGCCCGATCCGGAGCCGGGTAAGGGCCAGGCTCAGGCTGGTTTTGCGCGGGTTTAAGGCGGGTTGGGGGCAGGGCGATTGCTCATTTTCAACCGGGATTTGACGCCAAGTCCTTGAAAACACTATAATTGCCGGTTCCCCGGTTTGCTCTCGGGGAAAACATAACAAGGCTGCGTCCGCGGCCGGCAACATGGGCAGTCGACATGGCACGCGGAACCACCTCAGAGCATTCACCCTTTATCAGGATTTTTTGACATGAAAACCTTTTCCGCCAAAGGACATGAAGTCCAGCGCGACTGGTTTGTGATTGACGCCACCGACAAGGTGCTCGGACGTGTCGCCAGCGAAGTGGCACGCCGTCTGCGCGGTAAGCACAAGCCTGAATTCACCCCGCACGTCGATACCGGCGACTACATCATCGTCGTCAACGCTGCCAAGCTGCGCGTGACCGGCGCCAAGACGCTCGACAAGAAGTACTTCCGTCACTCGGGCTACCCGGGCGGTATCTACGAGACCAATTTCCGCGACATGCAGAGCAAGCATCCGGGCCGTGCGCTCGAGAAGGCTGTCAAGGGCATGCTGCCGAAAGGCCCGCTGGGTTATGCGATGCACAAGAAGCTGAAGGTGTATGCCGACGGTTCGCATCCGCACAGCGCACAGCAACCGAAGCCTCTCGAACTCTAAGGAACAGCCATGATCGGTAACTACAACTACGGAACCGGCCGTCGCAAGAGTGCAGTGGCCCGTGTGTTCATCAAGGCCGGCAGCGGCAAGATCGTCGTCAATGGCAAGACCGCCGAGGAATATTTCTCGCGCGAGACCGGCCTGATGGTCATCCGCCAGCCGCTGGAACTCACCAACAATGTCGAGCGCTTCGACATCATGGTCAACGTGCATGGCGGCGGCGAGTCCGGCCAGGCAGGTGCAGTGCGCCACGGTATCACCCGCGCCCTGATCGACTACGATGCAGCGCTGAAGCCCGAGCTGTCGAAGGCCGGCTTCGTGACCCGCGATGCACG
>JACCDW010149417.1_pt1 | contig 76565 bp, 65 predicted proteins | sample 7449781 | NCBI WGS metagenome assembly JACCDW01 (sample SAMN15323449, study PRJNA562643) | freshwater metagenome | isolation source: river surface water | place: USA:Blue River Watershed | collected 2017-08-18
AACTGCCGGAGTAAGAGGCGATCCAGATGGTGATGCAGTAGGAATTGACGGAGTTGCTACGGCTGTATTTGCAGGATTTGGTAAATTTGCAGCAGCTTGTTGAGCAGCAGCAGTCATAGGAGGTAGATTAGCAGGCGGTGTAAACGCAGGAGTTCCAGGAGCAGGTGCGCCGGCGGCTGGTGTTGCTTCTTTATTTCCACCAAATAACTTGCTCCAATTTTTATATAAACTGTATCCGCCACCTGCAAGACCGCCAACTCCTCCGCCTGCTACTGTTCCAATTCCCGGAATAATACTGCCTATCATTGCACCAGTTCCTGCCCAGCCTGCGGCATCTCCTGCGATATCTAAACCAGCAGCAGTCTTTTCCATACCTGCTTCTTTGGCTTTATCAGCAGCAGCACCCAATGCTACGTTTGTAACTAAACCGGCAACACCTCCTTTTAAACCACTTACGACTCTTGAACCAAATCCCGGTCTTCCGGGGGCTGAGCCTCCCGGTGTAGGGGCTGGGCCACCTGGTGTAGGAGTAGGGGCTGGACCTCCCGGTGCTCCAGGACCTATTGGTGGGATTCTCATACCACCCCGGCCGCCTCGGCCTCTAAAATTATCTAAAAGATCTTTAGCCATCATTCCGGCTTTAAGTGTTCCTAATGCAACGACTACTCCCATAATTGCAGGAGCAAAAGGTGCAAGGGCATTTACAACTTCTAATCCAACTTTTGCTACAGGCATAAATGCAGCTAAAAGTTTTTGCCCCATTTCTTCAAGAGCTTTTTTAGTTTCTACTGCGGCCTGAGCTTCTGAGTTTTGTTGGTCTACTTTTTGTTGAGCTATTTTCTTTTCATGAGCAATTTGTTCTTCTACTGTGTTGATCTGATTAGTCACAGCTTGGTTATTTGCCCCAATTGCTCGACCATAAAGTTCAACATCTTTTCCGGCCATCATTAATGCTGAACCAACTTGTTTTAAATTTTGTCCGTCTTTAGCTAGACTATGAGTAAAGGCTGCGCCGCCCCTCTTCATATCATCTACAGTTTTAGTATTATCTTTAACGCCTGCTGCAAGGTTGTCTAAGGCTTGATTACCGTTTTGCATAGTTCCAACGAACTTTTGTGCAGCTTCGGTCATCGGAGGTAAGCCCATTAACTTAGCTTGTAAGGCCTGTGCTGCACCTTTTCCACCTCTAACTTCTGCTTCAGTTACAGCAGCACGAGCCCTTTCTCTTTCTTTAACATCTAAAGTTAATAAGTGTGCTTCAAACGCGGCTTTTGCTTGATCATCTTTGATCTTTTTAGCTAACTCTTCTCTACTTTCACCTGTTAATTTTGCTAAACCGTCTAACTGTTCTAAGTATGCTGTCGCACCTTCAGTTAGCTGCTTAGTATTACGCATTTCTTCGCGAGTTCTACCACCTGTTAATGAAATATAATCAGCAAGCCCTTGGTTAACATCTTTAGCTGTGTAACCTAGACCTCTTAAATTTGTTCCTAATTCACTTTTATTAATATCGTGTGCAGCTTTAAAGAAAGATCTTGCTCCTTCATCTGCACTTCCTCCCATTTTGGTAAAAGCCTGAGAATTAGCTGCAACAATATCTTTAAACTCAGACATAGTCATATATGCCTGACTTGCAGCTAGCCGCATGTCAGTTAGACTACCACCAAAATTAACACCTGCCTTTGTAGTATCTTGATAATGCCCAAGCATTTCTTCTTGGAATTCTGCAAGTTTTGACAATCCGGACACTACATGAGAAATTCCTGGAGGCAATACTGATGCTAGATTAGTAAGAACTTGACTAGCCTGTGCATTACCTGATGCTAAGAGTTCTCCTGTTTTCCAAAGAGTTTTTAGTTTATCTTCTACTTGCCCAAATGTTGCGCCTAAAACAAAAGATGCCTTACCTAAGGCATTCATTTGTGGCGTTAGTTGGCCTGTTGCTACATTGGCCTGCTGTATAGCATTTGCATTTAGACCGGAATTTTGTGCAAGAGAATTTAAAGCCGAAGTGCTCTTTGCACCAGTTGCTTGAATAGCTTGCAATAATTGCCGTAGAGTTGCTTCAGTAGCAGCATTATTGAGCTCTACCGGGTTATTACCTATCGATCCTGTTACGTCGGCCATTGTGTTTTAGTGGTTAAATACGCAGATAAATAAAAATATACTGAGACAGTTTATTTATCGGAGACAAAAATAATGAATATCGGCGCACAACCAGAATCAAAAAATCCACTATCTGCCTTTATGAGGCAACCAAAAATCTATATTAGACTTCCTAGTAACGGCGAATACTGGCCTGCTGGTAGTTTGAAAAAGACCGAAACTGGAGAATATCCAATTTATTCTATGACCGCGCACGATGAACTATTACTTAAAATTCCAGATGCGCTAATGAATGGTCAAGCTGTAGCCGATATGATAAAAAATTGTATGCCTAATGTATTAGATGCGTGGAGTGTTCCTGCTATCGATTTAGATGTCATTTTAATTGCTATTCGAATTGCTACCTATGGAGAGCAACTTTCAACATCATTAACGTTAGGAGAAACTGAGTTAGATTACAAAGTAGACCTAAGAAATGTCTTAGACGGTCTAATGAATCAAATTTCTTGGGATCCTTATGTTACTGTAAATGAAGATTTAACAATTTATGTTAAGCCAGTTGATTATAGACAGGTTACAAAAATGGCTTTACAAAATTTTGAAACTCAAAAAATCATACAGGTTGCCAATGACGAAAGAATATCAGAAGATGAAAAAATAAGAGTATTCAAAGAAAGTTTTTCTAAACTAAGCGAAATAACTATTGGTCTAGTTGCAGACAGTGTTTTTAAAATTGACTCAAGTCAAGGTTCTACCGTTGACCCTAAATACATTCGAGAATTTATCTATAACATTGACAAAAATATTTTTAATAAAATTCAAGATCATTTAGAAAAACTAAGAGACCAAAATTCTATTAAACCAGTTGTTATTCCTGTAACTGACGAACTAAGGGAACAAGGATTTACTGGAGAAACAATTGAAGTTCCGTTGACATTTGATGCTTCAAGTTTTTTCGAATAAGGCTTTTGCAACTCAGCGGCGAGCAAATTGAGAAACTTGTAGAGCAGCACGACAAGGAAGCAAAAGCCATTAAAGAAGAATTATTAAAAATGTGCTGGTATATGAGAGGCGGTTTAACCTATTCAGAAGCACATCTACTTACAGCAGAAGAAAGAACTAGTATCAATAAATTAATTGAATATAATTTAGAGATGACTAAAAATTCTGGATTACCTTTCTTTTAAATTTTCATTCCAAGAAACTTGCTGTTAAACTCTGCAACAATTTTCTTTTTCTTCTTGTTTTTAGATTCGTGAATACCTTTAGCTGCACCCTTCTGAATAGTTAATTTATCTTGTGCAGTTTGTTGAAATCCGGGTTTAGCCTTAGCAGCTTTAACCGCAGCAACTAGTTCGTTGTCTGCTTGTGCGGCTGCTGCATTAGCAGCCTTAGTGGCCGCAATTTGTTTATCTGCTTCTGCTCGATCTGCTGCATCTCGATCTGCTTTTGATTGAGCAGGTGCCGCTGGCTGTCCTTGAGCAGGAGATTGTGCCGCTGGCTGTCCTTGACTAGGTGCTGCGCCAGTTTGTTGTCCTTGAGCAGGAGATTGTGCTGCCGGAGCATTCATAGATTTTTCTAGTTCTCCTGCTAATTCCTTTTTCTGATCTGGATTTAATTTGCCTAACGTAGCCTTAAGTTGATCAAGTTCTGTGCTAGATGCCGCAGGTGCAGCGGCTTGTGCCGGAGCACTACCGCTAGCTGCCTGTTGTGTTCCGCCAGCTGCTGGTGTAGTTTCGCCACTTGCTGCCTGTTGTGTTCCACCAGCTGCCTGCTGTGATTGATTTTTTGTCAAAGTTGGATCGCTATCGTCTGGGTTTTCGCGACCAGCTACCGCAGCTTTACCTGCTCTATAACCTTGTTTTGCAGCATCCCAAGTTCCGGCAAGTCCGCCAACAGTTGCTCCGACGCCTTTTGCTAGACCACCCCAAGCCTTACCAATAGCTTGACCTATTCCTTCGTCTAATTCTTGTTCAAGAATAATTTCGTTGATTCTCATATTTGATTTCCTATTATGCTTTTAGTAAGGCTAAAATTTCTTTTTGTTGATCTGCATTTAACTTTAATATTTGTGGCAGCAAATCTTTGATATTTACCGTTTCTGCAGAAGTATCATTAGGCGCTGGTTCTTTATTTTCAGGAGGTTCAACTCCTAAATTTTTAAATGCTTGTGTAATAATTGAATTATCTACACCAGCTTTTGCTAGAATTTTTGCAACTTCTTCACTGTCAGTAGGACTTCCTGCTTTTGTCCACATTTTTTCTAGCTTGCTGGCATCAACTTTATTACCAGTAAATCCAAACAATTCTTGAATTTGACTTTCACTTAGATTTTCTTTTGTCTGGGCTGCACCTGCGGCTCCAGCACCCCCGGCTGTAGCTACCTGAGTTACACCTTTGACCCATTGAAGTATGCTGTCATTTGACTTGGCAATATCCCATGCACCTTTGACCATGCCATCCATGGTCCTCATATAATCTTTAGAATTTACTTCTCGTGCAACTTTAAGCAGTGTATCAAATGCGCCAGGTTCTCCTGATTTAATTCCCGCCATTGCTGCTCTAATAGCTTCTGCTTCTTCTTTTCTTACAAGAGCATTAAACCCTTGAGTAGTTCGAACATATTCTGTTCCAGGACCTGTAATTGTTGATTTTGCTCCCCAACTTACACGCTCTAGACCTGCGTCAGCTGGCCCAAACGGAATTGATTTTTCTCTAAGCCCTGCTAACCAATTTCCAATTCCTGCTAGTGCCGCTGCTGTTAATCCTGCAACGGCTCCTGCTGTTGCTCCGCGGCCAATAGCAGTAGAGGCCTTTTCGCCTTTTAATAATCTGTCTGCTATGTTAACAATACCGGTAGCAATACCTGCTCCTGTTCCAACTGCAAGAGCACCTGCTCCTACGCCGCCTGCAACGGCAACACCTAATGCCGCCGCAACAGATCCACCAATGGCCAATAAAAACTTATGTAGTTTAGGATTATTCTTTGCGAATTCTCCGTATTTGGCTAACTTAGCTGCTAGCTCTGGGTGCTTTGCAGCAATACTTGATTTAAGATCTTCCCACTTTTGATCAAACGCTTGAACTGGACCACTGTTCTGTAGCATTCCACCAAATTTGTTAAACCATACATCGCTAATTTTATCTTTAGCCCCTTTAAATGCATCGGCAGCTTTACCTAATCCACTACGCCCTGCATCCTTTTCAATGTTTTTAAAAAGCTGTTGTATCTGAGTAGGGTCCATTGCTACTTCGCAAAGGACAGGGTGAATTTCTCGTTCCCATGTTACAAAATAGCTGTCGCCTTGACCGATACTTTCAAATATACTTTTTCGATCAGAGCTTTCTATTTCGTCTAGTTTTTTAATTAGGGCATGTAATTGCATTGAATTAGTCCGTTTATAGATCAATTATTTATAAACGAACTGCGTTCGTTTGCTTCTTCAGCTATCGCTTCGAAGCAACATTGATTAAACGCGAAGCGAACTAATATCATCTAGATTAATCGGTCACACTTAGCCCTTGCGGGCTAAGAAATAACTGAACATCATCTGAGTAGCACAGTCACACAGCGTTAGGGTGTTTAGCAGAGGCGGTTGTCCGATACCTCCATCCCAGTCTTATCACAACGGCGGTCTTACAAACATACGCTATCATGCTTGCAAAACGTGGGGTTATTGTTAGTTCCCCATCCTTGGGCCTTAAAAATTCCTGTTCAAACAACCAAACCGCGGCATTTTGCGATCCTCGTCCTGTTAAGGATAGTGGTTGAGCACTCTTGACGGCAAGAGATTTCCTTACCCCGCGACATCACCAGGGATTATGGGCACACGAATTTAGCCTGTGCGAGCGTTTACCGTTTGTTGAGCCTTAAGATTTTAGGATGTGAGAGCCATGGACACGGACTTGTATATGTCCGTTATAATATTCATCAGTTTCTAATACACGCCGTTCAAATTGTTCTTTAGCTTCTAGATATGATGTTTGGGCCTTAGATGTGCAATAGTGTAAGATTTCTCTTTTGAAGTTTTGTTTGCCTAGTGTGTTGATGTCTGCTGTTAAATTAGGACTGGACCCGTAATATTCCTGCCAGTCACTATCGATTTTGCTTCGAATTTTCTTTTTCTTTTTCGTGCCGTTCTTTAACTTTACAGTCTTGTAGGTCGTTTTACTGAATTTTGCTAATTTTTTTCCGATGTATTTTCTACCGTTGGTTAAATTTGTAATGATGTAGACAAAGCCTACGCAATCTTCTGGTAATTCTGTAACTTCTACACCATTATAAAACCAAGTCATCGTCGTTTTTTCTTATTTTTCTTTTCTTCTTTTAAACGAATTTTTTCTAATCGTTTGTTTGCAAGAGATTCTTTGTAGACTAATCTACCTTGCTTTCGCATTTCGTTTGCTAAAACTATAATTTCGCTTAGATGTTTCCTTGTTGCAAACCCTGTTTCTCTTCCGGTATATTTTACAAAAGATGCATGAGTATTATGTAATCCTGCAAATTCAGTTACAAGCTGTGAGTAAAGTTCTTTATACTTGTTTATCTCTTCAGTTAACATAGTCGACATCGTTTGAGTAACTGGTAAATCCGTTTTCTTTTACAACACGTAGAACATTGTTTACTCGACCTACAAGTTCGTCCTTATGACTGATCAAGTATATATTCTTGCTGCGTTCTCTGGCCATCTTTTTTAGGACCGCAAGTGCTGCTTCAACTCCTGCACTGTCCATACCTGCATCAACAAGCTCGTCAATAAACAGTAAGTTCATGTTTTGGTATAGGCCTTCCCATACATCACGGAATGCAAAGCTCATTGAGAGGATCAGTCGATTACGCTCGCCTCGGCTTAGATTATCAAAGTCAAGGTCTTGACCAAGTTGAGTAATTTCAACACTCAAGTCGTTTTGGAACACAACCTTGTGGGGAAGTCCTAGCTTGTCAATGTAGTAGGTCAGACGTTTGTTTAAGTAAGTTAAGTTTTGATCAATAATTTTCTTACGGATAAAACTATCTTTATTGGTTAAAAGTTTGTGCAAGAACTCTTGGTGGTCCTTTAACTTAGTCAATGTGTTAACATTTTCCCAATTGATTTCCTGGATAGCAGTTTTCTTTAGTTCTTCAATTTGTTCTCGATAAGGATTGGTTTCAAGTGCTTTAGACTCAAGAGAAGATTCGAGACTTGCAAGATTGTTCTTGTGACCTAACGCTTCTGCTTCTGTATCGTAAAACGTTGTGGGCTTACGAGGCATATCGCCTGTGCCTATTTCTTTTAAAACTTTTTCTAGTTCGCCAGTGACCTTATCAAAATAAGTCTGCGCTTCTGCAAGATGATTCATTGCATCAGCAGTCATTTCTTCATGCTTGTGATCGTGTAGTTCTTGCTGACATGCAGGGCAGGTCTTAGTTTCGAGACTTTCTACTTCTTTTAGATACTTGTCTCTAGTTTTTTGTGCCTGAATGACAGCAGATTCTAAAGTAGATCGTTGCTTGTTAAGTGCTCTAATTCTTGTATCTAGTTCTTCCCATGCTTTTAGTGCTGTATGTGCAGCTAGTTCTGCTTCAATGTCGACATTTTCTAAGTTAACAATAGCACGGCCTAGATTTTCTAGCTCAGTTTCATGCTTAGTGTCCCAAGCATTGCTCTTAAGTTGCAGACTGTCGATGCTTTTTTGAACATTATCGTTAGCAGTTTTGATACTTTCGATCTTAAAAGTTTCTTGTTGTATCTGCTCTTTAGTAGATTTAACAAGTTCTTTAAGTGCTTCTGCTTTTTCGGATAGTTGCGTGATGCCAAGTAGTTGTTCAATAACCTCTCGCTGATCAGCAGCTCGCATTGATAGGAAAGGTTCGGTATAGGTGTTTAGAGCAACAAGGTGCTTGAACATTGTATGACTCATTTCAAGCATCTGCTCAATTGCTTTTTGTGTTTCTCTACTATCTCCTTGACTATCGTCTTCTTCTTTGTCTGACTTTAGTTCTTGTTCGTTAACAAACAATTTTAGGACGTTAGGTTTACGTCCTCGTTCAATACGATAGTTTACGCCTTTCTTTTCAAATTCAACGGTGACCAACATGGCCTTACCGTTTGTTTTGTTGATAAGATTTTCTTTTTTGATGTTAGTTAAGGCTTGACCATAAAGAGCATAGCTTAGTGCGTTGACAATAGTAGTTTTACCTGTTCCGTTTCTACTTCCAGTATCGTCTCCTCCTAAATCAAGGTTTGATCCTAGAACTAGAGTTAAGTGTTCTTTGTCAAAATTTACAGCCTGAGTTTGATTACCTACAGACATAAAATTCTTAACAGTAAGATTTTTAATTTTAAACATTAGTATACCAATCTATCGTTTTAACTAGGCCAGATTCTAAATTGTGTTTAGGGTTGTATCCTAGTTCTTCTTTAATTTTATTACAATTAATCGAATATCGCAAGTCGTGACCAGGTCGATCATTAACATATTCGATAAGGTCGTAAGGCTTATTCAATAAATCTAAAATTTTTTGAACAATAACATTGTTAGAAACTTCAGTTCCTCCTCCTATGTTATACCTTTCCCCGACCTTTCCTTTTTCTAATACCAAATTAATCCCGTAGCAGTGATCATCAACATAGAGCCAGTCTCTTATGTTTTCTCCAGTTCCATAAACAGGAATTTTTTTGTCTGATACCGCATTACAAATAACTTTAGGAATAAATTTTTCTAAATGCTGGCTAGGACCATAATTGTTTGAGCAGTGTGTAATTACAGTTGGTAGACCGTGTGTCTTGTAAAATGCTCTTACAAAACTATCGCCTGCTGCTTTAGAAGCAGAGTATGGGCTATTAGTTTCCCAATGACTTAATTCGCTAAAGCTTCTATCTTCTCTTAGATCTAAACTTCCATATACTTCGTCTGTTGAGATATGAACAAATTTTTTAATTTTAGAATCTAGACAGCACTCTAAAAGATTTACAGTTCCTAAAACATTTGTTAGCAAAAACGGTCTATGATTCTTTATCGAATTGTCAACATGAGTTTCTGCTGCAAAGTTTACAACATACTCGGGCTTATATTTTTTTAGAATTGTGCTAACAGCTTCTTTGTCTCCAATATCTACACGCTCAAAAGAAATTAACTTGTGTGTTATAAGATGTTCTATGTAAGAAAAGTTAGATGCATATGATAAAATATCAATGCAAACGACTTCTTTTCCTTGTTCTAGTGCATTGTAGATGTAATTCGAGCCAATAAATCCAGCTCCGCCAGTTACTAAAATCATAGGTTGTTATAGATATCTAGTAGAACTTTTTTATCGAATTGTTCTGAATCAATGTTAACTAATTGCTCTGAAACAATTTGATCGACGCTTTCAAACTTTGCATCAGGATTATCTTCAAACGTTCCTTCAAGATTGATTTTATCCTGAATGAGGCTGATTTCACGAATGTCATAATCATTGGTAAATGTCTCCTTGATAAAATTAGCCTCTTCAAAGCTAATATCAATATCGAGATTTACCTTTAAATGCATTTTTGACTTCATAATCGTGTCTTTTTTGTCAATTAGATCACTGAGTTTGACAGTTCTATACTTGGGGCAATTAGGCCAATCAATATATTGCGGCTCACCGCCCCATTCTAAAATCATCATTCCACGGGCATCATCCCAAGTATCAGCAAAGTTGTGGGGAAATGCATTACCAATATAGTGTATCTTGTCACGAGACTGTCGCTTGTGGAAATGTCCTGAGAATACATAGTCTTGATGCTTAAAGTGTTCGGCTTGTAATTCGCCGTTGTCGGGCATCTGAACCATAGCATTCATGTAGAACAGCGGAAGTTCAAAATGCCCAAACATATATTTGCTTTTGGTCTTACTGATATCTTTCCATTCGTCACCTACCAACCACGGCACTAAGGTCACATTACCTATGGTAGTTACTTTTTCGACCACAGTAACGCCTGGAATATGTCGTCCAAAAGCAGAGCTATGAATATCACGTTTGTCTTTATAGAACAAATCGTGGTTACCTGGAAACCAAAAAAACTGCTCAAATGCAGCGCCTAATTTTTCTAAACATCTTAGACTTGTGTCTAAGGTGATCAGATTAAGGCTGTTTCGGTTATGACTCCAGTCGCCTAGGAAGATACAAGTTTCTGCACCTTCTTTTTTTGCAGTTTCAATAAACCAATCAACAAATTCTTCGCAATCACGAAGATGTGTTGTGCTATTAGATTTGAGTCCAAAATGAATATCAGTAAAGCAGGCTACCTTCTTAAAAAGGTTCATATTATTATTCTCCTACTTAACAGTTTACAAGACAGATTGAGTAGAGTCAAGCCTCAGTTTCGCCTTCATCTTCTTCGGGATTGTCTTCTTCGCTTTTTGGCATTCGGAAGTTTTTATACAGCTCGGCCTGTCTTGCAGTTTCTTCGGCGTATTCGTGCTGATATTGTCGAGTTAGGCTAGGAGTTAATCCGTTCTCTTCTAGCATATCGTCACGGATGTTTTGCATCTTCTTTTCGATATTTAGAACTCTAGTAAAACTATTTGTTACCGCTGCGGTATAATAAGCAAATGGATTTTCAGACTTGCTCTCGTCAAACTGTAAACCAATTTGACTTAGCTGTAAAATAGCCTGCCCCTTCATTTCTTCTACATAGGTATATCCGCGCCAGTTGCTTCGTTGGGCATAACGTTCGCTTAGTTTTAGGAACATTCTGCCTAGGTTTTCTGTAATACGACCGTGATCTTTAGAAAATTTACCTTTTTCTATGCCGCCCTTCCAATGACTTTTGCCAACACAAACAAGTTCTTCGTTTTCATCAAACTTCCAATGCTGAAAAGGCGGAAAGTTTACTTTATCATGGCTATCGGCTGTAGTCTTGGTTGTCTTCTTTCGACCTGGAGCAAGTGGAATGTGCTCAAATGTCATAATACGGAATACAAGGTCTGTTTTTGGAATAGTTTTATAATCTGGGGTGCATTCAGCTAGCTTAATTTTTTTATCACCGCTTTCTCGAGCTTTGGCAAAAATTTCTAACCCTATTCGTTTCGCCCTATTTCTTTTTGCTTCTGCAACAGATCTTATGTTAATTTTATCTAAACTGCTCAAAATAATGTCATGTTGACTATATTCGGGTTTAATAAAACTTGAAAAACTGCACTTGCTTTTGTGTATTTCTGCTAGTAAGTCTCTGTTATTTAGGTATTTTACCTTTTTTCCAGTTGGAGAGATTGTTGTTGTCATTGTTATTATCCTTGTATTGACATTTTAACAGATCGCGGATCTTAAAGTCAACAAGTGTTATATGGGCATTTTATTTATTGGTTAAATATACTATAAAAGGAATTTTTATGGCAGACGAAACCAACAATTCGGCTAGCGAACTTGCTACTCAGGCACGATATCAAGCGGCTGAAATTATCACTTCTGACCTCTCAACTCAGATTTTTGATGACGGTAGCACATTACAGACATTTGACGATGGGTCTACTCTAGCTATAGGAAATAACGGAAGAGTCTCGGCTGCGGTTCCCTATGGAGCTATGCCAAAGCAGCCTGGTCCGCCTTCTGTTATTTTTAAAGATGTTAACGGAACTAAACTTGGCAAAGATATGCGGGTAAAGATTAGGGTCCCAGCGAATTATCTAGTTGGAAAAGCAGCCAGGTTAAAACAACTAAGCGGTGTAATTTTTCCGTATACTCCTTCTCTTAGTTACGAATATAAAGCAGACTACACAGCGTCAAACCCTCTACACAGCAATTTTGCTATTAATTTTTATCAAAGATCTAGTATTTCTGCAATCGCAATCAACGGAAAATTTACAGTAGAGACTCCTAAGGATGCAGAGATGTATATAGCTACACTTCATCTTCTAAGGTCTTTAACAAAAATGAGATCGGGTGGAGTAAAAGGAGGAGACCCAGATAGTGGAGCACCTCCGCCTGTTTGTAGACTTGACGCATATGGCGAAGATATGATGACAAACGTTCCTGTTGCAATTACAAGTGTAAGAGTTGAATTGCCAGACGGAGTTGATTACTATACACATCAGGATGCAGAAGGAGGTATGAACTCTGTTCCTGTGCTATCTACACTTGCAATAAATTGCTTGCCAATGTTTAGTAGGAGAGAAATGCAGCAATTTAATGTTACCGGCTATCTATCTAATCCAGCATTTAGAAAACAAGGATACATGTAATGGCACTATATAGCAAAGCAAGCCCGTATGCAACTACGGAAACTACAGGCGGATATCTTGATGTAATTAATTTTAGAGACATTCCTCCTGAAAATGATGATATTTTATTTGAAATTACAAATACCTATGAAAATAGGCCCGACTTATTAGCCTACGACCTGTATTCTGATGTTAAATTGTGGTGGGTATTTTCTGTAAGAAACAAAAGTATTATTAAAGATCCAATTTTTGATATGTCTGCTGGGACAAAAATTTATCTCCCTAAACTAACAACTATTAAAAAGTATTTAGGAATTTAATCAATGGCAGAAAATAATTCTCCCAACGTAGCAAATAGAACTAACAAGGCTGCGAATACAGATAACCCAGAACAGCAACGATTTGTTACTCAATCAAAGCAACAGGTCCAGCAGTCTGGAGAATCAAATATTCTAAATGGTTATAGATCTGTTACCTATAACTTTACCTTGGCTGCATTAACAAATGCTGAAGTTAATAAGCCCGATACCTATAGAGAATCTGAACTAAAACATACTATTTTAAAATCTGGAGGCAAAGGAATAGAAGGAATGTCTGCAGGATCTAAGATGAAAGATATTCCTTTAACTGGAGAAGCAGCAAGGCAAGATTTTAACGATAGAGATCCAAGAAGGTTAGATAGAACGGATGCCGAAAAGTCTCGTCCTGCAGGAAATGCCAATAGTTCTTTTTTAGGAGGATTTAATTCTAAAAGTCCTGGTCGATTTGATATGTTTATTGAAAACATAGAAATTGATACAACAATGGCTCCTTCTCAAAACTCTAATGCTTCCCTTGCTACAAAAGTTCAATTTGAGGTTATTGAACCTTATAGCGTAAATGGATTTATTGAAGCATTGCATGTGGCTGCTATCTCTGCAGGATATCCTAATTATCTTAGTGCATGTTTCTTACTAAAAATGGAATTTTGGGGTTACCCTGACGGAACAGAAATTACACAACCAGAAAAAATTCCAAATTCTACAAGATATTTTCCCATAGGTCTTACAGGCATTGAAGTTGAAATTACAGAACGGGGAACAAAGTATAAGGTCAACGCAGTGCCTTATAATGAAAGAGCATTTGGTCAACCTAGTGTAGTTAAAAAGCCAATTAAAATGTCCGGGTCATCTATTAAAGAAATTTTAGAAAACTTTTTTACGAATCTAAATGATCAAATTAAAAAGTTAGATAAAGATGGAAATGAAACAACTAACCCTCCTGGGGTTCATGATGAATACAAAATAAAATTTGTTGATTGGAGTCCCACAGAAGGGTTTGTTGACTCGCCAGATAACAGTAACAAAATTAGCAAAAGTAAATTAACTGAATTGTATAGAGATAACAACCTATACAAATTAGCAGATCCTGCAACTGTTGAAAAAATAACAGGGTATAAACAAGACGGAAAAACACAACCAACGCCTGAGCAGCAGGCAAAAGCCCCTCAAAGTATAAAATTAGAACCAAATAAAACAGTTATTCAGTTTGCTGAAGGCATGAACATCAATGATGTTATTACATCAGTTATTCGAGATTCTGAATATGTAAGAGATATCTTAAAAAATGTTAAAGGAAATATAGACGAATATGGAATGCTTGATTATTTCTTAGTTAGACTTGAAGTAGAAAATCAAGAAAAAATAAATGAAGTAAGTAAAAAACCTTATCAAAGATTTATATTTGTTGTTTCGCCTTATAGGATACATTATACAAGGATCCCTTCGTTTGGTAGTCAGCAAATTGAAGAGTCTAAAATTAAAAAATTAAGTCTTAGAGAATACAATTATATCTATACAGGAAAAAATATTGACGTTATTAATTTTAAACTAAACTTCAATACCTTATTCTTCGAAGCAGTTCCTGCTTCTATGGGTAATAGAGACATTCCTAGTTCAAGAACAGGTTCTGGACCAACAAATGATCCAAATATTAAGACACGAGGAACAGAAGTCGACCGACAACAAAAGAATCAGGTTCCCTTAACTCCAGTTCAAGTTAACCCATCGCCAATACAATATTCTGGTGCAAATGCAGCTCAGCCATTAGATGATCCATACAGTGTAATGGCTAGAAACATGCATGAATCTATTATTAATTCAAAGGCGGCAATGTTAACAGGAGAAATTGAAATAGTAGGTGATCCTTTTTACATTGCTACAAACGGTGCTGGAAATTATAATGCTAAACCTGATGGTCAAGGAAAAGTTGTTAACGGCGAAGCAAACCATCTTTATGGAGAAGTGTTAGTAACAATTAATTTTAGGAATCCTATAGATATACTTCCTCTTGAAAATGGAGGAGTAATGGAATTTGATCCAGAACGAGTTCCCTTTAGTGGAGTATATAGAATTCTCAAAGCTATATCTACTTTTAAAGATGGTATCTTTAAGCAAAAATTAGATATTCTTAGAATCCCTGGACAAATTTTAGAATACGATATTGCTCCTACTGATCCGTCTAGAGTTTTAGTCAATACTCCGTCGCCTGACGATTCTGTTCAACCAGATGCTACTAGAGCATCTCCTGAACGCCGAGCATCTGATGTTAATCAATTAGAACGAGTATACCCAAATGCACCGACTACAGGATCTCCTGTTGATTACACAAATGTTGCATCTGGCGGACTTGCAGGAAATGATCCTTCTTTACAAAACAGAGTCTATGGTTTAGTCGGCAGAAACGGTGCTCTGTTTACAGGATCTTCCCCGATAGGACAGTCATTACCAACTGATGTTGCATCAAATATACGATTAAATGCTTCAGGCCTTGCTGGACTAAGTCAAAAAAATCTTGGTGCTGCTGCCCTTGCGGCCGTTGCAGCAAATGTTATAACTGGAAATGTTCCGTTAAAACGTGCTGTCGGAGTTGTAGCAGGCGCAGCAGTTGGAACGGCTCTTGCATCGGTTCTGAAAAAATCAAATCCAGGGTCTGGAATTGGTGCAGGCACAACAGTTCCGATTAATGGAAACATAGTTCCTGCTGCTGACGCGACAGCGTTAGATGTTAAGTATGGAAATACAATTAATCCTTCTTCACTTCCAGTCGGTAGTATCAACGAGTTCAGTTCAGCAGTTAAAGGACTAGGCACGAATGCCATTGACGCAGTTAAAAATACAGCGAAAGATGTTGGACAATTTGTTAGCGGAATTGGTGATAAGATTACTAGTCTAACGTCGTCTCCTCAAGACCCGACCGGAGTTGCTGCAAAATTAGGTTTGAACACTGCGGCTATTTCGGGATTGTCTTCTAATCCTAGTAAGGTATTTGGAAAAATTGATGGAATTGTTTCTTCAAATCCAGAAAATGTTAATTTGCAACAAGCAGTTGATAACGGATTGAGATTAGAATCTATACCACCGAACAAAATAAAGAACATTCCTGCTACGCAACCTTATACTACGGCTCCTGATCCAATTGTTGAAAAAGATTATGTCGATAGCGTAGTCAAGAAAGGCGGAATACGAGGTTTAGAAAATCTTTATGGTGTTAACAGTATAAGCAAATTGTCATCAAATATTGTTCCTAGTGAAGTTATAAATTCAGCAGCAGCAATTATTCCAGCAGTCTCGTTTAATCCACTAGCTTCGTCAAATAGTTTTAGAAATCCTATTGATTCTAGTGTTCTTTCAGACAAATTTGCAACAGTTAAATCACAACTTTCTGGTTTAACAGGAGCTCCAAATATTAAAGATCAAAGTATTTTAGGATCAGTTGGTTCTAAATTCGGAAGTGCATCAGTTGGGTCTAGTCCTCTAGATAAATTAGTTAATAAATTGAATGATCCTAACGCACCTCCTTATACAGGAAACGATCCAATAATTAGAAATCGTCTAGGACTGCCTCCATTAGAAAGCTAACGTATGATTAAATTTACAGAAACTAGAAAACGTTCGCCATTACCTTCTCCTGGTCCTTTCCTTGCAGAAGTTACTAATCACTTAGATCCTACATACATGGGCTGTTTAGAAGTGGCGTTACTTAAAGGAGTTGCAAGCTCTACTAAGTTGCAAGGTGAAACTTATGTTGTTCGTTATCTAAGTCCTTTTGCAGGAAATACATCTGTAAGATATGAGGGAACAAACAGCAGTGATTTTAATGATGTTCAAAAAAGTTACGGTTTTTGGGCAGTCCCCCCAGATGTCGGAACCATTGTTATGGTTATCTTTATCGACGGGGACCCAAATCAAGGTTTTTGGTTTGGTTGCGTTCAAGACGTTTTTCAAAATCACATGACACCTGGCATTGCTGCCAGCAAGCAGGTTGCTGCAACCAAAGAGCAGTTAGACAAATATGGAGTTGAATATCTTCCTGTTGCAGAATTTCATAAAAAATCTAGATCAAATTTAGATAATCCTAATCCTGAAAAATATGCAAAGCCTATCCACCCATTTGCAGATAGACTTCTACAACAAGGTCTGCTAGCTGATAATATTAGAGGTGTAACATCGAGCAGCGCCCGAAGAGAAGTGCCTAGTGCTGTATTTGGCATCTCTACGCCAGGTCCGTTAGATGACAGTCCCGGAGCGAAACGAGGTAAGATTGGATACGACGGTAATACCCAAGCTCCAGTTAGCCGTCTAGGCGGAACAACGTTTGTCATGGATGACGGCGATATTACTGGACAAAATGAACTGGTTAGATTAAGAACTAGAACTGGACATCAGATACTTCTGCATAACAGTGCAGATTTGATCTATATTGCTAACAGTAAAGGAACAGCTTGGATTGAAATGACCAGCAATGGTAAGATTGATATCTATGCACAAGATTCTGTAAGCATACATACTGAAGCTGATTTTAATTTTCGTGCAGATAGAGACATTAACTTAGAAGCAGGTCGAAATATCCATGTTCGTGCAGGCAAGAATATGGAAACAAATATTTCTGGATACAATTATCTCACAGTAGATCAAGATCAAAAGATTTCTATTAGAGGAACTCATGACGAGACTATAGGAGGGTTAACAAAAATATCTGTTTCTAATACGTATAATTTAAACGTAGAAAACGATATTAAACAGACTGCTGGAGCAAGTTTTAATATTGGTGCAGAATCTAATATTAACATAGGAACAGCAGCAACTTTAAACTTAGGTGCAAATGGCCAATTAGTTGCTAGTGGCGCAGCAATTCATTTAAATGGACCAGCCGCCGCTGCTCCTGCAAGTGCAGACACTGCTGAAATTCCGCCAGACTTGCCATTGTTTAGTTTGCCTAATCGTAAAAAGAGTGCAGGTTGGTCGAATAAGAATTTCTACGCAACCACTCCTATTAAAAGTATTATGCAGCGTGTGCCAACACACGAACCTTGGCCACAGCACGAGAACATAAATCCTTCACAATTTGCTCCGGCAGCAACTGATACAACTTTAGCAAATAGAACTGCTAATGGTGTTCCTCCTAATCCTGCAAGTGCTGCGGGGGGTGCCGAAAAACCACAAGAACCGGCAAATCAGCCAGAAATTGTGCCAGGAACATGTGACCCACAGTATGCAAAAGATATTAATAATCCTGCAAGTCAGCAAGGTATCGAAGCTATTAAAGCAGCTTGTAAAAAGTTTGGATTGACTAATCCAAATGCAGTTGCTTCTTTATTAGGAATTGCTGGTGGAGAAACACGCTGGAAGGTTGTTGAAGAAAACTTTAACTATACCGCTGATAGATTATTAGAGGTATTTCCTGGTCGATTTAAAGGCGATAGAGCATTAGCCCAGCAATATGCAGGCAATCCTAATAATAGTTTACCAGAATTTTTATACGGATACGACACACCTAAAGGAAAAGAGTTAGGAAACACTCAGCCTGGGGATGGCTTAAGATATATTGGTAGAGGATATATTCAGATTACAGGTAGAGGAAATTATAAAGTTTATTCTGATCTAACGGGTCGAGACTTAATTAGTAATCCTCAGTTATTAAATCAACCAGAAATTGCAGCTGAAGTTAGTGTCAAATATATGTTACGTAGATGTAAAGTTGATCCAAACGATCCTGGTTATTTTGAAGCAGCAATGAAAGCAGTGGGTGCAAATAATGTTGCTAACGTTAAAGCTCGTAAGAAAGGTTATTACGAATGTTTCTTAGGACAACTAAAAGGTGCAACAGTAGGAACAGGATCTGGTGGAATTCTAACAGACAGCAGTGGTAACCCAGTTAAGACTGGTTCTGGCGGCTAATAAATAATGGCATGCCATACAAAAATTTAGAAATTACTCCTCCAAATTATAACTCTCGCCATACAGGGAGAGTAGGACAAGTCTACAAAGGATTTAGCACCGTTGACCCTACAAACTACGGTGCTAAGTTATACGACTTTGAACTCATAAAGCAAGATATAATTAACCAGTTCCACACTCGTAGAGGCCAACGGGTAATGAATCCTACGTTTGGCACAATTATCTGGGACCTATTAATGGAGCCGTTAACTGAGCAAGTTAAAGAGGCGTTAACAAATGACATTACCAATATATGTAATTCTGATCCTAGGGTATATCCTATGCAGATCAAAATTAACGAAGAGGAGAGAGGGTATTTTGTTGAGATAACACTGGCAATGAAAAATACTAATCAAACAACTGTGCTGAGATTGTTATTTGATCAGAGTATTGGTCTTCGTGCAGAATAAACTGCGTATATAATTTTTCCAATAAATACCGTATCTAGAGTAAAAATATGATTCCTGCTACCAACACAAAATTATTAGCCAGCGAAGATTGGAAAAAAGTTTACCAATCTTTTAGAAGTGCTGATTTCAAAAGTTATGATTTTGAAACCTTACGCAGAACTATGATTTCTTATCTTCGGGAAAATTATCCTGAAGAATTTAACGACTTTATTGATAGCAGCGAATACATTGCACTGATTGATCTTATTGCTTATCTAGGTCAAAATTTAAGTTTTCGTGTTGACCTAAATGCTCGTGAAAACTTCTTAGAAACTGCACAGCGCCGCGACAGCATTCTTCGTCTTGCTCAGCTAATCAGCTATAGTCCTGCAAGAAATAACCCAGCGAACGGATTTTTAAAATTAACCGCAATTGCTACTAGCGATAATATTTTAGATTCTAACGGTGTTAATCTTGCAAATACAAATATTGTTTGGAATGATCCTACGAATCCAGAATGGTATCAACAGTTTATTAACATTATGAATTCCGCAATGGGATCTGCGTTTGGAAATCCTTCTGACAGAAAAGTAATTGACGGAATTACTACAGAACAATATCGAATTAATAGTTCTAATAGAGACACCCCTATTTTTAGTTTTAACAAAAACATTAATGGTGTTCCTATGAATTTTGAAATTGTTCCTTGCACATTTTTAGGAAAAGAGTTTATCTATGAAGAACCTCCAAAGCCTGCAAATCAATTTAGTTTAATCTATAAAAACGATAATCAAGGTTCTGGAAGCCCTAATACTGGATTCTTCATTCACTTTAGACAAGGTGCGTTAAGCATGGCTCGATTTGGCCTTGATAATCCAGTTCCAAATGAAATTGTTGGTATTAATACTCCAGACATTAACAACACAGATGTTTGGCTATGGCAGTTAGATAATAACGATGACTTTGATACATTGTGGACTAATGTTCCTAGTTTGATCGGAAATAACATCATTTATAATAGTCTTAACAAAAATTTAAGAACAATCTATGCAATTACCTCTCGTGATAATGATCAGATTGATTTAAATTTTGCTGACGGAGTATTTGGTGACTTGCCGAAGGGAAACTTTAGGTTATTTTATCGTCAAAGTAGCGGACTAAGTTATTCAATTAAGCCTGAGCAAATGAGCGGTGTTGTAATTGAGATACCGTATACTAATGCTGTTGGTCAGAATCATACTATGCAACTTACTATGAGTTTGCAGTATACCGTTACTAATGCTTCTGGTCCTGAGTCAAATGCAAGTATTCAATTAAGAGCTCCACAGTCTTATTATACTCAAAATAGAATGATTACAGGAGAAGATTATAATATTTCTCCTTTAACTGTCGGAACTGATGTATTAAAAGTTAAAAGTATCAACAGGTCTTCCAGCGGAATTAGCAAATATTTTGAATTATCTGATGTTACTGGAAGTTATAGTAAGACAAATATATTTGCCAATGACGGTATTTTGTATAAAGAAGAAAAAGAAGAAACCTTAGAGTTAGAATTTACAAGTAGGAATCAGGTCCTTGCATTTATTAAGAACTCTCTTGCTCCGATCGTTTCTGATCCTTCCTTAAAGTCTTTCTATTTAGAAAAGTATACAAATCCTAATCTAGCATCTTTAGGCCTAACTTGGGTAGAAGTTAATAAGACTCCGGGGCAAAGCAGAGGATATTTTGTAAGTCCAAGCGGTATTCCATCAATTGGTTCTTTCTCTGAAGAAAATTTAAAATATTTGCAACCGGGAGCTCTTGTTAAATTTGATGCTCCTCAAGGAAAATACTTTGACAGTAATAATAATTTAAAAAATTTAGTATCAGCACAAGTTGGATTTGATATTGTTAAGTTTGTAAAATTGTCTAAAGGAAAATATTCTTATAACGAATATTATGTTAAGACTTTTAATCTACTTCCTCTTTATACATCTAATCTATTTTTTGGAAATTACGGAGGAAAAGACAGATATGGCTTATACAGAGACCCCGATTACCCGGGACTAAAATACTGGGTTGACTTTGCACTAGAAAATGGGTATGACATAAACACTGTTAAACAATATTTCTTTCCAGGATTTGGTGCCGACGAGCCTCGATCTGCTACAGTAAATAAAACCGCGTATTGGTCGTCAACTGGTGTTCCTATAACAACTAATTCGTCTGGTGAACTAACTGAAGTTCCACAAGGTGGTAGAACCTATATTTGGGCTAAGATTCAACAGGTCATTGGGGACGGATCTAACAGTGGCGCAGGAACGCTAGACGACGGAACTGGTCCTGTTATTTTCTACACTAGGATTCCTGACGGGGCAATTCCTGTAGAAGTTATTCCAAAGTATATTGATACATTGGGATTTCCTATTGAAAATGAAATTGCTAATATCTGCATGACTCAAAGAAACTTTGGTCTTAGCATTGATGCTATTACACGAACATGGAATATCATTATTAACTCTAATCTTGATATTGTAAATTCGTTCAGTTTGGTTAATCAAAACAATTATGAAGACATCGGTATTGATGCAAGCTGGGTAATTGCATTTATTTGGACTGGTAAAAGTTATCAAGTAAGATATCGAAAACTTAATTACATATTTGAAAGCAAGGAAGAAACAGCGTTCTTTGCTGATGACACATCGATCAATTATGATTTTACTAGCAATACAGTCATTAAAGATAAAATTGATGTATTGTCAGTGAACACTGTAAATGAAACAAGTCTCGGAGTAGACCAATCATGGCAGGTTGACGGGCCTGTAGTTGAAATTGATGGATACATTCAGCCTAAAAAAGTTAAAGTTAGTTTCTTTGATTCAAACAATGCAGGACAAATAGTCGATCCTGAATCTTTTGATAATATTGTTCAACCTCAAATTATAAGTCCAATTACAAATTTTAGAGAAAATTTTGTTTATTTTAAGAAGCTAGCAGATGGTCAGCGTTACGAATTTGTTAACAAAGACAATTTTCTCGCATTTCCAACTGATGAAGATATTCCTCCAGCTTCTAAAACTGAGGGTCAGTTATTCTATCTTTACGATCCTTCAATAAATGTAGTAAAGTATTGGAATGGAACACAGTTAATATATACTGATCAATATTTTGCAAGAGAAGGCCGTTCTGATCTTAAATTTCATTACGTTCATAACAGCGGAAAAGAAAGAAGAATTGATCCTAGCAAAACTAATTTAATTGACATATACGTTTTGACGTTGTCATATGATAATGATTTTAGAAGTTATCTTGCAGGTAATTCTACAGCTGAACCTAAGCCACCAACAAGTCAGGCACTGGAACAAACTTATGGCGATGAGCTAAAATCTATAAAAGCAATCAGTGATGAAATTATTTTTCATCCTGTAAGATATAAAATATTGTTTGGTAATAACGCTGATGTAAATCTTCGTGCTAAGTTTAAAGCTGTTAAAAACAGCAGTATTCCTACAACAGATAATGACATTAAAACAAGAATATTAGCTGCGATCAATAATTTCTTTGCACTTGAAAATTGGGATTTTGGTCAAAGTTTTTATTTTACTGAGTTGTCTACTTATGTCATGAATCAGCTAAGTCCAGACATTACAAACTTTGTAATAGTTCCAACAGGAAATAATGCATTTGGAAGTTATTTTGAAATTTCTTGCCAAAGTAATGAAATTTTTATTAGTGGCGCGACAATTTCTGACATTGAAATAATTGATGCAGTAACAGCATCACAACTTAAATCACCTACAACGATTGTAACAACAAGCGGAACATAAGATGGCATCTAAAAAGAAAACAGTTAACTTACTACCAGAATATCTAAGAACAGATAAGAATTCTAAATTCTTATCTGCAACTGTGGACCAACTTATCAATACACCCGAACTAGAAAGAATTGACGGCTATATTGGTTCTAAAATTACTCCTAATTATGATCCAACAGTGGATTTTTATATCAAAGAAAATTTACCTTTAAGGACAAGTTATTCTTTAGAGCCTGCAATGGTCTTTAAAGACAAGTCGTCTAAAATTAACGATGTAATTTCTTATGACGATTTGATTAATGAATTACAAACTTCTGGAAGTAGTGTCGATAATCTAGATCGAATTTTTAGAACTAAATTTTATTCTTATGATCCTTTAATTGATTGGGATAAGTTAATCAATTACAATCAATATTACTGGTTGCCCACAGGCCCAGATTCTATATTAATAGATGTTGAAGTTGACGTTGAAGCTGAGATTATTGGCCAACAGTCTTATGTGACAAATAAGATTAACTCATCAACTGGAGAATTTTATTCATTAACAAATGGATTGGCAATTTCTTTTAATAATGCAACAGATTCTTCCTATAATTCTAAAATTTACATTGTCGAAGGCGTTGGAAAATCTATTAAATTAATTGATATTAATTTACTAGACGGATATGAAAAATTTGCAAGGGTTTTGAATGAAACATTTGATTCGACTTTGTTTGATGATTTTCCATTTGATGCAGATCGTCGCCTTCCTTTGGATCCTGAGTATATCACAATTAATAGGGCAAGCAAAGATTTAAACCCGTGGAGTAGATATAATAGATGGTTCCATATTGATGTTATCAAAATGGTAGCTGACATTAGTGGAACTGTTCCAGTAATTCCTTTAGAGCAACGAGCTAAAAGACCAATTGTAGAATTTAAACCAAATATCCAATTATTTAATTTTGGTAAAGTTGGTGTTGAAAACGTTGACTTGATTGATTCTTTAGAGTCTGATGCATTAAATGTTGTTAATGGTGCACCTGGATATTATATTGATGGTGTTTTGTTACAAAGCGGCCACCGAGTTATTTTTGGTGCCGATAAAAATCAAGATGTAAAAAGAAAAATTTATAGAGTAGAATTTACTACAGGAACCTCTCCTGTAATTCAACTAGTTGAAGAATATATACCATCTAACCTAGATAGTGTATCTGTAAATTTTGGAAACAATCATGCAGGAACAAGTTGGTTCTATAACGATTTAACAGGTGCTTGGGTGTTTGCTCAGCAACACGATACACTAAATCAACCTCCACTTTTTGATCTTCATGATGCTGATGGAATTAGTTATGCAGAATTAACAACAAGTTTCTTAGGTAACAAAATTTTTGGTTATGATGTCGGAACCGGCGCAAATGATTTGGTCTTAGGTTTTCCTTTGAAGTATCAAAATAGTGTAGGAGTTGGAAGTTATCTGTTTAAAAATTACTTTATGACAGATAATATCAACGTAGTCAATAAAAATGAAACTCAGATAATTCCTACTTCTATTACCTACATTAAAGTCTACGACGATGCAGGAGACGACTCATTAGTTAATGTTTGGCAAGAAGCTGTTGATTATCAAATGCCAATTTTAGAAGTTCAAACAGTTTCTGAAACAACATCTTCTCTAACATTAACATGTTTAAACAAACCTATTGACACCACATTAACTGTATCGGCGTATATTAACGATGTTAAATTAGAAACAACTACCTATGCTACTCCTACTAAAGTAGTTGTATCTTTTGCTGAACCTCTAGAAGTAAATCAAACCATTCTTTTTAAGGTATTAACTAGTAATACTCCTAATTCAAACGGATATTATGAAACTCCTTTAAGTTTAACAAATAACCCGTTAAACGGTCCAGTTACAGATATGACGTTAAGCGAATTGTCTGCTCACGTCTATTCTATGACTAGTAGAATTGCTAATGTTGATCCTACAAATCTAAAAGATGTAACTGATTATGCAAAATATGGAACTAGACTAATTGTTAGTTCTAATCCAATTTCTTTTGCTCAAATTTTCTTTGGTAAAAAAGAACATAATCTAGTAGACGCTTTGAGATCTGCTAGCTATCATTACAATCAATTCAAGTCTGTCTTGTTTAAAAAGCTCTACGATGTGGATAGTCAAACAACTCCTGCAGAGTCTCTTGATGAAATTTTAAAAGACATTAATGGAGTTAAAGATTCTAGATCTCTATATTATAGATCTGATATGTTAGGTTACGGTAATAATAAGATTGTTAGATCGTATACAGTTACTGACCCTAGTAGCACAGAGTTTCCGGTTGGCATTGACTTTGATCTATCGACAAGAAGCTATACCTCTGTATTAGTCTATTTGAATAATCTTCAATTAACAGTTAGTGAAGATTACGAGTTTAACTATTTTGATGGCACAGTTACCATAAATGCAAGTTTAAACGAAGCCGATGTTGTAGATATTCATATCTATAATAACACACTTGGCTCCTATGTTCCTGCTACACCAACTAAACTAGGCCTATATCCTAAATTTGTTCCAGAAATTTATAATGATGATTCTTATGCATCTGGTTCTGTAACAATGATTAGGGGTCACGACGGCAGTGTTACAAGAGCTTATGGTGATTACAGAGATGCTATTATTTTAGAATTTGAAAAACGTATCTATAACAACATCAAAGTTAATTATAACTCTCAACTGTTTGATATCATGGCTTCAATGCCAGGAGCATTCCGTAACAATAAATTTAGTTTACAAGAAGCAAATGATATTTTAGTTAAAGATTTTACAAGATGGGCAGGTCTAAATAATATTGACACTGTTGTAAATTCTACCTTTGACGAAGGAAATTCCTTTACATGGAATTTTAGAAATACTAAAGATCTAATATTAGGCAAAGATACTTCGGGAACTTGGAGATCTTTGTATAGATATTATTTTGATACAGAACGTCCTCACACCCATCCATGGGAAATGCTTGGACACACATCAAAGCCTAGCTGGTGGGATGATTATTATAGCTGGACAGACCCTTCGAAGCGTCTTCTATTACTTGAAGCAATAGAATCTGGGTTTACACAAGAACCTCCTTCTGTTGAAGTAAATTCTAATTATGCGAGACCGGGTGTAGCAGATTATATTCCAGTTGATATTGCTGGAAATCTTCTACCACCTGATCAATTGTTAGTAGGAGATATTTCTTATGTAGATAAACAGTCAAATTGGCTGTTTGGTGATATGAGTCCTGCTGAGACCGCTTGGAGACGAAGTAGCTATTGGCCATTTGTTGCTAACATTTTTGCAGCATTAGCAGATCCATGCACTTATTCATCTAGACTTTATGATGTAAGTAGGACATACATTAATAGTCTTGGACAAATAACATATCAACAAGACGATTTATATCTTGATCCTAGAAAGCTGTTAATTGACGGTGAAAATGAAGAACAGGTTGTAGGTTATGGTCTATATGTTGTAGAAGTTGGAAAACAAAAAGACATTGACTATATTCAAAAGTTAAGACAAGATATTGATTACCTTAGTGTAAATCTATTCCATAAACTAGGAGGATTTACTAGCAAAGAAAAAATTCAGATCATTATTGATTCGATTGATCCTGTGTCTACAAGCCCTGGCGTTATCCTGCCTCCGGAAGATTATTCTTTGATCTTAAATGTAAGTAATCCGATAAAGTCATCTAGCATTTCTGGTATTATTGTTCAGAAGGCAAATGGTAGATTTGTAGTAAAAGGATATGATGTTTCGAATCCTTATTTTGAAATTTATAAGCCAGTAAGAACTGCAACATCTGGTGCAATTACTGTTGGTGGTGTTTCTGAGCAGTTTACTGATTGGATGTCTGTGATTCAAAACGGAAACTCTGGCCTGTCAGCAATTGATACTACTACTGCATCTGCAAATACTTCTAGGTATTACAAGCAAGGACAAATTGTAAGATACAACAATAAATTTTACCGTGTAAAAATTGGTCATGCTGCACAGACAAGTTTTGATCCTGCATTATTCTTTGAGTTAGATAGTCTACCAATGAAGGGTGGAGCACGAGCATTGCTTGCATCTAAGTTTGAATCTATTGTTACTAGAATTCCTTATGGAACAGAATTTTCTACAGTTCAAGAAGTATACGATCTTATTGTAGGATATGGTGAATTTTTAGAAAAACAGGGATTTGTCTTTGATGAACACAATGGTGATCTTGGAGAAATCCTAAACTGGAAATTTACAGCAAAAGAATTCTTATACTGGACAACACAAAATTGGGCAGAAGGAAATTTAATCACACTAAGTCCGTTTGCTAATAAGATCAAATACAATTACACAGATTCTGTAGTTGATAACATTTATTCTAGCAAGTATGAGTATAGCCTGTTAACGGCAGATGGAAAATCGTTCCCAACAGAAAATTTTAGATTGACCAGAAATGACGGTATTTGCACAATTGAAACTTTAGATACTGAAGATGGACTGTTCTTTGCAGTATTGAACTCTATACAAAAAGAACATGCGTTTGTTTTCAATAACAGCACTGTATTCAACGATACAATTTATGATTTAGAATCTGGGTATAAGCAACGTAGAATGAAGCTATCTGGTTTTAGAACAAAGAACTGGAATGGTGATTTGTTCAGCCCTGGATTTGTTTACGATTCAGTTGATGTTGTAGATTGGAAATCCTATACCGCTTATCTACCCGGAGATGTTGTAAGATATAATGGAAGTTATTACGAATCTCTTGTTAAGATTAACAACGATCCTAAGTTTGATTTCGCTAAGTGGGTTAAACTTCCCGAGAAACCAGAACCAGATTTATTACCAAACTTTGATTACAAGATAACACAGTTTGAAGATTTCTATAGCCTCGACATCGATAACTTCGACGTTGGTCAGCAGACACTTGCTCAGCATCTTGTTGGATATACTCCTAGAACATACCTAAACAATTTGTTTACAAACCCCGTCAGTCAGTATAAGTTCTATCAAGGATTTATTAAAGAAAAAGGCACACGAAACGCTATTGATAAACTATCAAAAGCCAGCCAAAGCGTAAACAAAGGCGAAATTAAAGTCAGTGAAGAGTGGGCATTTAGAGTCGGTCATTATGGTGGGTTTGAAACATATAAAGAACTAGAGTTTACTTTAGAAGAAGGAACATCTTTAGAAAATCCGTATTTGGTAACTTTTGTAGAGTCTGTCCCAGCAAATAAAGATCCTTTAGTTAACTATGTTACACCTACAGATCTTCTTCTTTCTAGAAAAGATTATGTTTCGTCTCAGACTTTTATTACTTCAGCAGGAACATTTACAGATAACATCATTGAGCTATTAAATGCAGGCTATGTAAGTCCAGACGATGTTACTGCAACTGCATACGGAAAACCTAGTCTTCTAGATATTGCAAACAACAATATCATTAGGCAAGGCGATACGTTCTGGGTAGGATTCCTAGAAAACGGCGGATGGACTGTATATCGTTACGCTAGGAAGCAGGCAAAAATTGCTGGAGTATTTGTTAGCTCTCCAGGCCAAGACATTACATTTACAACAGATAGTCATCATAACCTAAAAGTTGGAGACTTAATTTCTGTTGTTAACTTTAATAAACAAGTTAACGGAGTTTATGTTGTTTCTAAAGTTCCGTCATTGAGTCAATTTACAGTTCCTTCTGAACTAACATCAATTGAAAATGAAGAATTGCTAGCCTATGGAGCACTGTTTAAATTTGATGTTGTAAGATATGCAGACTTTGCTGCCGTTGCAGAAACACCTGATTTACTGTTCTTCGATCATGGAGAAAAATTTTGGGTAGATCAAGGCCTTGGCGGCAAATGGCAAGTCTATGAAAAGATTAAAAACTATTCTGCTTCTTATGTAGAGTCTAATGATTTTGTTATCGGGCAGCAACTAGGACGATCTGTTTTTGCATCTGATAATACACCAGTTATGTTTGTGTCGGCTCCTAATTGGTCTACAACAGCAACAAACGTAGTAGGAAGAATTAAAGCCTTTACCAAAGTTGATGGTGTTTATCGTAAAGATTTTGAATATACACTTAATAGTGGAGCATTAACTTATGCCTCTACTAATGAAACTGCGGATTTTGGTTTTGCATTAAATTACGATATTGCAAAAGGTTTATACTTTGCGGGAGCTCCGGCAGCAAGTAATGTTAGATTTACTGGATCTACGGGGTCAGTTATTATTAGCACAGGAAGTGAAACACCTAGTCTATTAACTTCTCAAGGTATAGTTAAGATTAGTTCTAATAACCGTCAGTTCGAAGAAGAATTTACAGAAGCAGTTCTTGTTAGTCCAAACCCAATAACTAATGAAAGATTTGGTCACTCAATTTATGTTAATCAAGTTTTAGATTCTACATCAACATTGATTCTTGTTGGCGCACCCGGAACAGGGTCTATTACTGGTAATGTTTACTCTTATCTAATTGATAAAGTTAATCCTGTTTTAGGAATTGGTTCTACAGTTACAACAACTGGATCAAATATAACTCTTAATGTAAATTCTGTAGAAGGATTAGTTCTAGGAATGAAAATTGAAAGAGTTTCGGGAACGGGATTCTTGCCTTCTTCTGCTAGAATTGTAGATATTCCTTCTTCAACATCGATTATCGTTTATGTTGATTCTCCTGCAACACCTGGAACTGTTGTTTTCAATGCAATCCCTACTACCAACGTTAAGATTACTCAACATCCATCTGGAATATTGGTTAATTCAACAACAACATTGACAACAAGCAGCCAATGGGGGCACAAGATTTCAGGAACACCTGACGGGTCGTTGATTGCTATTAGTGCTCCTAATTGCATCAATACTTCTTCAAATACAGTTGGTATAGTTCAAATATTTTCTAATACTAACAATGTATTGAGTCATTGGTTTGATATTAGATCTCCTCTACTTGGGGGGAATTCTAAATTTGGTTATGATATTGCAGTTTCGGATAGCGGAAAGTATTTGATTATTACTGCACCAGAATACAAAGCACCAGGCGAACCATATGGCAGAGTATTAGTTTACAAGAAAGATTCTGATCAGTATGTTCTGTGGCAATCTCTTGCTAATCCTGTGAAGTATCAAGATATTAAATTTGGCTATTCAGTTTCTATTGATAAGAATGAAGAAACAATAGTAATTGGCGCACTTGGTGTTAACCGATCAAGATTTCATAAGTTTGATACTACTACCGGTGAGACTGTATTTGATAACGATGTAACTCGATTTGTTGATGCAATTCCAGATGCTGGAGAAGCCTATGTTTATGATAAAGTAGGTGAATACTTTATTCCTGCAGACGATTTATCAAATGATCAAGTTGTTGCAGGCAGCAAATTTGGTATTAGTGTAGTTGCTACTAACGATACGATTTTCGTTGGGGCACCTGCTACATCTGATGTATACTTTCCAGATGATTCTAGATTATTCATATTTGATAGAATTAATAAAGCTAGCGATAGTTGGAGTATTAAACATCAACAAGATGCCCTTGTTGATACAAAGAAGATTGGAAGAGTTGCTCTAATTGACAATCTCAAAGAAGAAATTGTTGAATATCTTGACGTTATTGATCCTCTAAAAGGTAAGATTGCCGGAATTGCAGAACAAGAATTAAAATTCAAAACTGCATTCGATCCTGCTGTATATTCTTTTGGAACAGCCGGAACTATTAACGATACAACTTCTAACTGGTTAGATGATCATATTGGTGAATTGTGGTGGGATCTAAGCACAGCCAAGTATATGTGGTATGAACAAGGCAGTGATATTTTCAGAAAGAATAACTGGGGAAGATTATTCCCAGGAGCAACAATTGATGTCTACGAGTGGGTCAAGTCTGATGTTCTTCCTAGCGAATGGGCTGCACAAGCAGATACTAACGAAGGATTGACTAAAGGTATTAGCGGGCAACCAAAGTATCCAGACAACAGTGTTGTTTCGGTCAAGCAAGTTTACAATAATGTAACAAATTCTTTTGAAAATGTTTATTACTTCTGGGTTAAGAACAAAGTAACAGTTCCTAACGTTAAGAACAGAAGAATCAGCTCCTTGCAGGTTGCAAGCATTATTGCAGACCCAGTAGCAAATGGATTAAAATTTGTTGAACTTCTTTCTGCAAGCTCTATTGCTTTTGCTAATGTTCAGCCAATGCTAACAGGATCTAGAATTAATGCAAATATTGCAATTGATAGTAGAGCTGGATTTATTCCAAAGCATACAGAATGGATTCTTTTAAACGAAGGTGATGCTAGAAGCGTTCCTAACACAATGCTAGAAAAGAAGTTTATTGATAGTTTGTTAGGATACGATAACAGAGGATTTACTGTTCCTGATCCATCTCTAAGTGAAAGAGAAAAATATGGTATAAGTATTCGTCCTCTTCAGTCTATGTTTAAAAATAGGTTGGAAGCATTAAGGAATTTGATTACATTTTCTAACTCTATATTATTAAAAAATAAGATCAGAGACAGCTATTCCTTTGAAAATTTAAACAAAAAAGAAGAGATTCCTAGTGTTTACAGTAGAGAATATGACCTAATTGTTGAGGACACATCTGCTCTAGATGATGTTCCTGTCATTAATTTTAAACAGGCAGTATTAACCTGCACTACTTTAAACGGTAAAATTTATAGTGTAAACATTGTTGATCCGGGGTTAGGATATACAAATCCTCCTGCTATTAAAATTATAAGTTCTAATAAGAGCACTGCACAACTAAATTCAGTCATTGACGACATTGGAAGAGTAATAGCTGTTGAAATTTTTAATCCAGGTCAAGGTTTTGAAGAAATTCCTGAATTAGAAGTAAGACCGCATTCTGTGATTGTTCAAGTCAATAGCGATTACGGTGATCGCTGGACAAAACATCACTTTAACTACGAACTAAAAACATGGATTCGAGTAAAGACGCAGGCTTATAATACTACTTTATTCTGGGATTATATTGACTGGTTTAGTGATGGTTATAATCAATTTAAGTCATATAAGGCAGTAGTTAACGATCTATTTGATCTTGCAGGTCTTACTGATGTATCTACAGGCGATTATATTAAAGTTAAGAATATTGGCACAGGTCGTTATGCTATTCTTGAAAGAGTAGAATCTACAAAATTTGGAAACTTTACTCCGTTATACGATATAGTATTTTCTGAAAAAGGAACAATTCAGTTATCTGATAATATTTGGAATTATGATCAAGCAAACTATGCCTATGATAAAACTACCTTAGAAGAAACTCTCTATGATCAAGTTCCAGATACTGAACTTTATTATATCTTAATGGCATTAAAAAATGACATATTTGTTGGTAATTTAAGAGTTAACTGGAATCTATTCTTCTTTGCAGGTGTAAAATATGCGTTGACTGAACAGAAACTATTAGACTGGGCATTTAAAACTTCCTTCATCAATGTTGTTAACAACACAGGATCTTTAGATCAACGTCCTGTTTATAAACTTGACAATGAAGAATTTTTTGAAAGCTATATTAGAGAAGTTAAACCTTACAGATCTCATATTAGAAATTACACATCTGCATATGGCGCACAGGACATCTACGACGGTCAAATAACAGACTTTGATTTGCCAGCATATTTTAATACCTTAACGCAGATGTCAGAGACTATTCAAATTAATAGTCTAATTCCTAAGAGCCAATTTACGGTTACAAACACATTGACAAATGCTTATCCGTGGAAGGATTGGGCAGACAATTATACGTATGAAGTTGATAGAATTTTAGTAGCCGACGGCGGAACTTATTACACTACAGTTCCTAGTGTTGTAATTACAACAGCAGAAGGAGATTTTGGATCTGGTGCAACTGCTGAAGCATACATCAGAGGCGGCTCTGTTTACAAAGTAGTTGTGACCAATCCCGGGTCTGGATACGTTATTCCTCCAATTGTTACCATCGTAGGCGGGGGTTCGAGAGTAACCAGAACTGCAACTGTATCTGTTGCAATGGCTAATAACAAGGTTAGAAAAAATACCATTGGAATGAAATTTGACAGAATCTCAAAAGAAGTAGAGATTGCAGATCATGATGTTGTTGATACTTTTGTTTGCCCAGGAAATCAAAATTCGTTTGTTTTATCTTGGTTAGCAGATTACGATAAGTTTTCTATTATTCCTACATTAGACGGAAAAGTTGTTCTTTCTACAGATTATACAATTGAGTTTTACACTGCCCCATATGCTGGATATAACAAGAGATATTCTAGATTTATATTTTTAAATATAGTTCCAGTAAATGGACAAGTATTGACAATTAGATACAAGAAAAATCTTGATCTTTATAATGCGATTGATCGAATTGAAAGATTCTATTCTCCTACAGATCAAATGCCAGGTAAGGATTATCCGTTACTAATGACAGGACTTGAATATCCTCAGACTCAGATACAAGGGTTAAAATTTGAAGATACACCTCCTTGGGGAACTGCTTCTTATGATGCCTCTCCATGGGGAGATCTTGTTACATCTTTTGCTGAAGCTAAGTTAGTAACGACTGCTACTATAGACGATACAGTCTTGTATCTAACAACAACCACTGGCATTGTTCCTGGTCAAGTTTTATCTGTAATTTCTACTTCTACAGGAAACTACTTTAGAAAAGATACAGTAATTGATTCAGTTGATCCGGATACAAACTCTGTCACAATTTTTTCTCCGTCTTATAGTATTAAAAAAGCTAGTGCTGCATCGACTATTACAGGTTCTCTAATTGAGTTTATTACTCACGATAACTTTAATGGTAATTTTAGAGGTAGCGATACAGTTTATATTTCTGGAATTTCTACTCCAGGATACAACGGACAGTATCAAATCTATACTTGCACCAATAATAAATTCTGGGTATTGTCAAATGGTGTTCTTGGCAGCACAACCGGAACAGTGACTACAAGTTCTGTTGCAAGAGTATACAGCATTTTAACAACAATTCCTGCAATTAGTAACATTACACTTGATAGAGTTTTAGATTCTTCGACTGGAACTTCTACAGTTCTTGTTGAAACTTATGCACTAATTGAAGATGTTGTAACAGCAACAGTTGCCTTTAGTGCAGGAACTCCTGCCTGGACTATTGCAGCAAGCACACATACACCTGCAAGAGCTAATATTTCTGTAACAGGACTTACAACATCTACAAGAACATACATTGATGTTAAATTGTATGGAAATACAAACTTAGAATTTTGGGGTAACAATACAGATTACCGTAGCTTAGATTCTGCAATTACAGGTGGAACCTGGCAAGGTGATAGTTTATCTGGAGCACTGGGTGTAAATCCTGAAGACATCATTATTGACGGTGATAATCTACTCAATCCTAATTCTAGCCATGCACCAGAAGAGTTTGTTCCTGGACATGTGTTAGATAGCTTAGGAATTAACGTTTATACACAGCCTGAAACAACTAGTCCGTCGGTGATGACGTTCTCTATTCCATTGATTGCTGGTCAAAAAACAACATGGCCTCTACCTGCTGTTCCAGAAAATCCAATGGCGATTATTCTTTATTTTAACGGAACAACGTTCCAAAAAATTAATAATCCAGACTTTTTCTCAGGAAATTATTTTACTTTACAAGGAACTGATTTAATTATTGGCGCTCAAGAAGTTTCCGGTTTAGCATTCTGCACATTAGTATTTGTTGGCGCAGACACCCAAGTTGACAGCGGAATTACTCTAGTCGATAAGCAGTCAACTACAACTAATTCTGGAACAGTTGTAAGTTTATTTGATTTTTATGATGTTAAGAGTGTTTACGTAACATTGAATGGCGATCAAATGAATCCTTATAATGGCTCGGCACCTGGATATTTGGTCGAACCTTATAATGAACTAAATCATAGAGCTACCGTAAGAGTTATTCTTCCTCCGGAGAATAAAAAATATAATATTGAAGCATGGTTCTTTAAAGAACCATATCCTAAGTTTAACAGATTCTATCAAGAAACTCAATATGTTGATTCTACTTCAACAGCTAGGACTTTTGTTTTGTCGTTCCCTCCTAGAACTGTTGAACCTTCGAGTAATCAAGCAATTGTCGAATACGGCAGTTATTTTAATCTAACTAGACTGCGTCCTCCGTCAACTAGCTATTACAGAGTAGAAGGTGACGAAGTAACATTTGACATTGACAACAAGAGAGTCCAATCTGGAGTTCACACTCTTAACACTGTTAAGGTTTATCTAAACGGTGTTGAACTACGCCCTGGATTTGATTGGACTATTAACTCTGGTGCAGATACAGTCACAGTAATTAACGGACTGTTAACACCTGGTGATGTGGTCGCTGTTTTAAGTCTATTAGAATATGATTACTTTATCTCTGGTAATCTGCTAACAACAACTAATCCAATTGGTCCTGATCAAATTATTAAAGTTTCTACGTTCCCTGACCAGGATAACATGTTTGTTAGGACAGAAAGATTTGAAAGAAATGCTGCAAATGAATACACTCTAAGCCTACCAGTTATTAATGAAAATTATGTTTGGGTAAGTGCTGGCAGTCAATATTTAAACAGTGGTTATGAATTCAGCTTGTTGCAAGACATGAAAACAATTCGTATAGCCGATACTGTAGTAATTGACCCCGGTCAAGAAATCATTGTAACAACTGTTACACCTCCTAGAGCTGGTGTTGAAATTATTGGTTATAGAGTTTTCAAAGACATTTTTGAAAATCAATCCTATAAGAGACTTTCTAAGTATCACACAGCAGAACTAGAAAGACCTCTATCTTATCTTGATACAGAAATTTATGTCAAGAATGCTAATACTCTTGCTCATCCAAATCCTGAGCTTAATTTACCTGGTGTTATCCTAATCGATGCAGAAAGAATTGAGTATTTTAGCAAGAATGGAAATGTATTGACTGACCTAAGAAGAAGCACTTTGGGCACAGGTTCTCCGTTCTATTCTCAGTCAGGAACTAAGGTTATTGATCAAAGTATTAAACAAACAATTAATACCTATGAGCAGCGTTTCCAACAGCATATCTTTACAAGCACCAACACTGTGGTTATTAGCACAACTACAGGAACAAGCTATGCACTAGGTGACGGTATTGAATTGACAACACCGGTTGGAATTCTATCTCTATCTTCCGTTGATACTGACATCTTTGTTACTTTAAACAAAGATCATAGCTGGTATACAACGGGAGATAAAATCATAATTCAAGCAGTTTCTCCAAATTTCTATAACGGTCTATACGTTATTGATCAGTTGTTAGATAACAGTATTACGGTTATCAGTGCTTCGAGCGATCAATCGACTTCAACATCGACAATCACTTTAGTTTCTGATTATCCTCATGGTTTATTAGCTGGAGACACTATTAATGTTCTGTGTGATGTTCCGCTAGCATCTGGAGACTTTGCAGTTTTTGATACGCCTGATCAGTTTACTATTAGATATAAAGCTAACGACACTGCAAGCGATTATGCTTCGACATCTTCAACACAAGTTTTAACTGATGATATTGGTCGTGTTGTTCTTACTGTAGTCGAGTCTGGTGGTAGAATCAAACTAAATTCTATTTCAACACTAACTGTAGGAACCGTTGTAGGAACCGTTAATACATCTTTTGCTAAATTATCTTATCATGATCCTGTGGATCAAGTTGAGGTTTATTTTGGAGGAAGAAAACTAAGAAAGACATCGTTAGTTGTTCATGACAAGACTGTTTCCTACGATACATCTACAGAGAGTTTAACAACTCTTGCTCCGGAATTTAGTATTAACACATCTACACAAGAATTAACGTTAAATATTGATGAAGAAGTTACTACCTCAACTAGGATTACAGTAGTTCAAAGGAAAGGAGCAATCTGGACAACAGAATCGCTATTGACTAGCGAAGTTCAACAAGCCAAATTCTTGCGTGCTCGCCCTGCAGAATTCCCTGACAGTTACTATTATGGTGGTGCAACAGAAATTACAGATGAAAATACTGACCCGTTATCTGATGATTCAGGAACATTACAAGGATTTTAATTAAAATGCCAAACGTTACCCAACTCTCGTTTATTAATTCAGCAACAGCCGAGACAAGTTTTGTTGTTGTTGATAATAAATTAACGAAAAGAATTACTTACGATACACTACTAAATCAGTTTCGTAACGCAGGAATAGGTGGACCAAGGGGACCTTCTGGCCCTACTGGTCCTGCGAGCACCACCCCTGGCCCTACTGGCCCTACTGGCGCAGTTGGTCCAACTGGCCCTAGCGGAGGTCCTAGCGGTCCTCAAGGTCCTCGTGGAGTAACTGGTCCTCAAGGTCCTCGTGGAGTAACTGGTCCTCAAGGTCCTAAAGGCGATAAAGGTCCAACTGGTCCAAGTGGTGGTCCTAGCGGTCCAACTGGTCCAACTGGTCCTAAGGGAGATCCTGGTGACTATGGTCCGACTGGTCCAAGAGGAGGTGTTCCGTTTTACTTTTCTACAGGAACGGTTGATTCAAGTCCCGGTTCTGGTTACTTTAAGTATAATAATGCAACAATTTTAAATGTAACATATATCTATATTAGTAATTCTGATGCATTAGGTAATGATTTAAGACGTTGGTTTGCATTGTGGGATAGTTCTAGTTCTACAATAAAAGGGTATTTGAATATTCGTAGTCAAGAATACGACGGTCCTGTAGTTAATCTTTTTAAAATTACTGGAGAAATTACCACTGTTTCTAACTATCAGCGAGTCCCAGTAGAAGCAATTGGCGGCGCCCGACCTGCTAATAATTCAGAACTAGTTATCGAATTTTATCCTTACGGAGAAAAGGGTGATCCCGGCGGCCCAACTGGCCCAACCGGCCCAGAAGGACCAACTGGTCCTAGTGGCGGTCCTAGCGGCCCAACAGGCCCGACCGGCCCTAAGGGAGATAGAGGTCCTCAAGGTCCTAGAGGATTTACCGGCGATCCAGGATCTCCAGGTCCAACTGGCCCAGAAGGACCAACTGGTCCTAGTGGCGGTCCTAGTGGTCCGACAGGTCCGACAGGTCCATTGGGTCCAACAGGCCCTAGCGGACCATTGGGTCCAACAGGCCCTGGCGTTCTATCAGGGGGAACTACTGGACAAGCTCTAGTAAAGGCAAGTGATACAGATTACGATACCACATGGTCTAATGTTACAGATTTAGGACTTTCTTCAAGATCGTCTGTAACAGCTTCTTCTTTAAGTTTGGCCAGCGGAGCATCTGCAAACCTTAATGCAACAGGATTTAAGTCTTATTTGTTATCTAAGATTACAACAAATTTCCCAGCATGGGTAAGAATTTATTCTGATTCGACAAGTAGGACTAACGATTCGTCTAGAGCAGAGGGCAATGACCCATTGCCCGGTTCTGGTGTAATTGCAGAAGTTATTACTACTGCTGGTAATCTAACACAGTTAATAACTCCTGGAGTCATGGGATTTAATAATGACGATCCAGTAGGTGAAGATGTTTATATTAGAGTTACAAACAAAGACACAGTTACACGAGTAATTGAGCTCAACATGACTATGTTAAGATTGGAAGCATAATATGACTACAAGAGAATACGTAGTTACACTTCATAAATTTGAAGATTTAGAATCTTTTTATGAAGATATGGAAACTCCTGGCGGAGCATTATATATTCCGGACCGAGCAGTTGAAGTAGCTAATCGCCGCCCAGTTAGTAGAAATACGCATTATTATCTAACTGACGCTGAAGCAGATCTAATCAGAAATGATCCTAGAGTTTTAGCAGTTGAGTTAGAGCTTTCAGAAGGTGGTTTTGAACTTACACCATGTTGGGTTCAAACTAGCACAGTATGGAATAAGAGCCAAATTGTTTCTGCGGATCACAAGAACTGGGGCATACTTCGCTGCGTAGAAGGTGTTCAAAGATCAGGATGGGGTTCTGATGTTACACCTAGTGCAATTGGAGTTGTAAATGTTACAGCTAGTGGAAAATACGTAGACGTTGTAGTTGTTGACGGCCATTTTAATCCTGCCCATCCTGAGTATGCAGCAAATTCTGACGGAACAGGCGGGTCTCGAGTTGTCCAATATAATTGGTTTGAATTATCACCTACGGTTGCAGGACTAAGTTCTTCTACTTACGTTTACACTCCTTATGTCGATCCTACTTATCCTGATAATAACGGAGACGGTTATTCTGATAGAACAGTTGACAATGATCATGGCGCTCACGTTGCAGGAACCGCAGTAGGAAATACATTAGGTTGGGCAAGAGATGCAACTATCTATAATTTAAATCCTTATCCGTCAAATCAAAATGCTGGATCTAGACTTACAGGTCTAAATCATTTAGACTATCTTAAAGTTTGGCATCAAAATAAACCTGTAAACCCAATAACTGGTATTAAAAATCCCACAATTTCTAATCATAGTTATGGTGTAACTTATTCAACTAGCATAACAAACATTACAACTGTAAGTTATAGAGGAGTTGTTTATTCTGGTCCATTTAATCATGCCCAGCTTAAAAACTTTGGTATCTTTAATACTGCATCTATTGCTATAGTTTCTAGTCGAATTGCAGCCGTAGAAGCTGACTTTGTAGATTTAATATCTGCAGGAGTAATACCTGTTGCTGCTGCGGGTAACAGTTTTAGTCGTGCAGAACCTTATAGTGCAAATACTGCATCTGATTACTATAATTATCTTCAAATTCCAGGAGGTCCACAGGTTCATTATAACAGAGGATCTATTGGAGCAGCGGATGGCGTTATTTGTGTAGGTTCAGTCGACTCTGTATCAACTGAGATTAAGTCAAATTTTAGTAACTGCGGTCCTAGAATCGACGTATATGCTCCTGGAAATAACATTATGAGTGTGGTAAATTCTACAATTTCAACATACATTAATGACTCTAGGAACACATCTTATTATCTATCTAAAAAATCCGGAACTTCTATGGCGTCACCGCAAGTTGCTGGTGTAGTTGCATGTCTGGCAGAAACATGGCCTACAGCAAAAGCTAGTCAAGTAGTAGATTATCTTCATAAGACTTCTAAGACCAATCAATTATTTGACGGAACAGGCGGGCCTTCTGACTATACTGATTTGCAAGGATCTGAAAATAGATACCTTTATTTTGTTAAACAGCGCCCAGATTCTGGTCAAGTTGGTCCAAAGTCAAATTTAGGAGCTAGACCTTCTAGTGGAATGGTATATCCGAGACCTAAAATCTTTAGATACGGAAGATAAACTGCTAAGAAAAAATATGGATAAATATCACTATGAGTGAAAACAACATGAACCCACAAGATTTAAAACCCCAATCCAAGCCAAATGAAGCAGGCCCTGTGAGTATTCAAGGGCATATCAAGATCTATGACCCTCAAACTAAAGAAGTATTTGTAGATAAACGTAATGCTATTCACTATGAAAACTTCAGTATTGCCCTTGCCCAGAGTATTTCAAATCAAGGAGAAGGAACTATCGGTGAAATGGTGTTTGGTAATGGTGGAACACGAATTGACCCTACTGGAATTATTACCTATCTAACACCTAACAATACAGGAAGTGGTGCAGCTCTATATAATCAAACATATTATAAAACTGTAGATGCTAAAAGAAGTTACTCTTTAGATCCTGCCAGAAATTTTATGGAAACTAGACATATTGCTGGTGTTTATTATAGTGATGTTCTTGTAAGTTGTTTGCTAGATTTCGGTGAACCTAGTGGGCAATCTGCGTTTGATAATATCACTGATACAGAAGGTTCGTTTGTTTTTGATGAATTAGGATTAAAATCTTACTCGCCTGCGGGTCCAAATTTAGGAATGTTGTTAACACATGTTATTTTTCACCCTGTCCAGAAGAGTTTGAATCGAATGATTCAGATTGATTATACAATCAGGATTCAAAGTTTAAGTAATGGAATTTAATAATGCCTAGCGAATATTCATATACATTAAAATTTTCAGATCCTGCTAAAAATGACAGGTCTATCGTCGTCAACGGATATCCTGAAGGGTCCGGAAAAAACAATTACGATACTAGTCTAGACCTAGTAGGACCTGGATATGTTGCGTATGGACAGGCAATTTCACAAAACTTTTTGAAGATCTTAGAAAATTTTGCTGGGCCTAACCCACCTAAAAATGCAATCGAAGGGCAGCTATGGTATGATACAAGTAATCCAGAAAAGAAAGTTCTAAGAGTTAATAACGGAGAGCTAAGTAGTGCTCGTTGGCCAACTGCTAATGGTATATATCAACAACCGAACGATCCTGGAACAGAGTATCTTCAAAATGTCAAAGACGGTGATATCTGGGTTAATACTTCTAAAAATCAGTTAAACATCAGAAACGGAAACGAGTGGGTCTTAGTAGGTCCCGGAACTAGTTCTTTGGACAGCAAAACAGGTTTAGAGGTTGCTGAATTAGAATCAACAGATGGAATAAAATATCCTGTAATTCTTAACTGGGCTAACGGTAAAGTTGTTGAAGTAATATCCTATAATGATTTTACTCCTAGGGTTGTTATTGACGGGTTTTCAACCATTAAGGCAGGCGCAAATTTAACCAGTAAAGTTTCTGCAAAGTTTAATGGACTTGCTGATAGAGCTAATGCACTAGAAGTTAGCAGAGGCGTTTTAATTAAAGCAACTGAAGTTTTAAAGAACAAAATACCGTCTAACGCAAGACAAACACATACCGGCACTTTTATTGTAGAATCAATTGAAGGATTTTCAGTCAAACGAAACGGAACAGCACCTGAAGTAAAAATTTATGCCGACTCAAATAATCGAGCATATATAACTTTTACAGCTACATCAATTTCTACAAACAATGCTGCAAGTATAAGAATAGGTCTAGAAGATCATTCTTATATTTCTTTTACCAGAGTTAGTCAAACAGCTAATGAAGGTAAGATTGGTCTTAATGTTTCTCCTTCAGTTATTGCACAATCTTCATCGACACTCAGTGTTAATGGAGGTGCAACGTTTAGTAATACAATTTACATCAATACAAATACCACAGCTTCTCAAGTTTTAGTAGCCGCAGGATCTGTAAGTATTGCTGGTAGCTTATCTGTTAATAAGTCTGCAACAATTACTGGGACCGTTCTAGTATCAAATACGTTAACTACCGCTGATGTTATTCCAATAACATCAGCAACCTATAACATAGGATCTCCAGAATACCAATATAACACAATATATGTAAGAAATATAGGAACACCAACTGATATATCTTTAAACTTCTACGGAGTTTCATCTTACGCTGACGAATTAACAACTCCTAGAAATTTTAATATTACTGGTGATGTATCGACGACAACGGCTCTTCCATTTAACGGAAGTCAAAACGTAAGTTTCCTTGTTTCTGCCACATCGGCAATGATACTGAGCAAGCCTGTTTCTACATCAACAACTGTTACTCAAACATTGCTTGTTTTAAACACTGCAACTCCTGGAAATCCGCTTGAACAAATTTCTAAAGAAACATTTTTGGCTGATATATATTCTCGCATATTTCAACCAGGAATGATTTTGCCATTTGCAGGCGAGCTGCCAGGAGATTTACCATCGGGGTGGGTATGGTGTAATGGAGAATCTTATTCAACTACTGCTACTCAGTATCGAACATTATATGAAGTTACAAATTATCGTTACGGAAGAGATGTAAGTGGTGATAATTTTAATGTTCCTAATATGACAGCTACTACTTTTGTCAGCACTGGTTCTGGAACAGGAACGTATTTACAATACATTATAAAGCTCTAAGATATGGCCTATACAATATACATTAACAATGATACAGTTCTTACTACAATTGATCTAGGCGAGGTCGATAGTGTTAGCACCAGTTTAGATCTAGTTGGTAAGAACGTAAACAATTACGGTGAATATGTTAATAATAACTTTGTTAAGTTGTTAACAAATTCTGCAGGTGCAACTGCACCGAGGGCACAGCAAATTGGCCAGCTTTGGTATGATACTTCAGTTCCTAATCAGCCAAGATTAAAATTATTCGACGGAGTAGAATTTAGTCCTATCGTTGGTGCTACAGTTGACGGTGCTGAACCAATTACCACGAGCACGGGTGACCTATGGTATGACAGCACTTCTAGTCAGTTAAAAATTTGGGTCAACAATAAATTTAATATTATTGGACCTGAAGTTTCTCCTAAATTAGGTAAGTTTGGAGTCTTCCCTGCACCTTTTGAAATTAGAGATCAGTATGCTAGCATGTTAAGAACACCGGGTGTGATTTATGCATTCGATAAACCATTTGGCATGTTTTCTACATCGTCTTGGTCTATGGAGCCCAGCACAGCGACGGTCTTTATTGGTGTTGCAACTGATGCTCCTGTTCGAGAAGGTCTGACACTTTTTAAAGATCTTGAAGTTCGTGGAACAATTTATAATAACGGAATTCCTATTAGAGAGTATCCAAAATTAGATCTGTCAGCAGCATACGAAATTACTCGATTTGGTAGTTTAGAAACTGCGGTTACTGCGACTAATGTTGCACGATATGAAGAGTCTAACAGACAGATTTCTGATGTGTTAGCTAAAATGTTTTCTACAATTCCAGGGTCTCAATATCCTACAAGCTCTGAAGCTAAAGTTGTCTGTGACTTTAGATATATGGTAACAGCTACCTTTGTTACTTCTTCAGTCTCTACAGGGTCTACAACACTTTCTGTTAACACTATGTCTGGAATTACTGAAGGATCTTTAGTTCAGGGAATTCCTGTAATTCCAGAAGGAACTTTTGTCTTGTCCACAAGTGGCGGCGTAGTAACATTATCAAGCCCTGTTTTTGGCTCAATTACTACAGGATCTTTTGTTACCTTTAACAATATTCAAACTACTGTTAGACATTTTAGACTTGATCAGGTTGATGTTAATTCAAGACAATGGACACCTAGAGAACTATATACAAGAAGTTTCTTAAATTGGGAAGGAACAATGACAGTTGCTTCTACAGTATCGTCGACTATTATTGTTCAAGGATTCCAAGATACATTATTTTACCCTGGTTTGCAAATCGAATTTACAGGCGGTGTATCTCAGGCTACAGGATATACAACAATCGTGGGAGTTACTACTAATTCTAACACAACTACTAATTTGATACTTCAAACTGCCTCAACAGGAACAGCGGCAACCGGAACTCAAAGAGTTATATTTAATGCACATCCAGTTCCGTTCCTTGCAACATATACCAACATTGTAATTTAAGGATAGTTAAGAATGCCATATATTTTAAATAAAACAAACGGGACAGAACTTACAACAGTTCAAGATGCTTCGTTAGATCTAACCACAGACTTGGCATTTGTTGGTAAGAATTATGCTGGTTACGGTGAAACACAAAATGAGAATTTTTTAAAGTTACTTGAGAACTTTTCAAATGTAACTGCTCCCGGAAAACCAATTGATGGCCAATTGTGGTATGATTCAGTTAATAAGAAATTAAATGTCTACAATAGTGAGCGTGAAGCCTGGAAGAAAATTGGAAATCTAGAAGTTGAATCTGAAACAAACATTCAGACTAAAGAACCTACAAGAGGAGATCTTTGGTTTAATACCGATAACGATCAGCTTAATGTTTATAATGGAACTGAATTTATCGTTGTTGGGCCTCCAGTAGGATCCGATATTAGAGCACAGTGGAGAGGTGATTTTGAATTTAACTCTCCGGACTCTAAGTCTTATAACATTAAGGCCATTATTGGTGCATCTAATGATCCTGTTGCACTTGTATCTGCAGAACCTTATACTTTAGATGACTATAGAAATTCTACTACTTTGCCTACATATCCTGTTAGGACAGACGATTTCGTTGACATCAGAAGAGGAATAACATTAGTTGGTGCCGTTACTGCAACGAATGCATTTGGAGTCGTGTATGCATCGTCAAGAAAGGAAATGACCGGCCTTGCAGAAGATTCGTTCTTTTGGGGAACTGCTGCTGAAGCATTACATTCTTTATCTGCAACAACATCAACTTACTCTGCTGGTATTTCTTATAAAACTACTAATAGCACAGATATATTCTTAGTTCCTTTTGTAAGCTCTAATCCCTCTTCAAGTTCAGATTTCTTTGTAGATCCTGATACTAGTCAGGGATTAAGATATCAACCATCGTCTGGCATATTGTATGCTGTTGCCAGCTCTGCTCTATATGCAGACATTGCAGAGAGATATTATGCTGATACATATTACGAGCCTGGAACAGTTTTAGTTATCGGCGGTGCTAATGAAGTGACAATTTGTCACAAGCACGGCGATGTCGCTGTAGCTGGAATTGTGTCTAAACATCCTGCTTACCGAATGAATGAAGGTGTAGGAACTGACGAGACGCATCCCCATATTGCATTAAAAGGCCGCGTTCCTTGTAAAGTAATTGGACCAGTTAAAAAAGGTGACCTGCTTGTGACAAGATCTTATCCTGGATATGCAGAAAAGGCTACCGATCACGATAGCCCTCATGCAATTATTGGAAGAGCCCTTGAAGATTTTAATGGAGTTAAAGGACTCGTTGAAGTTAAAGTTTAAACAGCCATTGGGGCTTTAATAGCCTCGTGGCTTTGATAATTTACTAACTCAAAATCCTGCATAGTAAATTTATTGATATCAGTGATAGCAGGATTAATATTCAATCCAGGCAAAGGTAACGGCTCACGTGTTAGTTGTTCCTTCACTTGTTCTACATGATTTTCGTAGATATGTGCATCGCCTAAGACAATAACAAGCTCTCCAACACCTAGACCGCAGACTTGCGCGATCATATGTGTGAATAGTGCATATGATGCAATGTTAAAAGGCACTCCAAGGAACATGTCTGCACTGCGCTGATACATCTGACAGCTCAGTTTTCCGTTGTTAACATAGAACTGTGCCATCACATGACAAGGTGGAAGAGCCATTAGATCTAATTCTCCTGGATTCCATGCTGTAATAATATGTCGACGACTATAAGGATCTGTTTTAATACCTTCGATCAGTTCGGCAAGTTGATCGTGATTTGCTAGAATAACTTTGTTAATCCGAATCAATGGCTTGCGCCACTTGCGCCACTGAACGCCGTAGATACGACCTAGGTCGCCAGCATGACGTTGAACTCTCTTGCTAACCCAATAAGGTGCAGTAGCATTGTCAGACCAAATGGTCTTTTTCTCGCTGTAACGACTTCCGTGTAGAATTTCTTTTAGACGATTCTCATCACCGCTACCTTCAATGAACCAAAGCAGTTCGGACACCATAGCCTTCCATGCTAGCTTCTTTGTAGTAACTGCGGGAAAGCCCTGCGATAGATCAAAACGCATTTGAACACCGAACTTGCTAATAGTGCCCACACCCGTTCTATCAGGTCTGTGTTCTCCTGTAGCAAGGATATCTTTTAATGCGTTTAGGTAGGAGTGTTCTGGATGTGTCATAGATTATATTCTTTAATTGTGTATTTTACTGGTTCAGTAAATGTAGCATGTTCTTTAACCTTTGTAAAGTTTTCTCGAACATAATTTAAATCAAAAAATTTATCGCACTGGTAGTCCTCATCAATTTCGGTTATATAAAACCTATCAACTATGTCTAAGTATGCCTCGTAAACGGCACTCCCACCGATGATAAAAATTTCTTTGTAAGGATAGAATGTAGTGCAAAAATATAATGCACGGTCTGTATCAGAAAAGCAACGGTCTGCACCTTCGATAAAGTCTCTACTAATCACAATGTTAATTCGATTAGGAAGATTTTTGCTGCCAATACTTTCCCAAGTCTTTCGACCCATAATGACAATTTGATCAGTGGTCTTTTCTCTAAACCAACGCATGTCTCCTGCAAGGCGAGGCCAGGGCATCTGACCTTCAAATCCTATGCCCTGGTTGCGGTCTACTGCAACTATGCAACTAATCATGCTTCTGCTTTGACAGCTTTTGAGGCCTTCTTGGCTGGAGGTTCAATTTCGTCTGCTTTCTTACGAAGAGCTTGTGCTTCTTTGAACAGCTTATCGGCCATTGATCGAAGATCTGCGGCAGTAATGGGTTTTTCTGCAACTTCGACTTGAGTAGGTTGTGCAGTCTCTGCAATAACTATCTCTTCGACTTTTGTTGATTGTGTAGCAGTTTTTTCTTGAGATTGTTGTGAACCATCTGTGACTGCAAGATCTTCTACTCGAACACCTTTCTGAGTTGCGATTAACTGATTAAGTTCATCCAACGGAATTTGAGTTTGAGTATTTGGAGTCATTAGCACCATGTTGGTGGGAACTTTTTTGAGTTGTCCTCGACCATGTAGCCAATTTAGCATGACGGCGCCGTCTGGGAACCTGCGAACTGCAAGAATATCTGCAAGCTCATTGGCCTGTTGCCCTGACTCGCTTTCAATGAGCTCCATTAAGGAATCATGGTATGCATCTGGCAAACCGGTGGTTCCTACTACCAAGGCACTCATTGGCTCTCCTGGTAGAGTTCTATAAACTACTGCTACTCGAGCAGAGTTGTTCTTCATTTTTCCCACATGTTTCATGTGTGTCTCCTTTTATTCAGTTTTAGCAACCTCGGCTTCGGCCTTTTGTTGTTGTGGTGCTACCGCAGCTAGAAACGCATTAAGGCGATCAAACGCGGCACCTACGCCGGAAGCTTCGGATGCACTAAAAGCACCTCTACGAACAGCAGTATCAATGATAGCACGAAGATTTGCTAGGTCGTTGATAGTTAGTTCTGGTTGTGCTTGAGTTTGTGCTTGAGCTTGTTGTTCCATTTAAAATTCCCTCTTTTTATGTAAATGTTGACATCCTAGTGATAACATAGTTAGCTCTTTAGGATCTTCCATACCAATTTCAGTGACAGAAACCATTTTCCTATTTAAGTCTAAACTATAGTTCACTTGTATAGCATATCGACTATTTAAATTGTATTCAATCCAGTGCTCTACTAATTTGACATCGAACTTATAGTCAATAGAGATTTTGGAAAAATGTTCTGGAATAAAGGAAAGTTTCCTAAACTCCAGAACGTTTAAAGCATTTACCGTTCCTCTATTTAATGACATTATATACCTACTTTATTTATAATGTGCAGTCTGACCGAATGGTGCAATAATGGTGTCGTTTCCATGAACAATAAACAGGGTTTCGCAGTAATCTTCGTCACCCCAGCTACCGCAAGGATATCCGTCAGTGAACATGATAAACCGCTTAGGTTGGATATCATTTTCCTTCATAAATTCCCAGTTAGCTTCAAAGTCAGTTCCGCCACCGCCCTTAACTTCGTAGCTCATAATTTCATCTGCATTATCAGCAGTAAATTTGGCATAGTTATAGACGTTGGTATCAAAGCACCACAAGTCCAGTTTAAAGTCAACGTATTCGTCCATGATTCCCTTAACTTCGCTAAGGAAGTCTTTAGCCTGCTTGTCCGAAATACTACCAGACATGTCAATTGCTACAGACACATCGATGGTTTCTTCGTTCATCATGCCTGGCAGAACTGCACCACTGTGCTGGCTCTTGCGGTTAGGACGAGCGAAGCTGAAATTGCTCTTGAGAATACTTTGGATATTCATGCGGAGCAGTTGGCGCCAATCCATCTTAGGCTCAGTGAAGTCCTTGATAAGACGTGCAACACCTGCAGGAACTTTGCCGGCACCGGCACTCTGAGCAGCCGCAACCATTGCTTCTTTAATCTCGTCGCGGATTGCTTTCTTTTCTTCAGGGGTCAGTTTTGGACGCTTGCCCTTGCCATCTTTATCTCCGTCACTGTCTCCGTCACTGTCTCCATCACCTTCATCATCCATGTGTTCATCAAGCAGTTCTCCAAGAGAGCCAATGTCGATCTTTTCAGCCTTTTCGTAGAGCTCGTCGTAGATTTGCTCGTAGCTCCAGCCTCGGTATTTGTCGTCTTGGAAGATTTGAATGAAGCTAGGCACTGTGCCGATGCGTTCGTCTTTGAGAATTTGGTTTGCGGCAAAGTCTGCGGCAATGTTACTCAGTTGAGGATCGCGACCTTCACGGCGACCCATATGGTCAAAGACATTGTGGAGGACTTCGTGTGCAAAGCCAAACTCACACTCTTTGGGAGTGAGCTTGTTAACAAAGCCATAGTTGAAGTAGAAGTTGCGCCCGTCGGTTGCAAGAGTAGAGCACCAGTCGCTGGCGTCAATCATCTTCATCCGAGTAGCCATGTTACCGAAGAATGGATGTCGTAGCAGAAGCCCAACACGAGCCGTAATCAGCTTGTCGAGGATCTTTGCTTTCTCTGCTTCGCTGAAGGTCTTGCCAATCCAGTCTTGTTTCTTTTGCTTTTCTTGCTTCATTACGGCGGCCATTGAAAACTCCTTGTTAAGATACATAAATTATACAGCCAGACTGAAAAAATGTCAAGCATCAATCCTTCTTTTTGGTTCTTGAATATCAATACCGCAGTTACATTCTTCCTTTTGGCAAATTACACTATCGGTTTTCCAGGAAATATTTTCATCCAAAATATTAAAGATAGGACCTCCTTGACGACAAACTCCTCGAAAGATTTCGTCAATTTCAATAATCATTAAATTCTTTCCTATATCACATTCCCAATTTTTAAAACGATTAAGTTTGTGATCTATGAGCGTCTGTGCTCGCCCATTCTTTTTGCTTCCGTCGTTGTATTCCAAAACCATTTCTGAATCATACCATGGAATCTTTGACATAGATTCAAATTTTTCCTTAGTTTGAGTTTTCCACTTCGGGCTTCTTATGTAAAGATTTTTTTGAATAATGGATAGTTGTTCCTCAGTATAAGGTTGCATAGTGTTAGAATCACCAATTGCCTTTAGTGTAGATATTGCAGTCGCTTCATTCAATATTTTATGATGCCCGTCTACAGCTTTTTGAAATAGAACAGGGTCTGTTTGTGTGGTAACGAATACGGTAACTAGAGTGTCTGTTTTTTGCATTACCTCGTTGACTTCTATTATGTGATCCGGGCTTTCTTCTTGTTCCGGATGATACGACAAGAATAGACGGTCTAACACATTTTTTTCTGCAAGTTCTTTCCAAAATCTTATGGTCCTAGATCCGTTACTAATCATGCTAGTATAACCGCCTTTAGATTTTATATAGGTTAACAGATCTGTTATTTTAGGATATAAACTTGGTTCACCTCCAGTAAATTGGAACCAGATTTTTTGTGTCGATTGATCGATAAGATTGTCAACAATCTTTTTATATTTTTCTATTTCTAAAGGACGCTTACTTCCATCTTTGAACTCACTGGGACAAAAACTGCAATTGAAGTTGCAGACATTGCTGAGCCTCCACTCAACTATTTTTGTCGTCCTAGGCTGAACTAATCTTTCGAGTTTTATTGGTATAATATTCATCTGTTATTTAAATCAATGCGATCATCAAAAAAGGCCCTTTCGGGCCTTTTTTAACCTTCCATTGCTTGGATAATGTATTTGCCATACTTGTCATGGAACTTATCAAAGTTCTTGAGTTTGCTGGCATCGAACGGCAGTTGATAGTTAGTAAGTGCAACCTTAGCACCCATAACAACCAGTTCAGTTGGGAAATTATCCATCATGAACCCAAAGAAGCAGTCAGCCATTTCGTCCCAATCCTTGGCCTTCTTCTTGTCGGCTTCTTGAAGCTCGTAGCACAGGCTAATAGTGAGCGAATACATCGCGGAGATTTCCTTGATGTTAAAGCTCTTAACCTTGCCAGCCAGAATGTCTTCAGGCTTAGGCATCTGCTTGGCAACCTTGCGGTGTGCCATGAATTTAACAGCCAGCCCTTCACCAATAGCACCTGAGATCAGATCGGTAAGGGTGTTTTCGCTGACGTCGTCATCTTCGAGCAGTTCGCTAACAAACGACCAAGAACGCGGAGTAGCGAAAGCCTTGCTGGCACTACGCGGATCGAAGTCGTAGAGGTCCTGCTTGGCAAAGCCAACATAACCAACGACTTGTTCGTGGATGCGATTGGTAACAGCCCACTGATGCCAGTCATCAAAATCGCAACGGAGTTCAAGGTGAACGAAACGATTAGCCAGCGGAGCAGGCATACGATAAGTAACACCCTTGTCACCTTCACGGTTACCAGCGGCAACAATGCTCACACCTTTGGGCAGCTTGTAGGTGCCAACACGGCGATTCAGAACCAGTTGGAATGCAGCCGCTTGGGTAGCAGGAGCCGCAGAGTTCAGTTCATCAAGGAACAGGATAGCAGTAGATTCCGGATCAGTCGGAAGTTCTGCAGGCGGCGCCCAGCTCATAGTATTTGCGTTAGCATCGAAATACGGGATACCCTTGATGTCAGTAGGTTCCCAAAGACTCAAACGAACGTCGATGACTTCGCGGTCTTGTTCTTCACCAATTTGCTTGATGATGTCAGACTTGCCAATGCCGGGAGGACCCCACATGAAAATCGGACGTTGCTTTTTAATAGCCTTACGAATTGCGGCTTTAGCTTCGTTGGGGCTAACAGTGCGGTTGGCAGAAATCTCTTTAGACATAGCTCTCTTTCGTTAAAAAACTGTTGGGGAAAACGTTTACAGTGCTATTATTGTAGCGTAGAACGCCGTCACTGTCAAGATGTTTTTTCTGAAAATCTTTCGTGTGCTCTTTGGAACTTTTGGATGTTTCCAGAAAACAACACCAATTGGACTGCTGTTTTCTCTCCAAAGACGTAGATTTTTTTAGATGTAAGGAAGTATGGACAATCTAAATTTTGGTCAATCCAGATTGCAAGTTTGTTGGTTAAGAACAACGGTTCGTCGAACTTGATTTCATAGTATTTGATATCTGCCTTTTGGAGACATTCAAAGCCTTGTTCAGTTAGTCGGAGTCCGCCCTTTTCTTTTCTTCGTGTATTGAACCACCAAGTTGGAATAGTTTTTCTTATTCTGTTGTCGTCGTTTGGTAACCCTAGTGTGTCTAGAACAATTTTGGTTATCTCAAACTTCTGATTCATTGTTAATTCTCTGTCCAGTTGTTAATTTATAGACTGAGAAGTCAGTTGTATTGAATAGCTTATTGAGTTTTTCAGCCAAATTAAATGCATGACCGCTATTCGAGAAACTAACTTTCTTGTATTTAGGTCCTAATTTTTGAGCTACTAAACTACTGGTTTTGAGATTTATAGGCTTATCTTTATAAAACACAGCCCATATTGCATCGGCCTCTAAAACCTGTTCAGTCTTATAGTTCTTCTTATTTGTAATTTCTAATAAAACTTTTGGCTTGGGCCTACTCATTACGCTAATATCTCCGATAAGTGCATAGATATTTAGCATTTTAACAATCAGAATTTGCCGCCGTCCATTGTAATAGTAATCTTTTCTGAATTTTGCGTCGCCACTTGATCGAGTTCGCCTGCGAGCCTAGTCATTACAACACTTAGGCTATTTTGCAAATCTGCGACTTCTTTTATGGTCAAATTAAGGCTTTTTTGATTACTTTTGATAGCAATTCGTGCTTTATTTAGAAAGTCTTCTATAGGTAATGTGTTGAGTTGTTTCATTGCTTATTTACCGTGTTTAAAACAGCCTTCATTTCTACTTCGGTCTTGAACGGACCGTGATATGGATAGCGTTCTAAAGTAATAAGTTTTGGGCAGAAGCTTTTAACCCATCCTTTTCGGAATTTGATTACATAGTATCCTGCACAATACAGACTCTTGCTCTTCCCACTCTTTGCAAACAAAGGCAGCTTTTTACGAACGTTATACACGGGTTCGAATGGCTTTGAACTGCAAGGATATTCGTAGATAAAGTATCCAGATGGTTCATCTTCAGTTTTTTTAGAAGGTCCCCCGTCTAAGATATTAATTCCTAGATCTTTCTTTATTTCTTCGAGATTTTTAAATTCTAGAAATTTGCCTTTTCGAAAGAAAGAATATCCTTTCTTCTTTCTTTCAATTGAACCAATCTTTTGACCACTGTCTTCAATGATCCATTCTTTGTCAGGAATTAAAACTTTACTTGTTGCACTCATTCGCAGTATCTCGCATTTAGTGGTTCTGCAAAACTCTGCACCTGCTCGCTAATTTTCTGCAAGTCGTAGGTTCCACAGAATTTCATTAATCTAATACCAACCTGAGGAACATTTTTAGTCTTATGTTCTTCTGCGGTAATGGTATCGTTGATAATCTTTGTAATCTCGTCGGGCTGTGCTTTAAGATCGCAGAGTTTAACATTGCGGAAGTAATCATCTAACACACGATGCTCGACCCCTTCGTGATCAGTCCATTTCTGTAGCATGAGATTGTTCCACGCCCAACCTTTAGTTTTGCGATCTGCAAACGCCTCACGCAGTCCAACTTTGTTCTTAGTGCCCTTTTCACGAACACCGGGATAAGCACTGAAGATGTTATCGCTAGTGTCGCCACGCATACACTTTTCAAACAAGAGCCATTCTGGATCAGGCGCAGGCTTTACTTCTTTAGTTTTCTTATCAATAACAGGCTTACCCTTTTCGTCAAAGTAGCCTTCGTGGGTAGTTGTGATTTGCATGACACCGTTGTATTGTTTTACATTGGGTGCAATGAGCTGTGCGAAGTCTCCATCTGTTGAAATGATAACGTGATTGTCGTTGGGATGGTTAGCGATCCACCCTGCAATTAGATCGTCTGCTTCAAGTTGTGGATGATGCAAGACTGTGCTGTTGGTTTTGTTGACAATAAAATCTTTGAACTGATCAAAGGTTTCCCAAAACACACGATCTTCTTCTGCTTCACGCGGACTCAGGGCGGCACGGGCTTCAGTCCTGTTTCGCTTGTAAGGCTCGTAATGATCCTTACGCCAGCTACGACCTTCGAGACAGAATACTACATGGTCACCGTTAAAGTCACGCCATGCTTTGCGGATACTGGTCAAAATAGTATGCAAGCTCATACCGACTTTGTCTTCTAGGCTACCACGAACAACGTGTCGTGCCCTAAAGAAAGTATTTGCAGTATCAACAATAATATATGTTTTCATTAGCTAATTTCCGTTCTTCCGTCGCCTAGATTATTCACATTAATATAGCCGCTGCCTCTTCGATCCATAGCAATTCCAGCTTCTGCGCCTACGCCTCTACAAAGTTCTTGAAACCATTGATCGACTACAGCTTCTTCGGTATCGCCTTGATACCCGGCTTCTTTTAACTGTAACACAAAATACTCGTTCCAGTCAAGTTCAAAAAAGCCGTTCCGAATATTGTCTTTATTAACGTGAGTATCCAAAACGGCTACCCAAGGCTCTTTCTTTTCAGTTGCTAATTCTTTTGGACTTAGCTTTGCCAGACGTTCTGCTTCTTTGGCATCTTCAGCTGCCTTCTTTGCGGCAGCAGCTTCTGCTTCTGCTTCTAGTTTTTGTTTAGTAGCCTCTGCTACTTCGGCTTCAATTTTATCGATTCCGAATAATTTCTTAACTAACTTGTTCATTATGTTCCCCACTCGTTTTTAAACAGAGGCACTTGAAGTCTGTCGCTGTAACGAAGTCCATTTTTCATTGCAGCTATTGCAACCGCTTTGTTGTTGAGACTATAGACGCTCTCAATGCCACCGACTGGCATTAAGTAAACATTGCCCTTAAACCCTGCGGCTCTATATTCTGCTGTTGCTTTTAGTGCATCTTGGACGTCTTCCTCGGTTGCCACTACAAACTTAAGATATGTATGTCCAAGATCTTCATATGATACAACGACATCTGGCTTAATGGCATCTTCCCATTTCTCGCCGCTTGCAGGGAGTTTTGCACTTACTGAGAACGTCAATGCTTCACGACCTCTCTTTCCGCCAGGTATCCCACGTGGGCTAAGTGTCCAATCTAACAAGAAATGTCTGAACTCTTTAGTAATCCTCATAGTGCCATTGGTTTCAAAAGTTATTTCCTTTAGACCTGACATGCAAGGTTGTGAGAGTAGATCCGGGTAAGCACGTTGCCATCCTAGTAAAGGCTCTCCTCCTGTAATAACAAGGTGTTCTTCTCGCCACTCTTTGTAAGGTAAAATATCTACAATAGATTTAGCTAGACCTTCAACTTCGACCATAGGACTAAGGTCTTTGAATGCAGGATGCCAGCTTGCATAACTGTCACAACCTGTAGAGACTAGAGGAAGATCTTTGTAATTTTTGTAAGGTGTTACTTCGTGTGTCTTAGCGATATTCTCAGCTTCTATACTGAATTGTCCACGTGGAACACCGAACCCTTGACATGTAAAATTACATCCGTATGTTCTTAAAAAGACGGAAGGAACACCCATATAGCGTCCTTCCCCTTGAATTGAATAGAATAATTCTGAAACTTTAATTTTGCTCATTATTTTAAGGCCTTTGAGAATGATAAGTAATTGTATTGTTTTTATTTAGACTTGTCAACATCTATGAAGGAAAAACATGAGGACTGATATTCATTGGGAATTAAACAATTATTGCACTGGCGGATGTTCATATTGCCCTAGCAGATTTTGGGGAGGTGAAAAGCCAGAATCGATTTCAAATTTTGTTAGTGTTGCAAGACAAATAATTAACCACTATTCATCTCTCGGAAGAAAGATAGATTGGCATTTTAGCGGCGGCGAACCTTTAGAATTCTTTGATCTTCCAGAAGTTATGAAGTTATGCAAAGAAGCTGACGGAACAATTGAGTTATTTACTAACGGAGGTAAGATGTGGTTAGATTGGTTTGCAGTTGAACCTAATGTTGACACGTTACATTTAACTTACCATTATTGGCAAAATCCTAATCTTATTAAATTTATTATTCAAGCATTCCAGAAGAAGTCTAAACCCTTTGAAATTATGGTTCCTATTAGACCAGATGAGTTTGATTCTGATTGGTCGCGTGCCGAGAGTGTTTCTCAAGAGTTTGGTATTGAAATTAAAAAAATGCCTCTATATAAAGAGGCAGTAATGGACCAAGGACTATATCCTTATACCGAAGATCAACTTATAAAGTTATTTGGTATCGAATGGGTCGAAGAAAGAAAGAAAGAAGTTCCAAAAACTTTCCAAGAAATAAGACAAGAAATAATCTCAGTTAGCCCTAGCTTTACAGGAAAACGTTGTAATGTAGGCATCGAGCGTCTCCACATTGGTCATAATGGATTTACTTACACTACAGATTGCGGAATAAAGAGCTGTGGTAATATATGGAATGGAACTTTAGATCTGCCTACTGAACCTACTATTTGTAATAGAAGCGTATGTGCCAGCGGAGCAGACCAAGCTATTACGAAGTTCGATTAACTTTATAATTTCCTTTTCCGGGAATAACATTTCTGATTCCCCCGGTCGGATCTTTAACATCGCCTTCGTATCTAGGAATTAAGTGGACATGCGGATACATGACTGTTTGACCTGCAACTTTTCCTACGTTCATTCCTATGTTAAATCCATCTGCATGACCAGATTTGACTAATTCTAAACCTGCCTTGTATGCACTGTAAAATGCATCCTGAATAACTTCAGGTGTGTTGTATTTGGGAACAAACAATAAGTGCCCAAATGATGCAGGAAACTCATCTTTAAATATTGCCACATGAAAATCTTCTGCAATTGGATTTTTCCAAGGAACATCTGCTGTTTCTAATTCTTTATTATCCATTATTCACTATCTCATAAAATCTATGTTCAAATGCTTCCTCGCGACAAAAATATTCAACCTGAGTCTCTACACTGTTGTAGTAGACCCAGGTCTCGTCGTTTTCAAATTTTATGTCAGTTACGACAAATTTTCTTCTGTCAGGTGTGCCCCATATACTTCCTACTTTCACTGTCATTCGCTTTTTCCTTTAGATAAAGATCGTTATGAATCCAACGATCATGTTCTTTTCCAGTAATTAAGAATCCCCATTCTCTTTTTTGTGGGCCCGGCATAAACATAGTCCAACATTCTACACCTTCGCATAGTTCAATACGATGATAAGAAGTAGACCTGCATACACGGAAATGGCCGGGCCCACGCCATTTTCTTATTTCCCCAATCTTCTTACCGTTTGCGGCAAACTCTGGAATCCATTCATAGTAGCCGCCCTTAAGGATCAGAGTAGCGTAAGGCCATGGATGATCATGCACATCATCGGGGTCTGATTTAAGAAACTTGTGAATGAACACATTGAAAGGAAACCGCTTTCTGTCGCGAAGAAATACATAGTAACGTTCGAGGTATGGCTCATTTGCTTGTCTGTCCAATACAATGCGCTTCCGACCAAGTCGGTCCAACATGTTCAAAAACCATTTCATTTCAGATTCTCCAACAGTTTTCCTGCACTAAAAAAGTTTTCAGTTAGATCGCTTGCTAGTTTACGAACTTGCGGAACACGCTTTTCATAATGCGTCATTGTTACTATGATGTGATGGCAAAGTTCTTGCCTGTGCATCAAATAACTATTCCAGTCCTGTGTCCATTCACTTGGATACTTAAATCCTTCGTAATACATTTCGGAGTAACTTAGACGATCTGGAACCATTGGAACAGCATCGACAATAGCACCTTCATAGCAGCCAATGCCTAGTGTTTCTTGCAAACTAGCACTAAACACAATCTTAGCCTCACCTAGTATATTATGATATTCATTCTTGGTCAGTTGCTGATCCTGACAAACAACAAATTCATATTGAGGCAGTTGCTCCTTTAAATCACGGAAGATTTCAACCTGCTTCTCTGGAGCAATACGATGAGGAAACACAATAAGGTCTCTCTTTTTCATGCCTTTGTAGAGTTGCAGTGTATCTTCCATATACTCCATGGGCCATCCAGTTTGCACAATGGTCTTATCTTGCATGTAACGCATCGCACCTGTTCTAAAATCTAATCCGAGTAGATTTTCCATGAACATCTGTATATGAAACGTTGTAGCAAAATAGTTATGATCAATTGCAGAAAAGAAACTCTTTTCTGCATGTCTAACCCAAGGAACATCACCGATAAGCCGGCCTAAAAAGTCTTGAGGATCATAACTTCCTGCATGCCACAATGCATGAATCTTGACTGGAATGCCAAGTAGTTCACTCATGTATTTCAAGTTTATGATGCCAGGATGCCAAGCATCAGTAAACAAGAAGTGATCCCCAGACTTAACTGATCCGGATGTAAATAACCTACCCATCTGTTCAACTTGAGCAGACTTATAGATATTAGTCCCACCAAAATTAAGAAAAGCGCCTGGAGTGGTAGCACTAGGAATATCTTCAGGGCCACTAATAACTTGAACATTATGTCCTGCCTTTCTTAAGAGACTAGGAACATGGTCCTTCCATTGACCTGTATACCTAGTCTCTACGGCCTCAAGATCAACGAGAAAAACGTTGCTCATAGGTCTTCTTACCGCGAGGAAGTCGGATACCCTTCTTCTCTCTCACAAAGTTCTTGTATTCCTGTGAACGATACAAGTCCTTGGGATTGAAATCCAAAAGATTAAATCGGCAATGATCAAGCCACTCTTCGAGATCTTCAAAAATCTTAGTAACCTCGGGCTTCATAACAAGAGTCTTTTGAATGTAGGCGGGTTGTGCCATTTTAGTTTTTTACCTTAAATTAAAGGGTTAGATGAAGGAAATTTAATGAAGCAGCCATTTTCGCCGTCTTCACTTACGTCAATCCAGATTTCTCGATCTGGATATCTTGCTTCAATGGTTGCTTGTAAATCTCGTGCAATCATTTCGCAGGATTTATAGTTGAGTTGAAGTGTGCCCTCGTTGTAGAGCTTTTCAAGCCAACGCTTAAATTGAATAAACTCGATATCTCGGTCGTCGTGGAAGACCTCAATGTAAACCTTAAAATGAAAAATATGACGATGAGGTGTTCCTAAAAAGGAAACATCATATTCGTCGCCTGTTTTTAGATTTGGGTCAGTGGCCGCAGCCGGATACATGTGAATACCTTCCTTGCGGAATGTGACCCAGATCATCGAAGTTTCTTTATTCATTCTCTGTTTTCTTAACTGTCTTAGCGGACTTGGCAGCAGGAGTCTTTGCTTCAGTCTCCTTCTTTAGGATATTATACATTTCCCAAAGTTTCCAGTCAATACTTTCGAGCAACTTAAAAAGTTTTTCCTCGCTAGATTGTTGTTGTGATTGTTTAGTAATTTTAGAATTAATCATAGTATTTGATCTCCTTTGTAGTTTTCCCAAGATGTAAAGTTCTCTCGGGCCATTAATTTATGCAGGCTATGACTCCATACACCGGGATTTGTGGCTTTAAAATCCCTGTCGTCAATTTTGAGCATAGTATTGTAATTCCATAGTTTGATATATGGAATAGGGACGCGGATTTGCGGAATGAAATTATCATATTCGCAGAGACCACCTTCGTGAAATTCTTCAACTTGACTCATTGGAATATCTAGACTACATAGATAATCCTTTTCAAGAAAGAATCGAATCATGTCTTCCCAAGCACCGTATTCTTCTGGAAGATTGGGATTATAACTGTGATTGGCACCGAAGAAAATATGTCGAATGTGCCCCCTAAGGACTTTTTCAATATCCTCAACTGGTTGAAGACCGACGACAAATACAGTGTCCATACCAAATGCGGGAGTATGTTCTACTTCTTGGCCAAAGAAGAAAATTGCATCTTCTTTGACACCGGATGAATAATCACGCTTCATTTTTCTTCTTGCGCTTTGTTTTCGTTTCAGGAGTATTAACTTTAACAGAGTTCTCGTAGTCTGTCAATGCTTTTTGGACATCACGCATCAATGCTTCGTCATCCCAAACTAATTCAGTTTTACCATCTGGATAGGTAGTTACAGTTAAGTGGCTACCTTTTACTACAGTGACCGCATCTGTAATTTGATCATCAACTTTCTTTTTACGTGCCATATTATTCTCCTAATTTTCCTTCTTCAAGATCTCGGAGCATGTCATCATCCGGATTAGCAAGATCAATTTCTTCTGCTTTAGTAACTTGTTCAATTTCAAACAGGCTGTTGAACTTGTTCTGTGCAGGACCACCTTGTAGACGAGCACCTTCTAAACTGCGTAAGAAAGGACCGGCTTGTTCAATCATAGCAAACGCTTCTGTCTTGTCTTTGGTATTGAACAAGTCCTCAACAAATGTTGCAAAGTAAAGGATGTTACGAGGAACCCAGTCACTGTGTTCGTCACTCATATCGCCAGATTTAGCCTTGCGCCAATGCTTCCAGTGGATCTTGCCTTTAGTCTTAGCAATTTCAATATCCATCAACTGTTGAGCACGTTGCACAGCAACAATGTGACAATAGACATTATGGCCCATCATGAGTGCATAGGCAAAACTATCCCAAGAAGTTTTACCTTCTTTGCCGATTTTGTTTAACATGCCTGGAGCATAGTGACAAATGTCACCGAGTGTCATTCTGCGACCAAGTTCACTTTCGAATGGGAACGGGATGTCGCTTCCTGCAAGTGCTTTGTTATCTGGGGCTTTGTCCATAATAACACTCCACCTTTTGGGCGAGTGTTGTGCGTTTGTGTAGACGAGTCCGTGTGCAGTTGCGATAAACGGTGAGGCGCAGTCAAAAGATATGGTAATTTCTTCATTGATGTGTTTCCTGATTTCCCTTTGAATTAAAGTTAAGTAACAACTCCAATCTAACTGAGCAGTGCCCAGGAAGTGGATCCAATTTTTGCCTTTTAGCAAACCATCTTCCCTAAGTGTCATTAGACGCTTAAGGGAAATATCCATTTTACACATGTTAGCGCCACCGAACGCCCACCCTTCTGCTTCCTTGCCTGCGTAAGGACCGTTTGGGTCGCTAAACTCTTTAACGCCGTTATACCATTTTTCGGCTGTGTCCCAATCTGATCCTTGTAGAACATTAAGCCATTTAGTTTGACCTAGACGATTCTTAAGGAAGTAATCGTTATTGAATCGTGTCTTATCTAGACAGTCCTCGAATGTCTTTAATCCAGTCTTTGGACTGTGAATATGGTCACAGGCCCAAGTAGGAACGTCTAGCATCATAGACCAATCAGCAGTTAGTTCTAGCCACTCTAGGATCTTCTGGCGTGTTTTGTTTGCTTCTGCACCTTCGAAGTTAAGCCAGTCGAACTTAAGAACACCTTTACCAATCTGGTATCCACCTGAATCGCCCAGGATCATAGTCTTGCCGCGATCGCGTTGTTGAATCATTGACTCTTGTTCAACACTCTTTTGTAGATCAAGTTGTGCGTGTCCTGCTGAATAGAGTGCATACTTGTAGGTAAAGTAGCCTTCTTCTTCGTTAAGAAAGTTCATGCCCTCGATGCCACGATCAAATCCCTTGGGAATACGTGTCTTAGGCACGAACTCTTCTAGACGTTGCTTGGCAACATAGGTGCTGTAAAAACTACTAATAGCAGGTAAGTAGACTGCATAGTCTTTCTGTAGTGGTGTTAGGTTAACGGGTGGTCTCTTGCTCATCTTTGCTCAATATAATTGTTGTTTTTAGTTGTTCGCCTGCACGTTTGAATACTTCATAGGCAGCACGAACAGCAGGATGGTCGTGCGCCAGACGTTGCAATTCTGCTTCTTCGGCCATTTTATTCAATGCCCAGGTAATAGCAGCCGATGCACTTTGATCTAACCCAACATAGGCGTGGTCGGATGTAAAGGATAACCAACTAGAACCGTCATAAACTTCCATCTGTTGAACGTTTCCGTTGTATCGCATCATACCGGCACTAGGATTACTCATATTAACATATGGAGTAAATCCACTAGATCCAGATACTTGGATGAAGTTATTACCTGAGATGTCTTTAATCATCGCTATCGGATTGAAATGCCTTCCAGAGTAAGAAGAGTATCAAGGCAAGGCCGGGGAGTAAAATTGCTGCGGTCAACATATTAGGTCTGTGCAGGAATAATATATTTGTAAACAGCCAATCCGCTATCTAGCGTAATTTGCAAAGCACCTTCGTTACTCAAACTCATTGTTGTATTGTTAACATCGGCGGCCTTAAGGATAGCAAGAACTGGTGCAACTGGCCAAGTCCATCCTTTATTTAGGTTGCCTGTGACACCTGTGGCAAAAATAAATTCACCACCGTGGCTTGCAGCATCACCAAACGTGAACTTTAGCTTGTCGCCGTCGGTCTTTGCAAGGAACGTAGTGTGCTCGTTGTTAGCAGCCGCCTGGAATGCAAAACGCTGAACACTAGCCATGCTAGGAGTAACTTCAACATCCCAACGAACACCGCGGAACTTAACAGTCTTAAGTTTTTCGTTAATGATTTCAGTGTTCATGAAACGATAATCGTTTTTGAAGTCCTTACCTGCGTTCTCAAAATGTAGGCCAGTAGGAATAGTTTCTCCATTCCGATCTGCCTTGACAACTTCAATGCTAGCGTTTTCTTTGTATTCTGGGCAGTCTAGCAGATACTTGAGCTTGTTCATCTGCGGCATACCAAACACGCCTACCATATCTGGATATGGATTTGCAGTTTCGGCAAACATAATAACAGTGCGATCGTCTGCCATGCTATCAATTTGTGTTTTGCTATCGGTTCCCGTGATCTTAACGATATTTAAGAAACCTAGATTGTGAGTGTGACTCACGATATCTTGTAGAATGTCTTTCATAATCAATCCTTTAGTTAATTTTATTTAGATTTTTGAGTAAAGTCAACAAATATTTTTAATCAAATGAAAATAGTTTGCCGAACGTGTTATCTTCTTTTGTAGAATCTAAGTCCCATTCCAACACACCGATAAGGTTATCAAGTTTGTTGTTAATGATAGTAGCTTCCATTTCTTGATGATCAAATGGTAGTTCTTGGAACCACTTAGGAATATGCATTTCGTCTACTGGATAGGCTACACTGGTAAAGCCTAGTGGGTTATCCTTGACCTTACATACAATAACCTTCATACCGTCTACAATCTGCATACTGTATTTGTCACCGTTCATCCTGCGGAGCGTATTCCAATTAATACTTGCTCGGACATGACCAGGCATATTTGCCTTGCCAGCCTTCTTCTCTTTATCTTCATACTCTGTAATGTTGTTAGCTCGCTTGGGCGATCCTTTTTCCCATCCTGGGCGGGTTTTGAATTCTGTTCTAAACTCACTGATTCTCTCCAAAATTTCTTGTTCTTGAGCACCATTCAGCACCTTGGTTAGAATTTCTTCCAAGAACTTCTGCATGAATTCTGGTGTGTCACTACGCTTAAGGTCTAGGCCCATGGCCTTGATCTTACCAGTCTTGCCATCTACGTCTGTGCGCTTGCCTTCCTTGTCATAGTAAAGAACAGCATAACGCTTTTTAGTAATGAACAAACCTTTACTGGCAACAATTTCGCGACCTGCCTTGATAACTTCACCGCGACTCTTTGGACAGTGGAAAGCATCTTGCATAAAGTCAGGGAACGTTGCGTTGACATTCTCTGCAATGTTGTTATACAACTGGATAACGATATCCTTGTCCCAAGGAATCAGTTTCTTTTGAATATCAGTTTTTAAGGTTGTGTAGGCGCTGAAATAGGCAGAATCTGTATCGCCATAGATAATGCTTTTTCCAAGATGGTCATATTCTCCGGTAACAATTTCATTAATCTTTGATGCCATGTGTCTAGCAATGCTACGTCCGGTGAGTGTTGTAGACTGTCCAATGCGCTTATCAAAAAAGCGACATCCAGCATTAAGAATAGCACCATAAAGACTGTTAAGGTTAATTTTTTTAACCAACTGACGTTTATCCCAGTATTCTTCTTCAATTTTATTTTCTGCCTTAATAGCATCTTTGAGTTTGGCCTGTAGCTCTTTACGCTCAGCATACCAGCGTTTGAGAAGACCAGGGATAACACCTTCAACTTCATGTGTGAAGATTGTTCCGTTAGCACTCAGCATCCAGGGTTGGTTGCTTTCAAAAATTAGCTGATATACCTGTGCCGCACTTAAAACATCGCTTTCGCCAGTTTCCCAGTCGACAGTGATTTCAAAGGCCTTGTCCTTACGCATTACAGCTTCGTATTCTAGTGTGCCAAATTTTCCTTCCCAGCTGGCAGCGAACGACTTCTTGTGAACTAGCATCTGTTCTTGAACAAACTGATCAGTTCTTGCAGGACGTAACTGCCCAACAATGGTTTCCGGGCCCATGTTTAGAGCACGAATGACAGAAGGATACAGACTGTTAATGTCCATTGATCCAATCCATTCATGCAAGCCCTTTTTAGGATAGGCAACATAAGCACCTGCGGCCTGTGTATCACCTAACTCATCACGCTTCGTTCGGCTGGGCACGATCATACCTCTGTGATGTGCTTCATTAATGATAGCTTGTTCAGTAACAGCAACAGCACCAAGTGTGGTCTGTAACAGAACTGTGTTTTCGTGTGCAATGGTATTGGCCAGATCCAAGAACTTTAGCTTCTTGTCCAGCTTGTCTAGCAGTGCAGTGTCCTGCCGGTTATATTCAATGAACTTGCGGAAGTCATTGTTGTATAACTGATCCAGTGTGCCTTCATAGACTGTTTTAGTTTCACCGATCTCCATTTCGCCAATAGCGTCTAGTCGATAGGTGTGTCGTTCTTCATAGGTATATTTTCTATACAGTTCTAGACTGTCTAGGTGAACACGACCTACTAGGTCATAGGTAATAGCAGTCTTACCAAACTTTTCATACTCACGCTTCTTGGGATATTGATCCCAAAGGCAGAAACGTCGGGTATCTTCTTTGCTCAAGACCTTGGTCACACGGTTTACAGTATAGGGAATATCAAAGCCCTCACTGTTCCACCCACTTAACACATCAGCATCGTCAATTAACTGTAAGAACATCTCCAACATCTCACCTTCTGTTTCGAAGATGTAGGTATTAGGAAAGTCCTTGACCAGTTCTTTGGCTTGATCTACGGTTAGAGTCTTTGGAGGAATAGCCAAAGTTACTAGAGTATCTAACCATTGTAGGCAGACAGTGATTGCAGTGATAGGCATAAATGCATCGTCAGGACTAGCATAGCCGCGCTCTGGATCAAAGTCTACCTCAATGTCGAAGAAAGCTGTATGTAACTTAGGTGCATCCTTACCTAGATAGTTTTCTTCTAGTGTTCTAAAGACAGGGTTGATGTCACTTTCGTATAGTTTGTGACTACTATGGATTCGTTGTTCTTTTTGGAAGTCTTTGTAGCTTCTTGTGAGCACACGGCTTAGGTTCTCGCCGTAAATTGACTTGTATTTTCCCTTGTTATCGGGATAGTAGAAAATGTATCGTGCTGGATACTCTTGATAGATTCTACCTTTTTTAGGATCTCGTTCGATAACAAAGACAGTATCTTTGTCTCGATCCCAAATGGCATCGACATAACTCATATATTCTCCTACCGCTTATGGCCGGTTAACCATCATAGTTGCGACTTGTGGCTCGCAAAGCCTTAATCTTATGTATTATTTATTAGCCTAATTAGACCAATACTATCGATAGTGACTAGCAGAAGGTAATTTGCAACCATTCCTGTAGATCGACGTGTCCATGCCGCCCAACAAAAAATTAAGCATTGTATAATAAAAATTGGGTAAAGGATCAAGAACGGCGGATTAGGTAAAGTAGCTGCCATAACAACGGCTGTTCCAATACTCATGAACCACGCGGCAATTTCTAAAACAAACCTTACCGGCCATTCTTTAAAATCTCTCCTTGCCCAATCGTAGACACTTACGACTGCATTAGAAACTTGGTCCATCAATCCTCTCTACGATTTGCGTGACCAGATATATCAACAATAGTTTCCAAATCGTCAAACTCACGGAATACTTGATCCCATTGATCCTTAAGTGCAATCTTAATTGCCTTACGGATAACGCTAGGTTTTACATCGAGCTCTTGTGCAACTGCTTTGATTGTTTCGTTAAGACCTTCTGTGAGATCTTGGATCTCCTGCATAACAGTAACGCCTTCGGAAACAATTTGTTTAATTTTGGCCTGCTCTGGGGCGCCGAATGATTTGCTCATGCTTTCTCCTTTAATGCACTATTTTATAGTAAAGACTACAAGAACGTCAAGTCATTTGACGCCAATTTTCATAAATCTTTGATATTGTGTCTCGGGGTCTTCTAAGGTCAATTCATCTAAAACCAAAGTATCAGTTAAAAAGAATTCTTGATCTACTTCTTTTAAGCTGTCATAGACGCCGTTGGCATTGTTTCGACTTTGCAAAGCAACTAATGTTCCATCCGGTAATTGATCGAACCAATCAGTTCCTTTAATGTCGTTGAGGGATGTGTTGATAACCAAACTGTTCTTGTCCAATTGTTTATAGTTCAGAGAGTTAGCATCTTTACGCATACTTTGAACATTGATACCTAAATCTGATAATACCTTGTGAGATTTTATAATGTGTTCTCGGTCTGCATCTACATTGATTATTTTTTCAAACTCGATACCGCATCGACTTAAAACTACAGCCATACTACCATACCAAGAGCCTAATATGTAGATTGTTGAAAATTTAGTTTTTCCTAATTCCTTTAAATTGTCACATAACCAAATTTTGCTTTTTAGTAGGTCAGGAGTTAAACTACCTTTAAAGGTTGGTGGACTTATTTCGTTTAACTCTTTAAATCTCATTTCTTTTTAGCTCTGCCTGCTTTCATGTTAGCCATCCAATGTGCTAACTGTCCTTTACGCCCGCCTTGTTTAGCTACCTTGCGTAGTGTGCTTACGCTGGCTTTTGTAGGAACACCGTGACGTTTGCTGTCCCCTTTGTCTTGTGGATTACGACCATCGGCAAAATTCTCAACTAGTTCTACAATTCTCATTTTTTCTTCGCCTTGGGCTGTCGTGCATCATAGTAGGCCGCCGCCGCCATTTGATCTTTCTTTTCAGGAGTCTTATTCTTAAACTGGTGATAACGATTTGGATCAGCAGTTTGGAAACGCTCTTTCCAATAGTCAAAAGGCATGTTGGGCTTTAGTTTAGGCTGCGGCCCGACTGGCTTTACTTTTTGAGCAGGTTCCTGTGTCGGATTGCCTGGTGGATCCTGCTCACTTATTTTTTTGGCTTTTTCTCTGGAAGACCTTTATGCTTGGTAGAAGCAAAATCTTTAGCATCCTTCTTACCCATGCCTTTTGCGGCTTTAGCTACTTCCTTGCTTGCAGGCTTTTTGCCTTTTTGTGCAGCGTGAACCATGCCCATGAATCTTTGTTGTGCTTTACTTACTGCTTTTTCAGTAATAGCCGCATTTAAAGATTGTGCAAGACTTTCCATGTATTCGTCAGGCGCTTCGTCTTGATCATAATCACCAAAGTCGTCTTCTTGTGCAGCAATATCTTCTAAATCATTTTGCAGGATATCTTCAATCTGTTCAAAATCGTCATCTGGGTGCAAACCATGTTCTCCAGCAATAATTTCCATCATACGACCTAACTCTGGAAAATCATCAAGTATGTTGCTCATAGGAACACCTTGATCTAATTTGCGTAGAATATAACTTGCACTCTTGGGGCTTACTTCATCATATCCTTGTTCTTCTGCTACGCCTTCTTTGGGAACACAGTTAGGCACAGTGCGTCCGCCTTTTTGCTTTGTCCCTACTGGCTTGTAACCTTTCCAGCATGGGTTGTCTTTGGGATCTCGTAGCCCCTCTAACGCTCCTTGCTCACCGCCGATACTACGTAAAACACTGGCAACATAATCTGCTGCTTTGGTAATCTTACTTTGTTGCCAAGCTTCTAAACCTTCCATTTCGCTGTAACGCTTTACTAACATTAAAAGTTTTTTAGCATCACTGACGATACTTTGAAGCTCATTGCTGGCCATACTAATTTCGTGATCTGGCTTCTGATGATCTTCTGTAGCACTCTTTCCACCTAGCGCATATCGAGACTTAATTGTATTTTTTCTATAATCACTGTCTTGTTTATACATTTTACCTGCTTTGGTTTGACGATCTACTGGCCTCTTCCAGCCCAACGGATCTGCCTTCCAGCTAGTATGTCCCGGTCTAGGGAAATGCATTTTTTCTGCACCTGCTTCTACTTGACGAGCAATTTTGTCACCGAACTCTTTTCGAATCGTGTCAATAATTTCATCGGAATCCATATATGACCCATAATCTGAAGGATCAACCGAATCACTAAATTGACTAATTAAATCGTCTAACCTTGCTCTACGTTCAGGGGTTAATCCCTCCGCTAAACTATTTTCAGCGAATGGTTTGCGATGCTTTTCTTTTCCCTGCTTCATTTCTTTTTTCTTATCACGATGTTGACCTGCGCCAGTTTGCTGTCGCAAAGGGCCTTGTCGTGGTTTTTGTTTAACTGGGACCTTGATAGTATCTGCTTCTTGTGCAAGTATATTGTCCGGGTTACGCTTTTGCATTTTACCCATACTACCTGCAGAAGTTGCAACAGCGCCTGAACTAGTTGCACCAGCAGTAGCAGTTTCTAAAACATAGCGTGTTTCGTTAGAAGATTTAAATTTTTTAAATTCGTTGTTCATGATTTATTCCAATTTGCTACAGGGCTTACTGTATATGTATCATCAGTTTCACGACTATGCATGTCGCCGTGATTAGGATCGTGAATTTTTACACCTATCATTTTTCCGGCCAAGTTGATCATGTCTTGTTCTTTTTGACTGTATGGATGCAAGGTTTTATAACGGCCTACCCAGCTTTCTTCGTCCATGTCTGGAATTTCTTTTCCGTCAGTTGAAGCCATAGCAAGACCAAGACGATATAGTTTGTAATCGCTGTTCCAGCGATCGTCGTCGGTATACTTGTTAACGCCGCGAGTAGGATTTTGCTGACGCTTGGTCATCTTCCCGCCTTTACGCTCAACAATAAATTCCCGTGCTCTCATTTAAGTGTGGCCTTTAACATCCAACCGTGCTTGGCATGTGCATCAAGACGTCCTGCAACAAAGTCGCTGAATCCGTGCTCGCCTGCTGCTTCGCTAGCTTCAAATAGTTTCTTTAAGATAACCTTCATTTTTTCGTTATCTCGTAGTAGTTCAGCAACCATTTGCTTACCGTCTAGCATTTCTGTTTCGTCCTCGATTTGACTTAACATGCTGAAACGTGTGTAGCTACCTGGCATATAGGTTCCTAGGCTACGGATCTTTTCTGCAAAGTCGTCTATACTATCATAGACTTCTTCATAAATTTTACCAAAAAGATTATGTAAAGGTTCAAAGAACATTCCCTCTACGTTCCAATGGAATTGATGCGCCTTTAGATAAAAACTAAATTCGCTAGCAAATGCAATCTTAGCTAATTGATGTAATTGTTCCATAACGTATTATTTATTTTTTCCAAACCATAACTCAAACCAAGCAGGAGTTCCGGGTTTAATACCATGTTCTTTCATATATTTTGCTTTATCTACTTCTCCGCTTTTAACTCTATTAGCAGCGGCTGTCTTTGCATTATATTCGTGAAGACGTTCTGTAGCATTTAACCCACCCATATAGCTAACAATTTTTAGCTCATGGATGGGATCATCTGGCGCAAGATAACAGTCATCGGGACTATCTTGAATTATATTTTCTTTGGTGATGTAATACTGCTTCATGATTTAATAATTTGTTCTATTAAGCCAGCCATAATCTTTTCAACATCTTCGCTAATTGGAATAAGTTTCAATTTTTTACTTTCTTCCATGCCTCCGACAAGATCACCTTGTTGTGCAGGACGCTTCATACTGCCTTTTAAGTGTGCAGCAGGTCCTAATTTGTTTTTATCACTGCCTGCAAATGCACTCTTGGGCAGCATTTTTTCGTCGAGATCTTTTTCTTCTGCTGTCTTTTGAGAAGCAAATCCTTTGGCTAGTTGTGCTCTTTTAGCAAATTCATCTTTGCCTCCTGCAAAACCTACAGATTTTCCAACTGCATCTATATCAGTTAAATCTACTCCTCTACTTGCTTTATCTTTAAAATAAAGTGCAGCAATTTGAAGTGCAACTTTTGGATCATTGGCTAAATCTGGATTACCTACAAGGTCTACACCTAACTTTTTACCGTAAGCAGCATATTGAGCTTTACCTGTAAGTTGTATTAGTCCTCGACCTCTATATTTGTAACCATCACCTGGCTGGTCATTGCCCATACGACCACCGTAAATTATGTCGCCAACTGCCTGTGGGCCCTTTGCTACAACTGCATCAGCTTCTTGAGGAGAATTGAATCTTACAATATTGCCCTTATCATTTATAGGTTTTCCCGATTTATTTTTTCCAGTAGCTGGTCCGCCATACATGCTATATAAATTTTTAGCAGAATATTTTTCCAATTCCTCAGACCTTGGTTTAAATCCAGATTCTGCTTGGATCTGTGCTAACACATTTGCTTGAGCTGTTGGATCTGTAATTCCTACCTGGCTTAGTGCAGCTCTAGCTTCTTTCTGATTTGTAGCAGGAGCTGCTCCTCCAGGTTTCTCACCAGGTAACGGTTCGGGCATTCTTGCCATAATTGCTGAATCAGTCGGATCAGCGTCCCCTAGCCACTTTAATTGACTAGGTGTTAATTTTGCCTTAGCGGCTGCAACCGCCTTAGGGTCAGGAGCAGGTGTTCCTGAAGTTACTGTTCCGCCGCTGCCAGTTTTTACAACAGATCCGTCGGAACTACGAACAGCATTAGCCGGAACTTCTGGTTCTTTTTTTGCAGATGCTGGTTCAATTTTAGGCTCGACTTTAGGCTCAACCTTTGGCTCGACTTTAGGCTCAACCTTTGGCTCGACTTTAGGTGTAGCAGGTCCTCTAGATTGAGATGCACGATAGGCTGCTAGTTCTTGTGCTGTAGGCCCGCCCTGTCCTCCTCTACCTCCGCCAGCTGAAGTAGAACTAGGTTTTGGAAGTGTTGGTGCACCTCCTTTAAATTGTCCAGTAGCAATTCCGCTTAGTGTATCGCCTTTGGCAACTGTGTAAGTTGTTCCATCTGGAAGTTTAAGTTGTTGCCCTACTTGAATTTTATTAACATCTCTGATGTTGTTCAATGCAGCAATCTTAGATAGGTTGTTTTCTAAAATAAGTTTAGGGCGGACCAGTGCATTGAATAGTCTGACTTCTGCTACAGGTTGAGGAGCAGGCTGAGGTGCTGGTTGAGGAGCAGGTTTTGCTGCTGGTTTCGCAGCAGGAGCTTGCACACCCATACCTTGCCTTGAGATGTCCATTAGATTTAGAATCCAATCTTTTCCTAAGCGTTTTTCATCAAAACCTTGCGACCATAGAGCATATTGTTGATCTGGAGTAGCATTTGGATCTTTCAAGATATTACGTAACTTAGTAAAGCTCATGCCTGTTCCACGAGGTGTAACTTCAAGCGATGCCTTAACATGTTCATAACCTGGAAACTTATTAACTGCCTTCATTAATGCATTGGCCAGCGGCATATCCTTTCTATCTTCTCCGACCATAATAACAATGTTATCATATCGAGGCGGCTTACCGGGTTGAGGATTAATTAACTCGTGTTTAATCTTTTGCATCAAGGTGCCGCCTTGGACTACGGTGCTAATATTCTTAGCATATTGGGGATATAGTTTATGCCATGTTTGAACTTTAACATTTGGCGGAATGGGATCGTCTGCACCTACAGCATTTCCGATGAATAGGTAAGGATCTCCTCTTAGTTCTTTGGCTTTACTAATGGTATAGTTAAACAGCTCTTCGTGACCCTTATGTCCTACAAAGCTACCAATTGCAACAACTGCGGTCTTTAAAGGGCCCTGACGTTTAGCACCAGGCTGAGCCTGTTTTGCTGCCATTGCAGATTTCATTTGTTGGCTAGTTACTTTGAATAACTGTCCGTTAGGCATATTAACGACAATGCCTTCCATATTGTCGCCTAATGCATCCTTACCTGATAGCTTAGGATTATTAATAATAGTATCACTTAGCTCTTGTTTGGCCTTGTCAAATGCAGGCTTATTTTCTTTTTTCTTAGGATCTAAGTTTAAAATAGGATTAATAATTTTGCTAACATTGATACCCTTTTGCTCAAGACTATTGCTAATGATCTTAATGTTGCTGTCACCTGCTGCTAATAAACGCTTCTTGATCTTATCTGCATCTGGACGCTCTTCACCTGTGCTATATTGTTTAAACATAAAAGGCACAAGAGTCATTTGTTTGCCAAGACGCTTAGGATCATAAGGAATGTTTACAAACTTTAATCCTTGATCTGTTTTTTCAGCCATCGGATTGTAAAGCATTTCTGCTTGAACAATGGTATCTGGCGGTAATGCTTGAATAAATTTGCTGCCTGTAATTAGAGCAAGTGCATCGTCATAATTTTTTGTGCGAGCTAATTGCTCTGCATCTTGACCGCGTTCTTGTCCAAAGCTAGTAAAGTAACCAACATCATCTTGATACAATGGTGTTGTTACTTTAGAAGTCATAAAGAAAGGACGGCCACTTTCATCTTTACCAAACCGAATACCTGCTCCGTCTACCTTTAAGTTAATTGGAAATCCGTTCAATGTTCCGCCGTTAGCAGCAATTTCCTTGGCAACTTCTAAAAATTCTGAGTCCTTCATTTCTACACTGCTAACACGACCGTCGGGCAATCTGTTATAAAGGTGTTTGATGCCTTGACGTGCATAGTTTGGTTTTGCTGCGGCTGCTGCATCTGTATCTTCTGCAACTTCAGTATCAGATGGTGTTCCGGCTTTTCCTGCTTGCTTGGCTTTAAACTTGTCTGCATAGTCCATAGCCATCTTAACTGCTTCTTGGCGTAGACCTTGGCCGTTAGGTAAGTTTAATGGCTTAATTCCATTGCCACCTAGTAACATAGCATCTACGGCTGCAAACTTAGTGTCACGATCTCTTTCTGGATCGTCTTTGGTAATCATTTGTGCGCCTGGACCAAATAGGATGTCTAGGAAAGCACGGGCGACATCTTCATTCTGTTCAGGGGTGAATGCCTTATTCATTAACTGCACTGTGCCGACAAAACTTCCTTGTAGTTTTTGATCTGCCGCTGTTCTTTTACGACCAAAGTTAATTTGGAACTGTTGATCTAAATTTTGAATGTAATCACGGTCTTTAGGCTCTAACTGCTGCATGACAGGAATGCCGTCTTTTTCCATAGGCTGACCTGTTGCTGGATCAATGTAAGGCTTGTATTTTACACTCATGCCTCCGCCTTGTGCGCTAGTTACAGCAAAACTATAGTCACTGTCTGTCACTGGCGCATCACTGATCTTAACACCTTTCTTTAGAACACGGGCAACATATTTGGTGCTCTTTTGTGAGTGGGTCATTGCACGGTTAATATATTTGTGGAACACACCTTTAATACCTGCGGCCATGTCGTCGTAGTGACTACTGTGACTGTAGGCAAACCATTCAGTCGGTGCCTTAGTTTTAGGATCGTAAGGTCCTAATTCGTAGTCAATTTGCACACGAACTGGAGGATCGTCTAGTAACCAAAGACTACTTAGACTGCTGTTGAAACCTAAGAAAGTTCCATTTCCGACTTTTTGTCCAATAATGCTCTTGAGCCAAGCAGTAACTTCGTCGCCCATGTCTTGGTCGATCTGTGTATCAATATCGCCTACTTTGGTCTTCTTTAACTTGTTCATGAAGTCTTGGGTGTTAACACCTTTGACATCAAAAAAAGTTAAACTACTGCCGCTAAACATTTGTCCAGACTTTAGAAGCTTTGGTTCCCAAATGTATTTGCCGTAGGCAGCTTTGAAAGATTCGTTTTGTGCAGCTAATAGGGTGCGTAACTGACCTACCATAAAATCACGATCGTGAATTTTTAAGTCAATTTCTTCTGCTTCTTGGTCAGCAGCACCTTGCCAACCTGGGCTGGTGCTAGATACGTTCCCGCCTTCATTTACAGATTTTTTAGGTGATTTAAAGAATTCTTTTAAAAACATTGTTTTACCCTAACTTAAATTTATCTTTGTCAATATTTTCTTTATAGTGGTCGTATAATCTTTTGCACAACTCTTCTCTCATTTCTAAAGGAAACTTTTTGCTCAATCTTCCTTCTAGTTTTTTATCAGAGTAATATTCTTTACAGCCCTTCATTACCATAGGCATAAAAAGCTCGTAAATCATTTCATCGCCACATTCTTTTAAACCTTTGATTTTTTTAGCAATAGGGAAAAAATAATCTTTGTGCAACTTATCGTGATCTAACATAAACCAAAATAAGTCGTCGTCCATTTTAGGATCATTCTTATCTTGTTTATTATTCGGAGTAGTTAGCTCCATTGGTTTACTAAAGAACTCTTTTAATAGCATGATTATTCCCAGGCTCTGCAAGACCAATAACGTGCTTTCCAACGTGGTCCCGGATTATCGCAATTGTGTCGAGCACGAAAACTTTTGCGTCGGTTAGGATTAGATTTTTTAATCTTCATCTTTTTGTCGCCGAAGTTTACTTTAACTACATTACCTTTAGGACCTTTTACATAGACTTTGGACTTTTTAACGTCACCGGCCATAGGTTTACCTAACGGCACATTGCGCCCTTGATATTCTGCTTCTTCTATGCTACCGCCACCTTCCATAATGGCTAGTTGCATTTCGGTAAATTTGGTAATAGATTCTTTGACTGGTGTATGTGGCAAGTATGATAACACAGTATCGTCTCCTTGAATGACGATGCCATCTTCCATAAATCCTACGATAACGGATTCTATTAATAAGCCGTTATCAAGCTCCAGAGCAAAAACGTCTCCAGTTCTAATTGTATTATCTGATTCGATTAAGTCTAGTATACGCATAATTTAATATTTACCAAGGTGTAGAATCCCAACTAATTCTTTGCCAACTGTTGGTTGCGGTGCATACATAAAAATAACTTGCATCGTATGCAATTGTTCCTGCAGAGCCTGTAGAAGTAGAACTTAAAGGTGCAGTTCCAATAACAAATGCTGTAGTTTGTGTAGTTCCGTCTGCAAATTCAATTCCTGTTAGACCATAGATATTACTAGTAGCACTATTATCAAATGTTATGTTACCGCCGCTAGGGAATGTTAAACTGCCATCACTGCCAAACTGCCAATTGTTAGGAGGAGATCCATTGCCTGTTTGTATAAGAACACCAGCATCACCATAGTTAGCAACTAAAAGTGAAGTTGTTGTTGACTCTTCTTGAGAAGGCAAGTAAACATAGGCATTAGAAAAAATACCCTGACCCCATAGCCTTAATCCGGCCTGCGGACTTATTTCTATATGCCCATCTGATGCTAATTTTACATATTGATTATCGTTGCCGAAGAATAGATCTGTTGTGCTAGTGCTTGCTGTTAGATGTAAATGACCTTGTTCAGCAAATCCAGAATAGATTCTTAATCCCTGTCCCTGATCAAATGTAGGATCTGGTGTTAAGACAATAGACTCAAATGGGTTGCCTTGATTGTCAAAAACTTCTGTTTTAATTGTCGATGTGCTATTGCCTAAAACAAATGTTCCACTATTATTAAAAGCAAAATTATAAACAGTTCCAGTATATGAGCCAACAGTTAAATTAACTCCTGCTTCGGAAAATGTCATAAAAGAAACTTTGCCAGGGACGAAAGTATTTTCTGCCCAACCCAATTGTGTTATAGCACTAGAACCTGTAGTAGCTATCATTAATGGTTCATCACCGGTTTGAGTGATAATAGTTCCCGGTGCTGGCGCATAATTACCAATCCGGTCAATGGATAATCCAGAAGGTAATGTTAAACGACCAATGTTATCAAAGACCCAATCATAGTTGGCACCTACTTGGCCGGTTCTAACGGTAACAGTTTCATAACTATCACTAATTTTAATGTGATTATCTTCACCGCCTATGAATAAATCAGCAGTGCTGTTATCTATAGTGCCGCCTGCTCTTAAGTGTATGTGATTGGGTGCAGTAGGATCTACAATGATATATTGATCGCTACCATTGCGTCTTAGATTTTCATCAGGAACAAGTTTGATAGTGTCAAACCCAGACCCATCTCCGCTGTCAGCATCTCCGCCATAAAATGTGCCTTTGTTTAGGACCTTGCTATTAACGTGCGTTCTAACACCATCAAATATTAGGAGTTCTAACTTGTTGTTATCTCCAATGTAAAAGGCAATTTCACCATAGGGACGAATTTCACTAGTGTCATTATCATTGCTACCGTTGCCATCAACTTGGCTTGTTGGTATTCTGTATATTCTTGTCATCTACATTGCCCCTTAATTAATCCCAAACTTCCGAACCGTAGAATACTGTAGCACTCCACTGTATTTTTACAGTAGAACTTTCTCCGTCTATACGTTTGTATTTGAGTTGATCTTCATCGTCTTGATACCATAGTATAGCGTTTTCTCCGTCAGTGCCACCGCTTAATACTTCAGTGTGAGCAACATTGTCATCGCCGCTGTCTTTGGCAATATGTATAGTTCCAACCATTGATCCAGCGTCAGTAATATAAGCGTGATACTTGATAATGGCACCACGGAAGTTCCCGGCACCTCCGGGAAGATCTGCTGAATCCCACCAAACTACAGGTTCTCCGCCAGTATTGTATCTAAAATAAACAGTATCGCCTTGACTATAGTTTAAAGTTCCACTGGGAAGAGTTACACTGTAACCTCTTTCAGTGCCGTTAAAGGATGTCGACCCATTCCACTTATACCAAGTAGAATTATCTAAACTAAACTCTATAGTATTAGTTTCCCAGATGCCAGCAGCAGCAGTATCGTTTAATATGTTATCTATAGTAGTTGCTGTAGAGTCAATCCAGATTCTATTCTCTCCAGTGGCATTTTGTGATGCTGTAGCAGTTAGGTCAGTAGTGTTTACTCCGGTAACTGAAACTTGCTTATATCCATAGACTTCTTCAATTCTACGACTGTTTGGTGCTGTAAGTTTAACACGACCTACACCTTCTGCGGATTTAAGAATAGTTCCGTCACTAAATCTAATTCCTTGTTGTAGATTATCTAGATCTAATTCTCTGCGAGTGTAGGCAAAACCTCCACCCCCACCTTG